>Ga0222714_10001801_pt1 | contig 23761 bp, 22 predicted proteins | sample C33_3DmetaG_FD_165048 | JGI IMG/M metagenome (GOLD analysis project Ga0222714, IMG submission 165048) | Estuarine water microbial communities from San Francisco Bay, California, United States - C33_3D | ecosystem: Environmental > Aquatic > Marine > Unclassified | place: USA: California...
CGCGCGGGCGGTGGTATTTGAACGACCGGCCTACCATCATCTGGTCATTGGCCAAAAGCGCCGAGGCGAGCGTGTCGCCCTCAAAGCCCTTCAGGCGCTTGCCGTTGAACTGAAACTCGACGGCGCGGCCACGGTTGAGAAGACGGCCACCAGAGGCAAGACGCGTGCTCATTTGAAATCCCTCCACGACCAGCCGGGCCTTTTGGCGCTGATCTTGTCTCTCAAATCTTTGGGCGGCTCTTTCGATTGCGCCGGATAGGTGCCAAACACCTGCAGCGTGTTGGTATCCCGCGCCGCAAGAAACCACTTGCCGCAGCCAAAGCTGTGGCGCCAGCGCTCGAAATGAACGCCTTTGGGGTTTTCCCGCATGAAGAGATAGCCCTCGAAGGCATCATCGCTCGCGCCCACGGCCTCACGCTTGAGGTGCGCCTCGCCGCCCGCGGTCAGCTCGGTCTCTTCGGCGTCCACGCCGCAATAGGGGCAATTGAGAGTTAGCATTAGCCTTTCCTCCTCAGGCGAACAATCTCACCTGACAACCATCCAATTATCGCCCCAAGAACGGCAAATAGCGCCCACCCTGAGATGCCACCGATAAAGACCCCGACTATTGATCCGACAAGTCCAGTTTGGGCGAACCCAAGGCCGAAAATCATTGCTCCAACCACTGTCAGGATCAATCTGGGATGGCTAACGACCCAGCGGAAAAAAGACCTCAACTTGAAGAATCCCGAAACCATCAGTGCGCCACCCCCGCGGCCACGCTTTCGTCGATGAACTTGCCCTCGCGGAAGCGCCACATGGAAAACTCGTCCGTGAGCGGCGAATAGCCCTTGGCCATCAGCTCGGCCATCGCCCAGCCCGAGCCGGGGATCGCCTTGAAGCCGCCGGTGCCCCAGCCGCAGTTGACGAAAATTCCCTCGACCGGGGTTTTCGACAGGATGGGCGAGCGGTCGCCGGTCATATCAACGATCCCGCCCCACTGGCGCAGCATTTTCAGACGCGAGATAATCGGGAAAGTCTCGTTCAGCGCGCGGACGGTCTCCTCGATGTGATGGAAGCTGCCGCGCTGGGTATAGTTGTTGAACCCGTCGGTGCCGCCGCCGATCACCATCTCGCCCTTGTCGGACTGGCTCATATAGCCGTGGACGGTATTGGCCATGACGACCACATCCATGCAAGGCTTGATCGGCTCCGACACCAGCGCCTGAAGCGCGAGCGATTCAATCGGCAGACGGAAGCCCGCCTTTTCCGCCAGCACGCCCGAGTGGCCGGCAACGACGAGGCCGAGCTTGTCGCAATCAATGGCCCCTTTGGAGGTATCGACACCAACAACCTTGCCGCCCTCAGTGCGAACGCCGGCGACTTCGCATTGCTGGATGATGTCCATGCCCATCGCGCTACAGGCGCGGGCGTAACCCCAGGCCACCGCATCGTGCCGCGCCGTGCCGCCGCGGGCCTGCCAGAGCGCGCCAAGCACCGGATAGCGCGGCCCGTCGATATTGATGATCGGCACCAGCTCTTTCACGCGGGCGGGGCTGATGAACTCGGTCGCCACGCCCTGCAGCTTGTTGGCGTGCGCGGTGCGCTGATAGCCGCGAATTTCGTGCTGTGTCTGCGCAAGCATCATCACGCCGCGGGGGCTGAACATGACGTTGTAGTTCAGGTCCTGGCTCATCGTCTCGTAAAGCGAGCGGGCCTTTTCATAGATCGCGGCCGAAGGATCCTGAAGATAGTTTGACCGGATGATCGTCGTGTTGCGGCCGGTGTTGCCGCCGCCCAGCCAGCCCTTTTCAAGAACGGCGACATTGGTGATGCCGTAGTTCTTGCCAAGGTAATAGGCGGTGGCGAGGCCATGGCCGCCCGCGCCGACGATGATCACATCGTATTTCTTCTTCGGCTCGGGGCTTTTCCATGCGCGGTCCCAGCCGGTGTGAAACCGAAGGGCTTCGCGGGCAATGGCAAAGGCGGAATAACGTTTCATCTTGGCCGAATCCCTCTTTCAAGGCGCAGGGTGTTCTGTGTGGTCTTACTGTCCTTCTGAGCGGAAACGAAGGCGACTGACAACGCCGCAAATTTGCGAAATAGCGACATGGAGCCGCGCAAGCGCCGCAATCGGGCTGTCATGGCGCCGCAGGGCCTTTCCCCGCCCACCCAGCAACGCTAGGTATGGGAAAGTTTTGCGGAGGCCCCATGCTCTTTTGGTCCATCAGCCTGTTCCTTGCGGCGATCACGACCGTTTATCTTGCAATGCCGCTTTGGCGCGGCCTGTGGGGGAGCGGCGAGAACCGCACCGATATGGCGATCTATCGCGATCAGCTGGCCGAGGTCGCCCGCGATCTCGAGCGCGGCGTTCTGAGCGAGGACGAGGCCGAGCGCACGCGCGCCGAGGTCGCCCGCCGCCTTCTGGCTGCTGACAAGGCAGGCCATGGCGTCGCCACGACCGGCCCCGTGCAGGGCAGCCGGATCATGGCGATTGCCGTTGTCCTGATCGTCGGCCTCGGAGCGCTGGCCCTCTATTCGAGCCTTGGCCTTCCGGGCTATCCCGACCTGCCGCTCGCCGAGCGCCTCGCCGCCGCCGAAGAGATGCGGGCCAGTCGCCCCTCGCAGCTTGAAGGCGAAGAGGCCGCCGCCGGCTTGCCCAAGCCCGATGTCGGCGCGACCGAGGATTACATCGCGATGGTGGACCAGCTGCGCACCATCGTCATGACCCGCCCCGACGATCAACAGGGCTGGGAGCTTCTGGCCCGCCACGAAGCCTCGCTTGCCAATTATGCCGATGCCGCGCGCGCGCAGGCGCATCTGATCGAATTGCGCGGAGCAGACGCCGCAACCGAAGATCTGGTGAACCTTGCCGATATGATGGTCGCCGCGACCGCGGGGGCTGTCTCGCCCGAGGCGGAAGCTGTCCTGCGCGAGATCCTGCGCCGCGATACCGAGAACCTTGCCGCGCTTTACTACCTCGGCCTCCTCTATGCCCAGACCGATCGGCCCGACGTGGCCTTCCGCCTCTGGCGCGTGGTGATTGAAAGCGGCCAGACCGAAGTGATCCACGTCCAGCTTGCCCGCGGCCAGATCGAAGAAGCCGCGTTCCGCGCCGGCGTTGACGACTACGAGCTGCCGGCCGAACGTGGCCCGAACGCCGCCCAGATCGCCGAAGCCGCCGATATGAGCGCGGAAGACCGCACCGCGATGATCGAAGGCATGGTGGCCCAGCTTTCCGCGCGGCTCGCGAGCGATGGCGGCACCGCCGAAGAGTGGGCCCGCCTGATCAACGCCTATGGCGTTCTGGGCGAGACCGAGCGGGCGCTGGCGATCTATCAGGAGGCCGTGCTGGTCTTTGCCGGTTCGGAAAGCGCCCTTTCCGCAATCCGTGCTGCCGGAATTTCGGCCGGAATCGCCGAATGATCTGCGCCTCGGCCGAGGATTTCGCCGCCGCCCTGCCCGCTTTCGGCGCGATTTGCGGGCTGGACCTCGGCACCGTGACCATTGGTGTCGCTGTCTCCGACAGCATGCGCTCGGTCGCCAGCCCCCTGGAGACCGTCAAGCGCAAGAAATTCACCCTCGACGCCGCCCGCCTGCTTGAAATCATCCATGCGCGCGATCTGAAGGGGGTCGTGCTGGGTCTGCCGATGAACATGGACGGCTCCGAAGGCCCGCGCTGTCAGGCCACCCGCGCCTTCGCCCGCAATCTGGAAAAGCTGACCGACCTGCCGATCGCCTTCTGGGACGAACGCCTTTCGACCGTAGCCGCCGAACGCGCGCTGCTGGAGGCGGATACGTCGCGCAAACGTCGCGGCGAGGTGATCGACCATGTGGCGGCGGGGTATATCCTGCAAGGGATGCTGGACAGGCTGGCCTATATGGGGCGCGGATAATGGCGGGAACCGACGATATCTGGAAACGCGAAGAGGTCGAAAGCCCCTGCGTGAAAATCTGCGTCGTGCATCCGGCCACGCGGCTCTGCACCGGCTGCTATCGCTCGATCGAGGAAATCGGCGGCTGGGGCCGGATGACCCCGGAAGAACGGCGGGCTATCATGGCCGAGCTTCCTTCGCGCGCAGGGCTGTTGGCCAAGCGGCGAGGAGGCAGGGCAGCGCGATTGAGGGGCGAAGACTAGTCCGCCCTCAGCCAATCGCGCTTCTCTTTGAATTCAGGGCGGAAATAGGCGATGATCCGGCCTTCGGGCGGGGCCGTGTCTTTTGGCCCCCAAGGGGCGACGCCGTGCAACGTCAGACGATGAAGCAGAACCGATTGCCCCAAGCCCAGCGGCACCTCGACCCTCTCGCAGGTCTCGAAGACCTCGGCCCTCGCTTCGGTGTAGATCCCGGTCAGGTCGATCTCGCCCCACATCGGGGCCGGAAGGCCCGCGAAGGCCGACATGAACGCGTCGCGCATGATCTCGTGGCTGCCGGGCCAGACGACAAGGGGCGCAGCATTGGCCGCGTTGAGCGGGATACCGAGGATGAAGGCGTGCGCCTCACGCAGAAATCGCCGCCTTTCGGCCCCTTCGGCATGAATGCCGTCCACATGGGCCGCGTCGCGCTTGAGCCGGTATCGCGAGTTTGCCTCGCTCTCCTCGGGGTCACGGCGCGGATAGCCGGGATAGACGACTGACAGCTGCGCCGGATGCAGCGGCGTGATCCAGGGCATCAGGCCCTCCCAAGGGCCTTGAAGGGAAACGCCGCCGACCGCGCCGTTGTCGTCATTGGGCAGGGCATCGACGCCGACAAACCATGTCTTCCCGTGCCGCAGCCATTTGGCCTGCCACTTGGGGTCGGCCGCCACGCGCTTGGCCTCCGGCAATGCCGCAGCGGCCCAGGCGGCAACCCGTGCGTCCTTGGGCAGGACGACAAAGCCGTCCGCAGCAAAGGCCTCGGCGGCGCTCACCATCCCAGCGCCTTGCGCAGCATGTTGAGGGCCACCAGCACGAGGAAGGCCCCGAAAATCCGCTTGAGGCGGGTCGCATCGGTCTTGTGCGCCAGCGCCGCGCCATAGGGGGCGGTGATCAGGGTCATCGCGATCACCAGGCCGAAGGCGATGAAGTTGACCGCGCCGATGCTGAGAGGGGGCGATGCGCCCTGCGGCATGTCGACAAGAAGGAACCCCGCCACCGACGGCACCGCGATGATCACGCCAAAGCCCGCCGCCGTTGCCACCGCGCGATGGATAGGCACGTTGAACAGGCTCATGGTCGGCACCCCGAACGAGCCGCCGCCGATCCCCATGAGGACCGAGAGAAATCCGATCACCGGCGAGATGAGATAGCCCTTCGCCCCCATCGGCATCGCCTGACCAAGCCGCCAATGCGGCCGGCCCAGCGCCATATAGAGGCCGACGACGATCGCCAGACCGCCGAAAATCGCCTGCAAGGCGGTCGAGCGCAGCGACGAGGCCACCGTCACCCCGAAAATCGCGCCGATTGCGATGCCAAAGGCCCAGCCCTTGAGGATGTCCCAGTCGACCGCGCCCTTCTTGCTATGGGCAAGAACCGAGCGCACCGACGTCACGGTGATCGTGGCAAGCGAGGTGGCAAGGCACATCTGCATAAGCTGCGGGCTCTCGTAGCCGAGGGTCGAGAAGGCATAGTAAAAGGCCGGCACGAGGATGATCCCGCCCCCGACCCCCAAGAGGCCGGCCAAGACGCCGGCAAAAGCGCCGATGGCGAGCAACATGCCGGCCATGGTCAGAAGAAGGGTCATGTCGGTCATCGGCGGCTCCTGGGTCTGGCGCCTTGATGCCCCGTCGTCCCGCCCGCCGCAAGGGATCAGGCTGCGGCGGATGCGCCCTCGACCTCGGCCAGCGCTTTGAGGACCAGTTCAGGCCCCGCCCCGGCCTCATGCGCGCCCTCGCTCAGCACGCGCCGCCAATGCCGTGCACCGGGCCGCCCGTGAAAAAGGCCGAGCATATGGCGGGCGATCTGATGAAGCCGCCCGCCCGAGGCCAGATGCGCCTCAATATAGGGCAGCATCGCGCGCACCACCTCTTCGGCGCTGCGGCCTGTATCTTCGCCCCAGATGCGGCGGTCGGCCTCGGCCAGAATGTCGGCCGGCTGATGATAGGCGGCACGGCCGATCATCACGCCGTCGAGACCGCGCGCAAGGAAGGCTTCCGCCGCCTCGAGGCTACCGATCCCGCCGTTGATCGACAGATGCAGATGCGGGAAGACCTCCTTCATCGCAAAGACGAGATCATAGTCGAGCGGCGGAACCTCGCGGTTTTCCTTGGGGCTGAGCCCCTGAAGCCAGGCCTTGCGGGCGTGGATCGTGAAACGGTTCACCCCCGCCGCCGCGACACGCGAGAGAAACTCGGGCAGGATGTCCTCCGGCACCTGATCATCAACGCCGATACGGCACTTGACCGTGACCTCGACCGGGCTTGCCGCGATCATCGCCGCCACGCAGTCGGCCACTAGGCCGGGGTTTTCCATCAGCACCGCGCCGAACGAACCCGATTGCACGCGATCCGAGGGGCAGCCAACGTTGAGATTGATCTCGTCATAACCGTAATCCGCCGCGATCCGGCACGCCTCGGCGAGCTGCGCTGGATCCGACCCGCCAAGCTGGAGCGCCACCGGATGTTCGGCCGGATCAAAGCCCAAAAGCCGCTCGCGATCGCCGTGGATCACGGCAGGGGCTGTCACCATCTCGGTGTAGAGAAATGTGTTCTTGCTTAGGAGCCGATGCACATAGCGGCAGTGCCGGTCGGTCCAATCCATCATGGGAGCGACAGACAAGCGCGCGGCGCGGCGGGTTTCGGCAAATTGGGCGGCACGGGTCATGCGCCGCCCCTAGCACTGTTTTGGGACGAGGTCACGAGGGCCTTCGCTTTACCCAAAAACAACGAGCGAATTAGGCTCGAATCTTCTTGGTGATAGATTCCGCCTCATAGTCTAGCCAAAGCCGCCACCAATTCAGCACTTGGCTTCGCAAAGTCAGACATACCGAAACCATGTCCCTTCCACGAGGTATTGGTACGTCGAAAATGCCAGTGATGCACTCTCTTCGTAGAAGTCAGCAGCCCAAAGAGCCCGAAATGCCCATGGATTAGCCATTCCATCTTGCCCAAGAACCGATTTGGAACTGTGCAAAATTTCCGTGAGGAGTCTCTTGCAAGTTCGCTTACAAGGTCATGCTCTTTCTGCGGCATTGGACCCGACCCCACACTGCAAAATGCCCAAGTGCCTTTCCATACCAACTGCCCGAAAAGCGACTTATTCGTCAAACTAAAAACGTTGGTTTTCGGCAACGGCTCGACAAACTCATCAATGTCTATTGAAAGGACCGCATTGGCCTTCGCTAGAAAGATTTCTCGAGCGAGATTCAGACAGGCTGACTGAAGATACTGGGTCTGCCAACTTCCATTTTTTAGGTTTCTTGACCAACCATAGGGCAAGTCGGCACACACTATCGAAACGTAAGAAAGATTCGTCTTATCAATCAATTCTCGCTCAAGTTCGCTTCTGGAGTAGCCTGTCGAGCCGTTATCAAAAATAAGAGCCGCTTCGGCAGCGTGATGAATATTGTGGTACCGTGCCCAATCGACGATCCAGTCAATTGGATTGTCTTTGTTCATTGTGACCAGAACGTTACAACCATCGAAATGCGTGGGGCGCTCTCGAACTAGGTGCGGCTCTCCTGCAAACCAAATCTCGGTAGCCGTTGCCGAATCCTTGATCTCTAAACGCTCCCACTGACCAAAGCGCTGCCGCCTGAAGCCCGACGGCGCCCTACCATCCCTGAAACTTAATTCACCAATCAGAAACTCTTACAAGTTATAGAGCCGCGGGCAGTAAAGAACTATGTTCCTGTTTTCAGAGCGCGCTATGTCATAAACCAAAGTCGTGAAATCTAATTTGGGAAATTGACCGGGATCCAAGTGCCAATCGCCCGATGGAAACTCCCGAAATGGTCCGCTTTCACTGGACGTTCGAATCGATTGCAGCTCTATCGGCAAGTCTAGGATCCTTTGAGATCGACGGAAGGATTTGAGACAGTTACTCGAATACATTTAGGTAACCGCCAACCAATATGGCAATTTCCGCAACTCTACTACATCCAGACTTTGCCTCAATAATCTCAGAGAAACGGTAGATCCACCAACTTCGCCCCAACGCTTTCACCCTTTCGGCGGATTTCGACCGTCTCGCCGGGCTGACAGTCAATCCCGATCAGCGCATAGCCGATGTTGGCCTTCATCCGGTAGGACCAGACGCAGTTGGTCATGTCTCCGACCTTGCGGCCGTCCTTGACGATCTCTTCCCAAGCAAAGCCGAGCGGCGCAGGCGACGCGCCCTCGAGGATCAAGCCAAGCTGGTGCCGCTTTGGCCCCTCGGCGGCGATCTGGCGCAGGGCTTTGATGCCGATCACATCATCCGGCACATCAAGATCAACGTATTTGCCGAGGCGAACTTCAAAAGGATTGGTCGTGTCGTCGGTATCGCCGCCGCAAGAAACAAGGCCGCTCTCGGTCCGCTCGGGCGTCGTCGGCGCGCCGGGACCGATGCCATAGGGCTGGCCCGCTTCCTTTACGATGTTCCACAATTCGCTGCCGCGCGTGCCGTCCTTGAGATAGATCTCGAAGCCGCCCTGCTTGGACCAGCCAGAGCGCTGGACGGCGACCGGAATGCCGTTGATCTCTGTCTCTTTGAACCAGAAATACTTAACCTCGCGCACCCAGTCGCCGAAGATATGGGCGCCCACATCCTCGGCCTTCGGCCCCTGAACGGCCAGAGGCGAGACATCGGGCTCGCTCACCTTCACGTCCAGCCCCCGCTCGGCGGCGATGGCGCGGGCCCAGAACCAGATGTCGCTGTCGGCGATCGAGAACCAGTAGCGGTCCTCGTCGAGCTTGAGCAGGATCGGGTCGTTGATGAGGACGCCGTCGTGGTTGCAAAGGGGGACGTATTTCCCCTGCCCCACCTTGCATTTCGACAGGTCACGGGGGGAGAGAATCTGGGCGAGCTTGCCTGCGTCCTTGCCGGTCAGTTGCACCTGCCGTTCGACCGCCACATCCCACATGGACACACCGTTGATCAGCCGCCAGTATTCGGCTTCCCGGTCGCCATAATTGGCAGGCATGACCATGCGGTTGTAAATCGTCGCCCCAGCCAGGCCCTCGGCAAGGGTCGCCTCGTAAAAGGGCGATGGACGCAGGCGGGCGGTCGGGAAGATCGTGAACATTTCGGGGTCCTTGATGGGCATGGCGTTTGGAGCAAACTGCCGGAAGCCGGGCCCTGAGGACAAATGACCGATTCAGAGACTTTGCCAGAACCGGAATCGGGTCATGGATCGTTTGTCCGCGCCACACTTCTGACGCCTCCGCCCCAATCCCTGTCGGATTTGACGATCTTTTTCTCCGGAGTTGTGGCAAAAGCAACAGCGTATTGCCCCCGTTTTCGGAATGGACAGGTCAGACATGGCACAGCAACTCCCGCCCCTCACCTGGCTTCGCTCTTTCGAGGCCTCGGCCCGGCATCTGTCGTTCACCAACGCGGCGGCCGAGCTTAACCTGACACAGGCGGCCATCTCGAAGCAGGTGAAGCTATTGGAGTATTACCTGCGCGAGCCGCTGTTTTTCCGCAAACCGCGGAGCCTTGTCCTGACCCGTGTCGGCGAAGCCTACCTGCCGAAAGTGCGCGACGCCTTCGAACGCCTTGGCGCAGGCACGGAAGAAGTGTTCGGCCACCGCAGAAGCGAAGTTCTGACGGTGCGGGCCGCTGTCGGGTTTTCCGTCAACTGGATCGCGCCGCGCCTCTATCGGTTTCTCGGGGCCTACCCGAAAACGCCGGTGCGTCTTGTCTCGTCGGTCTGGGGCGACAGTTTCGATACCGACCGGTTCGACATGGATATCCAGTATGGATCGGGCAAATGGTCGGGCTTTCTCAGTGACCGGTTGACCCATGAGACTGTCACACCGGTCTGCTCGCCCGCGCTTCTCAAGGGCGCCGCGCCGCTGGCCAGGCCCGACGATCTGGCGCAGCACCGTCTGCTCCATGTGATCGGCTATGAGGAAGGCTGGGCGGATTGGCTCAAGGCTGCGGGGGCAAAGGGCGTCAATGCGGGACAGGGGCTTCAGTTCGACACCTCGATCCTTGCCTTCGAGGTTGCCCGAAGCGGCGCTGGCGTGGCGCTTGGCCGCTCGTCGATGACCGCGCCGGAGCTGATGGCGGGAACGCTTGTCGCGCCGTTCGATCTGGCGCTGCCCGTCAAGGAGGCCTTCTATCTCCTCCGGCCAGCCGAAGGGCGCGCGCATCCCGATGCCGCGGTGTTCCGCGACTGGCTCCTGGCCGAGGCTGCGAGCGATCCGGTCAACCGGCGCAACCTTTCGGCCTAGACCCGCGCCGCCATCCACGCGTCAAGCCGTGCTGCCTGCCCCGCGTCGAGCGTCAGGCCAAGCTTGGTCCGCCGCCACAGCACATCCTCCGCGGTTCGGGCAAACTCGCGGTCCATCAACCAACGCACCTCCGCCCCCGTGAGGCCGCCGCCGAAATCAGGGCCGAGATCGGCACTCTCTTTGGCCTGCCCCAAGATAACCGCCGCATCAGTGCCATAGGCGCGGGCGAGGCGCTGAGACCAAGGGATGGTCAGGAACGGATAGGCAAGGCGCAATTCGGCTGCAATCGCGAAGGCGCCGCCGACCGGAAAATCCCCACCCGGCAAAGGCGCGTGGCGTGTCCAGTCGCGCGGCAGATCGGCAAAATCGGGCGAGAGGCGTTCAAGCGCTGCCTCGGCCAGTTTGCGATAGGTGGTGATCTTGCCGCCAAAGACATTGAGCAGCGTTGGGCCCTGTCTGTCGAGGCGCAAGGTATAATCCCGCGAGGCGGCGGTGGCCGATGCCTCGCCGTCTTCATGCAGGGGGCGAACGCCGGAATAGGTCCAGACCACATCTTCGCGGCTGATGTCTTTCGCGAAATAGCCGTTCACGAAACCGATGAGATAATCGATTTCGGCAGCGCTGCACTCGGGCTTGGTATCCGGCGCGGGGTGGTCCTGATCGGTGGTGCCAATCAGGGTGAAATCCTCCTCATAGGGAATCGCGAAAACGATCCTCCCGTCGCTGCCTTGAAAGAAATAGGCCTTGTCGTGGGCGAAAAGGCGGCGCGTGACGATATGGCTGCCGCGCACGAGGCGCAGGCGGTCTTGTGTCGGAATGCAAGCCACATCCTCGACCACTTGCCCCGCCCAAGGGCCGGCAGCGTTGACTAGGACGCGGCCTGTATGGGTTGTCTCACCTTCCGGCCCCTGTGTCGCGATCTCCCACAGATCGCCCACGCGCCGCGCCGCGATCACCTTGGTGCGCGTCATGATCGTCGCGCCCTTCTCTGCCGCATCGCGGGCGTTAAGAGCGACGAGGCGGGCATCGTCGACCCATCCATCCGAATACTCGAAGGCCCGCTTGAACCGCGCGTCTAGCGGACGCCCTTCGGGTTCACGATCCAGCTTGAGCCTGCGCGTGCCCGGCAACAGCCTTCGCCCGCCCATCCAATCATAGAGGAACAGGCCTGCGCGGATCATCGCAACAGGCCGGCGCCCTTTGGTCCAAGGCATCAGGATCGCCAGCATCTTTGAAACGGGGCTTGTGCTTTCGAACCGCATTTCTGGCGAAAGCGGCAGGACAAATCGCATGGGCCGGCTGATGTGTGGACATATCGACAAAAGCACCTCTCGCTCGATCAGCGATTCTCGAACCAGCCGAAACTCGAGGTATTCGAGATAGCGCAGCCCCCCGTGAAAAAGCTTGGTCGAGGCCGATGAGGTTGCCGAGGCCAGATCGCCCATCTCTGCGAGCCCGACGCGCAGGCCACGCCCCGCCGCATCGCGGGCAATGCCGCAGCCGTTGATGCCGCCGCCGATGATGAAAAGGTCGAAGTTCGCGGCCATGCCGCCCTCCTGATGAGTCGGAGCAAATATAGCGGTTCTTGATGAGGCAGAAAATGATATATGTTCGTTTTTTTTCGCTTTTGATGGGTATTGCCATTTTTCGCAAAACAGCGAGAATGCATTTATGTCCGACAACCTGCGCCTTTCCGATATCCTCACCCTCGCCCGCACCTCGGGGAAAGTCACCGTCGAGGGGCTGGCGGCGCATTTCGGCGTGACGGTCCAGACCATCCGCCGCGACCTCGCCGCACTGGATTCCGCAGGCCATCTTGCCCGTGTGCATGGCGGCGCGGTCCTGCGCTCGGGCACGGCCAATATCGCCCACGCCGAACGGCGGCAGCTCAACGCCCCGGCCAAGGTCCGGATCGCCGAGGCGGCCGCGAAAAGGGTTCAAGCTGGCATGACGATCTTTCTTGGTATCGGCACATCAACCGAAGCGCTGTCGCGCGCCCTGCTTCACCATCCCGATCTTCAGGTGATCACCAACAATTTTCACGTCGCCGAAATCCTGGCCGCCAATCCGGCCGCACAGATGATCCTCACCGGCGGCAGCTACCGGCGCAGCGACGGTGGCCTCGTCGGCCCCGCCGCCATCGCCACGATCCGGCAATTCCGCTGCGATCTGGCCTTCTTCGGCTGCTCGGCGCTCGATGAACGGGGCGATATGCTCGATTTCGACTTGGCCGAGGTCGAGGTGAACCGCGCGATCCTTGATCACGCGCGGCAACGCGTCTTGCTGGCGGACCACTCAAAACTGACCCGCCGAGCGCCGGTGCGCGTCGGTTCTCTACGGGATGTCGATCTTCTGATCACCGATGCCCCGCTGCCCGCCGCCTTGACCGAAGCCTGCGGCGGTTGGGGCACCGAAATCAGGGTCGCCTGATCATTCAAGCCGCGCGGGAAAACCGGGGGCGCGCAGATCGGTGTCGAGCAAATCCTCAAGAAGCTTTGCGATCATCGGCGACTGGGCATCGCCGCCATAGGCGGCCTTGGCGGCCACATAGGTCTGGTTGGTCATGCTGGCGAGTTCGAGCGGCACACCGAACTCCTTGCCGAAGCCTAGCGCAAACCCAAGGTCCTTGAGCGCGAGGTCAAGGCTGAAGGCGATATCGTATGAGCCATTGAGGATCAACGCGCCCTCTGTTTCATGCACAAAGGAATTGCCCGAGGACGCGGCGATCGCGTGCCACGCCTGCCCCAGATCAAGCCCGCCGCGCTTGGCGAGCATAAGCGCTTCGCCGCAGGCCTTGAGGTGGATGAAGGCAAGCATATGGTGATGACCTTGATGATCGACGACGACCCCAAGGGGCCCATATGGAAAATGCGGTTTCCCATCGCCTCGAAGGCTTTCCAGTGCAGATCGACCAGATCCTTGTCGCCGCCAGGCAGCATGGTGATCTCGCCGCGATAGGCAAGGTGAACGCCGCCCGTCACCGGCAGTTCAAGCATCCTCACGCCCGCCTCTTCGGCAACCTTGCCCAGCGCCAGAACATCGTCGCGCCCGAGGGTCGACATCTCGATCCAGCTTGCGCCGTTTTTCATTGCCGGAAGGATCTGCCGCAAGACCCTCTCGGACACTGCCGGCGACGGCAGGCAGGTGATGACGTGATCGACGCTCGCCGCCACCTCTTCAGCGCTGTCGGCCCAGATCGCGCCCGCCGCGATAAGTGGCTCGGCGAGCGATTTCTTGAGGTCGGTGACAGTGACCTTGAAGCCCGCCTTCAGAAGGCAGCCCGCACAGGCCGCGCCAAGATTGCCGAGGCCGATGTATCCGTAGTGCATGAAAATCCCCTTCGATTTTTCACGACCCTATGCGGAAAACCGAACCGGCGCTGCCAATCTGCGGCAGGCAATCGCCAAAGCGCGACTTTTTGCGCGCTCAGGCGCGGATCAGGACGCCGAGGTCGGCCACATTGGTTCCTGTGGCGCCGATGGTCAGAAGATCGCCGGCCAGCGCCAGCGCGGCGTTGCTGTTGTTATCGGCGAGAAGCGCCTCGGGATCGCCCCCGTTAGAACGGATGCGCGCCAGCGTCCCGCTATCGACCAGGCCTCCCGCCGCCTCGGTCGGCCCGTCGCGGCCATCGGTGCCGCCTTGCAGGCAGACCCAGCCCTTTGGCCAGCCGCGCCGTTCGGCCTCCAGCGCGATGCGCAGCGCCAGTTCCTGATTGCGCCCGCCACGTCCGGCGCCCTTGATCTCGACGGTGGTCTCGCCGCCCCAAAGCGTGATGCCCGGCCCCGCCGCATCGCAGATCGCCTTGGCCGCCTCGGCCACATCGCCCACCACCGGCGCGGCGATGACCTGCGCGCCGTGGCTGGCCGCGACCATTGCGGCCAGGCTTTGGCCGTTCGATCCGACGAGGCGGTTCGCCACCGGCGGCAGGGGCGATGGCGGTGGGGCGGTTTCAAGGTGGCCGCGAACAGAGGCCGGAACCCTGCCCCAAAGCCCCCGCGCCTTGAGCCGCGCGATGGCATCGCCCGCTGTGCCCAGCGCCTCGGTCGTCGGCCCCGAGGCAATGGCGCGCAGATCGTCGCCGATCACGTCCGACAAGATCAGCGCCGTCATCGGATGCGGCGCCGCAAGCCGCGCAAAGCCACCGCCCTTGAGGCGCGAGATCTGCTGGCGAATGAGGTTCATCTCGGTGGTTTCCGCGCCCGAGGCGAGGAGAAGGCGATTGACCTCGGCCTTTTCCGCCAGCGTGATCCCTTCGGCAGGCGCGGGCAGAAGCGCCGAGCCACCCCCCGAAATCATCGCCAGAACCGGCCCGCCCGCCGTCTTGAGCGCGGCAATCACCCGCTCGGCTGCCGCCGCGCCGTTTTCGTCCGGCACCGGATGCCCCGAGGCCAGAACCTCGGCGCCCTCCAGCGGCTTGGCGTTCTCATAGTTGGTCACGACGATGGCAGGCACATCCGGATATGCGGCCAGCGCCGCTTCGGCCATACGCCCCGCCGCCTTGCCCACGGCGACGATCAGCGCGGGCCTGTCCGCCCCCAATGCGCCCGCAACCGCCCGATAGGGATCGGCCGCGGCAACCCCCGCCTTGAAGAGGCGCATCGCGTCGGCGCGGCGATCGGTCAGGTCCATCTAATCCCCCTCGGTCCCTTTGGCTTATCGCCGCCTATCGAGGCCAGAGCAAGCCTTCGGACCATTTGACGAAGAGGCGATTCCCGATTAGAACAAAATAAGAACATTTAACGAGTCACCCCCATGCAAAGCGCCCCGCCCGCCCCGAAAACCCATACCGAAATCCTGCGCGACCGCAGCCGCCCCGAACGGCACGAGGCGCAGGCCACCTTGAGCGAGGTTTTCGCCGAGACGGTGATCGACGCCGCACCCGTGGGCTTTGTCCTTGCCCGTCTCGGGGCGGTGGGCAAACCGATCCTCTGGATCCAGGATCGCCTCTCGCGGCGGGAAACGGGGCGACCCTGCCTCGCCGGCCTGCCCGAGGGGACCGAGATCCTGCACCTCGAGGTCAGCCGCCCGCTCGACGCACTCTGGGCGATGGAGGAAGGCCTGCGCTGCCCCTCGCTCGGCGCGGTGATCGGCGAGATCTGGGGCGATCCGGCGGTTCTGGATTTCACCGCGACCAAGCGGCTCGTGCTGCGCGCCGAGGCGCACCGGGTTCCGGCCTGGTTGATCCGCCGCGCCGCCAGCGCCAGCCTCAGCGCCGCGCGGGATCGCTGGCGGGTGAAATCCCTGCCCGCCCTGCCCGAACCCGACGATCTGCGCGCGCCCGGCGCACCCCTGTGGCAGGCCGAGCGCTTCCGCTCGCGCTGGAGCCGGACCGGCACATGGGTCGCCCGTCCCGAGACCACGGGCCTGATCCTCGAACACGGCATCGCCGCGAACGAGGCACCGGCCCAACAGCAGAGGGCCTGACCCGATGCCACCCCCGATCTGAGCCGCCCCGATGCGCCAAGCAGGCAAGCTGCCACTTCCGTCTGCGCCCACCGCTCCGGCCCGCCGCCCCTCCGGCGCCCGGCCCCAGTGGCGTGCCGGATCGGACCTGCCCGAGCGGGGCGCGGCCCCGCCCCCTCCGCTGGCGCGCCGGATCACCGCGATCCACCTGCCGCGCTTTGCGATGGAGCGCTGGCAGCGCACCCTGGCCCGTCGGGGCGATGCCCCGCCCGAAGACATCCCGCAAGCGCTTGCCACCGAAGGCCCGCACGGGCCGGTGATCCACAGCGTCAACCGTGCCGCCGAAGAGGCGGGCGTCGCGGCCGGGGCGCGGGTTGTCGATATGCGCGCCCTCTGCCCCGAGTTGCGCGTCGATTATGCCAACCTCGCGGGGGATCGCGCGGCGCTTGACCGGCTGGTTCTTTGGGCGCGGCGCTGGTGCCCCTGGACCGCCGCCGATCTTTCCGCCCCCGGTCCTGCGGCGGGCGGCGCGGCGGGGCTGGTGATGGACACCACCGGCTCGGACCACCTGATGGGTGGCGAGGCGGCGATGCTGCGGGCGATGGAAGAACAGCTCTCGGCGCTGGGGATCAGCGCCGCGCCCGCCACCGCGCCCACCCACGGCGCGGCCTGGGCGCTGGCCCGCCATGCCACACCGCGCAGCCTCTGCCCGCCCGAAGCCCTGGCGCAGATCGTCGCTCCCCTGCCGGTGGCGGCGCTGCGCCTCGCGCCGCAGACCGTGCTTCTCCTGCAAAGGCTGGGCCTTGGGCGCATCGGTGATCTCGCCGCCGTGCCGCGCATCTCGCTGGCCCGCCGCTTTTCCCGCGCGCCGCTCACGGAAAACCCGCTCCTGCGGCTCGACCAGATGATGGGACGGCTGGCCGAGCCGGTCGGCGCCGGCGAGGATCCGCCGCGCTTTGCCGTGCAAAGCCGCCTCGCCGAGCCGGTGCAGGATCCGACCGCCTGGCTACCCGAGCTCTGCCGCGAGCTCTGCGGTGGCCTCGCAGCGGCGGGCTTTGGCGCGCGGCGGCTCATGGTGAGCGTCTACCGCACCGATGGCGAGGTCTCGTCCGTCAGCGCCACCACGGCGATGCCAAGCCGCGACCCCGATCACCTCTGCCGCCTCTTCGAGGGGCGGCTCGAGCGGATCGACCCCGGCTTTGGCTTTGATCTCATCACCCTTGCCGCCCCGGCGGTGGAAAACCTCGCCGCCATCCAGACCCGCCTCGATCGCCGCGAGGATGACGGGGCCGAACTGGCCCGCCTGATCGACCGGCTCGCCGCGCGGCTTGGGTCCGGCGCCCTGCGCCGCCCCGGCCCGGCCCCGAGCCATATCCCCGAGCGTGCCGAGGCATGGGGGCCCGCCTTGGGCCACCCAAAGCCCGCGACCGGCCCCACACCCGCCGCCCCGCGCCCCCTGCGCCTTCTTTATCCACCCGAAGAGCTGCGCGTCCTCTACGCCGTGCCCGAAGGCCCACCGGCCCAGTTCGTCTGGCGCCGCCTCACCCACCGCGTCGCCCGCTTTGCCGGCCCCGAACGGATCGCCCCCGAATGGTGGCGTGACCGCCCCGGCGCGCGGCTGCGTGATTATTACCGGGTCGAGGATCAAAACGGGCGGCGCTTCTGGATCTTCCGCGAGGGGATCTTGGGCGATGGGCGCGGGCATGAGCCCGCCTGGTTCCTGCACGGGATTTTCGGATGAATGCTCGCGCGCCAGAGGGGGCTCTGCCCCCCGGCTCCTGCGGAGCCTCCCCCCGGAGTATTTTCGGCCAAAAGAAAGACGGGCCGAGGCGCCCTGCCCCAACCCGCCCTCTTCTTCCGGAGCGGCCATCGGCGCTCCCGCCTGTGCCGCCTCTCTCTTGTGGCAAAGCATGGTTAACAAAGCCTTGCTTCTTTTGGCTCCAAATACTCCGGGGGAGCGCCGCAGGCGCGGGGGCGGAGCCCCCCCTTCTTGCCTGAGAACGATCACGCCATCCCGCGCCGGACATTGCCGGAGGACGGGGGTTTCCCGCCCAACCCGCGCGCCGGGTTCGTCGAGTTTGGCCTGGCCACCTGCTTTTCCTTCCTGCGTGGTGCCTCGGACGCAGTGGATCTCGCGCAGGAGGCCTGGGCCCTGGGCTATGACGCCCTCGGCTGCGCCGATCTCAACAGTTTGGCGGGCGTTGTGCGGCTTCATGTGGAGGCGAAGAAGGCGGCGCTGAGGCCGCTGATCGGTTGCCGGGTGCAGCTTTTGAGCGGAGAGGAGTTCCTCGCCTATCCCGAAGACCGCGAGGCCTATGGCCGCCTCTCGCGGATGCTCTCGAAGGGCAAGATGCAGGACGCGGAGGGAGGCTGGCAGGCCAAGGGTGCCTGCGATCTGACACTCGACGATCTTGCCGGCCTCGGGAGGGGCGTGCCTCTCGTTTTCCTGCCGCCCGCCTCGCTCGCCGGGCTTGAAAAAGCGCTGCCGCGCCTTGCCCGCCGCTTGCCGGGCCTTGGCTATCTGGCCGCGAGCCATCTCTATCGCGGCAACGACCGCGCGCGGATCAATCGGCTTGACCGGCTGGCGGGGCAAGCGGGCTTGCGGCTTTTGGCGACCAATGACGTGCTCTATCACACCGCCGCCCGCCGCCCCTTGCAAGACGTGATGACCTGTATCCGCGAGAAGGTCACTTTGGCCGAGGCTGGCCCGCTGATCGCCCCCAATGCCGAGCGGCATCTCAAATCCCCCGCCGAAATGGCCCGCCTTTTCGCTGAATGGCCGCATGCGCTGCGCGCCACGCGCGAATTGGCCGACCGGCTGCATTTCAGCCTTGACGAGCTGCGCTATGAATACCCGCGCGAGGTGGTGCCCGGGGGGCGAAGCCCGCAAGATTATCTTGAAGAGCTGACATGGGCGGGGGCCGAGGATCGCTATCCCGGCGGGCCACCGGCGGAGGTGAAGGCCACGCTCCGCAAGGAGCTGGCGATGATCGAAAAGCTCGATATCGCCCGCTATTTCCTGACCATCCACGACATCATTCGCTATGCCCGCAATGTGGCGGCCCCGCCGATCCTGTGTCAGGGGCGCGGCTCGGCGGCCAATTCGGCGGTCTGCTATGTGCTTGGCATCACTGCCGTCGATCCCGCACAGCATCAGCTTCTGTTCGAGCGGTTCATCTCCGAAGAACGCAAGGAGCCGCCCGATATCGACGTCGATTTCGAACACGAGCGGCGCGAGGAGGTGATCCAGCACATCTATGGCAAATACGGGCGCGAGAGGGCGGGTCTTTGCGCCACGGTGATCCACTATCGCCCGCGTTCGGCGATCCGCGAGGTGGGCAAGGTCATGGGCCTGTCTGAGGATGTGACCGGGGCGCTGGCCAAGACCGTCTGGGGCAGCTGGGGCAAGACCGTGGGGGGAGGTCATGCCAAAGAAGCGGGGCTTGGTCTGGACGATCCTGTCCTGCGCAAGACCATCCTTCTTGCCGAGCAACTGATCGGGATGCCGCGCCATTTGGGCCAGCACGTCGGCGGCTTTATCCTCACCGAACGCCCCCTGACCGAGACCGTGCCGGTGGGCAACGGCGCCATGCCCGAGCGCAGTTTCATCGAATGGGACAAGGACGATATCGACGCGCTGGGCATCCTCAAGGTCGATATCCTCGCGCTTGGTATGCTCACCTGTATCCGCAAGTGTTTCGACCTGATTTCCGCGCATTACGGGGCGCACCTCACCCTTGCAACCACCCCGCGCGAGGACCCGCGCGTCTACGAGATGCTGTGCAGGGGCGATAGCATCGGCGTCTTTCAGGTCGAGAGCCGGGCCCAGATCAACATGCTGCCGCGCCTGCGCCCGCGCAGCTTTTACGATCTGGTGATCGAGGTGGCCATCGTCCGGCCCGGCCCCATTCAGGGCGATATGGTGCATCCCTATCTGCGCCGTCGCAGCGGCGAGGAGGCGGTCGATTACCCCAGCCCCGCTCCGCCGCATGATCCAGCCGAGCTGAAATCCATCCTCGGGCGGACATTGGGTGTGCCGATCTTTCAGGAACAGGCGATGAAGATCGCCATCGATGCCGCGCGGTTCAGCCCCGCCGAGGCCAACGAGCTTCGCAAGGCGATGGCGACCTTCCGATCAAAGGGGACGATCGGCAAGCTTGAGGAAAAGATGGTCGGGCGGATGGTGGCGCGGGGCTATGACCCCGACTTCGCCCGCCGCTGTTTCGACCAGATCAAGGGCTTTGGCGAATACGGCTTTCCCGAAAGCCATGCCGCCTCTTTCGCGCATCTCGTCTATGTCTCGAGTTGGTTGAAAAAACATTACCCCGCAGCCTTTTGCGCGGCGCTCTTGAACTCGCAGCCGATGGGGTTCTATGCCCCCGCCCAGCTGGTTCGCGATGCCCGCGAGCATGGGGTCGAGGTGCGGCCGCCGGATGTGAACTATTCGGAATGGGACTGCACGCTCGAGCCTGACGCAGGCGCTGGCGTGCCGCGCTTTGCCCTGCGACTGGGCCTGCGGCAGATCACCGGCTTTCGCGCCGAGGCCGCCCATCGGCTGATCGCCGCGCGGGACGCGCCCTATCGCGATGTGAAGGCGCTGCAGGAGCGTGGCGGCCTCAGCGCCGCCGAAATACGCCGTCTGGCCGAGGCCGATGCGGTGCGCTCGCTCTTCATCGACCGGCGGCAGGCGCTGTGGGAGGCCAAGGCGCTGCGCGATGCGCCCGACCTGCCGCTTTTCCGCGAGGTGCGCGACGAGGGCGAGGAAATCCCCGTGCCGCTGCCGGTCATGCCGGTTTGCGAGCAGGTCGTCGCCGATTACCAGACGATCCGCCTCAGCCTCAAGGCGCACCCGATGGTCTTTTTACGCAAGAGCCTTGGCAAGCAGGGCTATATCACCGCCGAGGCGCTGAAATCGGCGCGGCCTTGGCAGCGGATCAGAATGGCGGGGCTGGTCCTTGTCCGGCAGCGGCCCGGCACGGCCAAGGGCGTGTGTTTCATCACGCTCGAGGACGAGACGGGCGTTGCCAACCTTGTCGTCTGGCCCAAGGTGATGGAGCACTACCGCAAGACCGTCATGCAAGCGCGGCTTCTGGTGATCCATGGCTATGTGCAACGGGATGTCGAGATCATCCACATCATCGCCGAGCATCTGGAGGACCGGACCGATGCGCTCATGCGCCTTGCCCCGGATGGCGCGCGGCAGGCGGGGGCGCCCTCGCCCAGCCATCCGCGCAATGTCAAACTCATCCCCGCGAGCCGGGATTTCCACTAGAAGTCAAGAGAATGTGACATGACAGACGGCGCGGCCTGAGGCATCTTCGACCAAACGCCAAGGTGAAACCCTATGTCATTCTCTAGAATCAAAAACGCCTTCTTTGCCGCCGTGCTGATATTTGGCGCTGGCGGACAAGCCGCCGCACAGGCCAATGTCACCTTCTTCCCAACCCAATATATCGCCGCCCTCGCCGACCCCGATGCCAAGCGGGGAACCGGCGCAGAGACATGGGGCATCTGGACCGTCGATCCCGGCCCGCGCGGCGTGTTTCTGCGCGATTTCAAGACAGACATCGGTCCGGGTGGCAGCACCGAGGCCGGCTGGACCTTCAATCCCGCCGACTGGTGGCTTGAAGAATACGGGCGGATCATGGAAGCGCCGACATTCCCGCTCGAGCCAGGCCAATATGTCGTGACCGGCAATCGTGACGCGGTGTCGATCCTCACCGTCTATCCACCCGATGCCGAGGGCCATATGCGCTGGGAACTCGACAAGGAAGCAACGATCCACGACGTGACCCATCTCGGCTGCCGCTCGGCCCGCTATACGCCCGCGGTTGCGGGCGGATCCTGCTCGCCGATGAACGCCAGCACCCAGATGTTTCCGGTCGAGCCGGGTGGTGTGATGCCCGCCGTGACAGGGTGCAGCAAACAGGATTACGCGGTTCTGCTGGTCGTCGGGAAATCCGTGAAGCCCTGAGAGAGCCGCTCCAAGACCATCTGCAAGGCCTCCTCCAGCGGGCGGTGGGCGTTGATCGAGAAGCCCGTCTCATCCGCCCCTAGCGGCTCGAGAATGGCGTGTTGGCTCGCTTGCAAGACGGGATCGAAATAGTGCCCCCGGCGCACCTCCAGCCGCGCGGTGATCCGCTCCTCTGGCACCGCGAGATGAAGGAAAATCACCGGCAGGCCCGCCCGCGCCCTAATCCTGTCGCGATAGACGCGTTTGAGGGCGGAACAGGCGATCACCCCCTCCTGTCGCGCAAGCACCGCGCCCACGCGGTCGAGCCACGGCCAGCGATCGGCGTCGGTCAAAGGGATGCCCGCCGCCATCTTGGCGCGGCTCTCGGGGCTGTGCAGATCATCGCCTTCGATGAAAGGTCGCTCCAATGCCTCGGCCAGAACCGCCCCAAGGGTCGACTTGCCGCATCCGGCCACGCCCATGACGACGATCCTTCCCGCTTTAATCGCGGGCGTAGGCATCGTCGTAACGGATGATATCGTCTTCTCCGACATAGGCTCCCGTCTGAACCTCGATCAACATGACCGGCACCTTGCCCGGGTTCTCCAGCCGGTGCTTTTCGCCCACGGGGATATAGACGCTCTCGTTTTCTGTCACGAGACAGGACGCCGCGCCAATCGTCACCTTTGCGGTGCCTTCGACGACAACCCAATGTTCGGACCGGTGATAATGGCTCTGCAACGACAGCGCCGCACCGGGATGCACGGAAATTCGTTTGACTTGAAACCTCCCGCCGAGGACGAGGCTCTCGAACCAGCCCCAAGGGCGGTGATCTTTCGGGAACTGCGTCGCCTGCAAGGCGCCGCGCTCTGTAAGGATCTCGACGGCGCGCTTCACATCCTGCGCGCGGCTCATGTCGGCCACAAGAACCGCGTCGGGCATGGCGACCGTCAGGATGTTTTTCAGCCCGATACCCACCACTTCGACCAGATCGCTCTCGCTCCTGAGAAGCGTGTTCTCGCAGTCGATGGCCGTAGCCTTTCCCGAGGTGACAACACCCGCCGCGTCGCCCTGCCCTTCACGCCAGATCGCGTCCCAGCCGCCAAGATCAGACCATGCGCCACCATAGGGCACAACCGACAGGTTGCCGGCCTTTTCCATCACCGCATAGTCGATAGACCCGGCCGGCACCTTCTCCCAGGCGTCAGGCTCGAGGCGCAGGAACGACAGGTCGGACCGGATCCCTTTGACAGCGGCCGCGACCGGCCCGACCATTTTCGGGGCGCAGCGTTCGAAAGCATCGATCAGATCGCGGGCGGAAAAAAGGAATATCCCGGCGTTCCACAGATAGGTGCCTTCGGCGATCATCCGGGCGGCCTCTGCCATGCCCGGCTTTTCGACAAACCGGGCCAGACGGATCGGCGCGCCGTCCCCTTGGGGATTTTCGGACAATTCGAGATAGCCATAGCCCGTCTCGGGGCGGGTCGGGGCGACCCCGAAGGTGACAAGCCGCCCCTCCGCCACCGCCGATAGCCCGCGGCGCGCGGCAGCGCGGAAGGCGGCCTCGTCAGGAACGACATGATCTGCGGGCGCGACTAGCAGAATGGCGTTTGGATTTGCGTCAGCCGCGTGCAGGGCGGCGGCAAGGATTGCGGGGGCCGTGTTCTTGCCTGACGGCTCGATAAGGATCGCGGGGTCTATCGCCCCGACCGCGGCCAATTGCTCCTGGACGATGAAGCGGAAGCTGTCGCCCGTCACCACGACAGGGCGGGTAAAGCCGGGGCTTGATACGCGCCTGACCGCCCCCTGGAACAGGGACTCAACCCCCACGAGCGGAACAAACTGCTTGGGATAGCTCTTGCGGGACAAGGGCCAAAGCCGATTGCCGGAGCCCCCGCAGAGCAAGACCGGTGTTATGACGAGATCACTATGATGCATGGGCGCCATAATAGCCGTCATAATGGCCCCTTAGTCCATCCGTCCCGACCGAATTGAGAAGTGTTACGATGCGGCCCGCCTGTGCCATAGCCCCCTCCAGTTGTTCATACGCCGCACGAAGATCCGATTGGAGGG
>Ga0222714_10001803_pt1 | contig 23707 bp, 24 predicted proteins | sample C33_3DmetaG_FD_165048 | JGI IMG/M metagenome (GOLD analysis project Ga0222714, IMG submission 165048) | Estuarine water microbial communities from San Francisco Bay, California, United States - C33_3D | ecosystem: Environmental > Aquatic > Marine > Unclassified | place: USA: California...
TGATCAAATGTTACTTTATTAGATTTATCAAATTCTACATTTAAAATTCCCGAATTGAGACACCAATCAGCAGGCATGGCTCCTTGATTTTTAACAAAATCTAAAATTTTTTTGGCTCCTTGTGGTTTCAAACAGTATGCTCTTGCACCTTCCCACCATTGTCCCACACTCATTGGTTTGGCTGGCATGAACCCTTCGAATTTTAACACATCTTCAAATTCTTGCTCGATTGAAAAAGGTTTTTTGAACACAACATCGTGTTCAAAAATACAGATAGATGTATTTTCCTTGTAACATTTTTTCCATAAACTGTACTGGCTAAGAAAACAACCCAGTGTGCCTGGTCTCTGCATCAGACTAAAACTTTTTTTACTATTTTTGAATAATTTTAAATTATTTTTTTCAATTGATGTTGTAGTGCCATCAACTCCTTCGTACAATTCTAAATTCCAATCTAATGCCCTGCCAGATGCCAGTGCCTGTTGAGCCCATTCAACAGAATTTTTATGATTTTTCAAATAAATGATGTAACCTTTATTTTTTTCCATGTTCTTTGGCTTTGTTTTTATGAAATTTTAATTTGTCGTTATCATCGAACCAAGCATATTTTAAACTTTTATATCTAAAGCCATATTTTTTTGTACCTTTGGCTGTACTGAAAAGTTCACCACCTGATTTCAGTCCCCAACTGTTCCATTTGTAAGGAATACTGACAAATTGTCTTGCATCTAATAGTTTTTTTAATACGTGTTGATCCACAAACCAATATATAGGTTTTTTGAATGCTTCTATCATCGAAGTGCTTAATTCTTTTTTAAAAGTTTCTCCGGCCTCCCCAATTCCAGGTGTAACGCAACTGGCAATGTATACACTAGGATCTTTAGGTTTACGCATGGCGGCTGGAAAAGTGGTTATGGTTTTAAATTCTAGTAAAGGCAGTCGTTCTCTATTAATTCCGTCAGCATCTAATTGTAAAACGTGTTGGTATCTATCAAAAAATTTGTCAAAGTAAAAAAATCTAGCACTTGAAAGATATATTTTTCTTTTTAATTCATCATCTGACTTTGTATTACAAATTTCTGGTCCTCTGCTAAACAATGGATGCTCTTTTGCTAGTTGAAATTGATCATAAAAATCTTTTGAATGAATTTCGTATGTATACGTTATGTTTTCATCTTGTATTAAATTTTTTAATGTGTGTGATTGATTATGTTCGTAAATCATATGAACGTGTACATGAATCAGATTTTTTTTGTTTAGTGCTAGAGTACTTTTTGCAAGATATTGTCCGTGCTCAGCCCAATATGTAGGATCACAACTGTAATAAATGATGTGGGCTTTATTTTTAGGAAAATCTCCAGCAATGTTTTGTTGATCAAACATTTTTTCCTTCTTTCATTGCAATTTTGTCTTTATTATTAGGTCGACAAAAACTATTTTTTGCCTTCATTCTTGAAGGATTCCAAAAACGAGGATTAATTCTACAATAACTGGTTTCAGAATACGTCAATAAACAACTTATACTGTTAATAATAACATCTGGAGCCAATGCTCCTGCTGACCATACAAAGTCTACTAACTTTTGTGCACCTTGCGGTTTTACAATGTAACTGTGAGCACCTTTTATATGACTTTTATTATAAAGTTCCAATCCAGAATACGGTGGTCGTTTTTCCATATAAAGTTTAACACCAGGACCTCTGTCAATCTTTACTTCTTCGTCATAATTTGTTGTGCGTCGACTGAGCCAATCTAAATTACAAACATCTTTAAATTTATCCAATATACTGTGAGGAATCTCCCTTATCATCAAAGCATCGTGCTCAAAAATTAAAATTGGTTGTTGTATTTCTATACATTTTTTCCACAAGGACAAATGAGATATCAAACAACCTACCATTCCAGGATTTATTTTTTTAATGCGTTGATTGAACTTAAAATCTTTTAGATTATGTTTGTGCCATTGTACATTGATATCTTTTCCATGAGTTGCAGGAAAAATTACTGTGTTTATACCAAACTGTTCAGCAGATTTGGCACATTCTTGTGATAATGTTTCGCTCACAGATTCGCCTTGCATTGTGATAATGTATGATGGAATATTCAAAGTCATTTTTGAATATTTATTGATATATTTTTTGGTATTGTGTTATATAGAAGCGTCTTCCATACCAGCAACTCTTAATTTAACAATGTTTGTCATTTGCCATTGTTTCTGATCAAGTCCTTTTGTAATACCTAACCATTTGTTCCTTAACAGTGCAAATTCATTAATTATTTTTTCATAATCAACAACATCTGCTTCACCGTCGACGTACTTTTCAACATCTCTGCTGGATAATGCTCTTTGATAGTTTTCTAAATATTTTTTGAAATGTTTCGAACGCAATCTACGTAATTCTATGTTCATGTATTGTAGAATTGCTTCTATTTCTTGTAACTGATTAAATCTTTGTTCAACAATACCAGGCATATCTGCTGATGCTTTCTCGATATTACCTCGTATTCTTATTTCTGATCTTGCCTGTTCGAGTTCATCTTCGTAATGCTTGATGGCATCAGGAATTACTCCAATATCTTTAGCAATTTTCTGATACCATCCAGCCATTAATAATCCTCGTCTTCGGATTCAGCATCCAAATAATATTGAATTGCTTGATCCAAATCGTCATCGGCGCCTAGTGCGTTTTGAAACTCTTCATCATCAACGCCATAGTCTGCCATTAAATCTACAAATTTTTCTGCGACAACGTCCATAGATTGTTTTCTATCAACGTATTCTTTGAAAAACTGCCAAATTTCAACTAACTGACTTCCTTCAATCATTTTACTCCTCAACTGCTTCTGTTTCTGTTGTTTGTTTTTCTTCTTCTGTAGAAACTATACTGTTAAAGTCTTTCATAATGTTGTCTAATAAGTCGCCGCCGGCTTCCCAAACCTTACGATATTCTTTAACTTCTGTTCCTTTTGAATCCACATATTTAAGTCTGTTTCCATCTTTGGACAGTATACCTTTCTTTTCAAATAGATCAACTAGTCCACTGTATGGATTCATTCCTGTTTCATATGGAATCTTAACTTGCACACCTTCAAAAGGTTTAGCATAACGAGTTTTCATTACTTTACAACCTGCTCTAATACCTTTGACGTCTGTTGTTTTATTACCGTCTTCATCTTCTTTTAGTTTCAATTTTTTCATTGCAACTACAATAGATGATGCATAGATAAATCCTTGTCCACCTGATATCTTATCATCAGGATCAAACATATCCTGTGATGCATATGTGTGATTGGTTGCTACAAGTCCAACATTGTGTGAACCAAACATATTAACACAGTTTCTCACAAGTGATGTAAGTGCCTTAGGTTTTCTACCCATGTCACCCTTCATATCACCTTTATTAAACTGATCAACATCTGTCGGCGTTAGTAACATACCCAATGAGTCAATTACAAATAAAACTTTTGGTCTGTCAGCCTCAGGCATTTCTTTATAGTCTGCCATAAATGTTGATACTGTTTTAGCAACATCATCAATCATTGACATATTCAGTTTTAATAATTTTTTCTCATCTGTATCAACTCCTAATGCGTGTAACCATGCTTCGTCAAGTGCGTTTTCTGAATCAATTAGTACAACAAATATACCTTGATCCTGTGCCGCTTTGACAATGTTTCCTGAACAGATATATGATTTACCTGCTCCAGACTCTCCTGCAAATACAGTTACTTTGCCTAGTGGAATACCTTTGTTGAAATCGCCACTTACCAAATAGTTAAGTGCGAAGTTACCTGTTGAAATCCAATCTGTTGGATCATGAAATCCAGCACTCATTCCAGTGATGGATTTTGTTAAGTTTTTTCTAAATTTACTTACATCAAATGCCTTTACCATAATTTATTCCTTCTTTTAGTATGTGTGGGGAGTTGCCTCCCCACAATGTACTTTACTATTTTGATTGTCTTGCTCTTATCATTGCCAAGATATCCTCTGCTTTTCCGCTTGAAGATTTATTTTCTTCCGCAGTTGGCTTTGGTGTTTCTTGAGTTTTTGCCTCAACTACTGGTTCTGCTTTCACTTCAGGAGTAGGTGTTTCTGCTCTTGGAGTTACTGGATCACCAGTTTTTGCTGACACGCCCGCTGGTCTAAAGTACTGACCAAATTTGTCCATGTCATATGCTTCACCGTCAACAGATGCTTCAAACATTTCTTTCATTACCTTAACTTCAACTTCTGAAGGTTTTTTAGGTAAGAAATCGTTTAGATTGAATAAACTATTTGACTCAATCGCTGTGTTTTCTTCTTCTGTTAAAGGTCTTGATTTTCTAGACCATGTTGATGTTGAATAATCAGCATATCCACCTTTGGATGTTTTGATAATTCTAAAATCAACACCGCTTGTTGAATCAGTTGGAAGATCTTCCATATCTGGATCCATTAATGCTCCTTTGATAATTTGGAATATTTGTGGACCAATTATGAATCTTCTAATTGGATTCTCTGGAGTTGATTCTTCGTTAAGTGGATCGTCCTTTACAAAACCTTGGAAGATATAACTTCTTTTCTTCCAATATTTTCTTCCTAAATCTTCTAATTTAGGATCTTTGAACCATCCTCTTACCTCAGATAAGATTGGACAAGACTCACCATACATTTCCATACATGGAACTTGTACTTGTACTGGTCTTGAATCTGTTTCACCTTTAAGTCCTGCGAAAGGTAGTTTGATCATCAATCTCTCTTTCCAGAAAAAAGTGTTTTCTTTATCGCCATCTGGTAAGAATCGAACAGTTGCCTGCTCTCCTTCTTTTAGATTCCAAAATGGGTAAATGGCGTTGTCTCCGCCTGTTCTTGAAGTAGTGCCACCTGTCTTAACTTCTTGTTCTTTCAGTTTAGCACGTATTTCTGCTAGTGTTGCCATAATTTAAGCCTCCTATTGTTGCCTGTTGTTATTATATTATGTGCCTTTATAAAATTAGTATAGCACAAGACAAACATATTGTCAAATATATACTAATATTACTATTTAGTCAACCTGAAATGGTAAAGTTGTTTATTGAACGCCTGCTAATTTTTTGATTTTGGCAATTTCGGGATCTTTGTTTGCCATTAACTTCTGAATTGTTTCCTGTGCAGTTGATACAGCATTGTCACCAAATTTCTTTTCTACTGATGTCAGCACTGCTGTTTCGCCTTTTGGAAATTGATTTGATGTGTAGTCAAAGAAACTTTTCACAAATTCATCCACAGTTTGTTCTTTGTCTTTGAATGATTTTTCTTCTTGATCTTCCATACCAAATTTAGATTTCATACGACTTGCTTCGTAATCATAATCTTCTTGAGCGGCTTTTAATGCTTCTTCGTGTTCTGGGCCACCTGGTTGTATCATTTGGGTGGCAAGGTCGCTGTCCACTCTGGCATTGCCTTCGTACTCGTATTCGCCCTGCAAGGATTTAGGATCAACTTTTCCGTTCACTGCTTTGTAGTGTATTTTGCCATATGCTGTCTCGCCATCATCACCATATAACTCATAATCAAATGACCCTTCGTAATCTGTCTCTGGATTTTCGTTTACATCGTCCATTGCTGGTCGCTTGCCCGCTAATACATCAAAATTCTTTCTCAAGTATGTCTCTGCTGTGTTGTACTCTGAACTCACGTAAGCAGATTCACCGTCCTTATCCAACACATCGTATACCATTTTACCGTCATCACCCCTGTACATAGAAACGTACGGTTTTTGTTCTGTGATGTTATCTGCCCAACCTTCAAATGCCTGTTCTTCTTTGGCCTGACCTTTTCTGTCTTTCTTTGGTTCGTATGCTTGTGGATCCATTCTCACTTGTGAAACATATTCTGGATCCTGCTTCATTTTTTTGTAGTCGTCAACATATCTCTTCGCCAATTGGAAAGCAACTTTTTTATCTCTGATGTAATTCTTGTGTGGTTCAAAGAAGGGTTCACCTTCCTGTGCAATCTCGTTGGCAACGCTTGAAGCGAAGTTTGCCACTCTGTCTTGTTCTGGAGTTTTTGTAAGCATTCTCGCCGCAATGTCTCCCAGGATACTTGACAACATTGTGTTCTTGTTTGTGAAGTTCGTTCTCGCCAACATTTGATCAGCGGCAGGATCTTGTCTCAATACCAATTTGTTTTCTGGATCAGCAAGGAATTGCTGTACCATTGGTGCCGCATCAACCGGTGCTGGTATCTCAGCATCTTTTTTAGACAGTGGTTTGTTTTCATCATCAAATTCTTTGATTTCACTCTCTTCTGTTTCTTTCATAATAGAATTAATTAATGGCAATGCCGAATCAATTTTTTCATCAAAATGTTTGAGAGTAAATTTGTCTTGCAGTTGTGTTCTGCTGTCATCGTCTAGTGCTGGTATGTCAGTGGGTTGAAAACTTTCTTTTGTTGCTTCGTAATTTTTTTGTTTTGATAAACCTTTGATGTATTTCTTAAGTGTCTCGCATTTCATTTTTGCTCTCTCAATGATATCTCCTGCGGAATCGTTGAGTTGATCCTTTGTGGAAACATATCTATTGAAAGAATTTAACTGAGCAATCTGTTCGCTGGTAGCAACAATGTGCTTGCCAAAGTCATCGTGCGGAGCTCCACCGTTGGCTACGTGTCTTGCCATTGCTCGAGCACCTGCCAAATGAACGATAGGATACTTAAATCTTTCGCCTTCTGAATTTTCAACATATAATGAGTTGATGTGTCTTGTTCTTGCACCTGGTACTTCTTCAGCAACAGGTTTGCTGTGCCTAATGATTAATCGAGTTTTGTCTAATGTTTCAAACGAGCTTTTAGATGTGCCTGTTAGGCCTTCTGCTAGTCCTGCTAATTTTGTAATCCTGCTTAATTCTTCTGACATACCGTCTGTATTTACCGTTTGATTCTGATCTGCAAGATTCTTAAAATCTTGTTGAGTGAGGTTATTTTTGGTTATATCTCTCACATCGAAGCCCATTTGGTGAGTTACAGCAAAGTCTTTCAACTCTTTTAAGAACGCATACCAGCCTGTTTTATCGTCTTCATCAATCTTGTCCACAAGTCCTTTGTTATAGAACACTTTTACATTTTCGCCATCTGCTAATGATACAGAGACTCTGCCAAATGTATCTGCATCTTCAGTAAATTCAAAATCAAAGAACACAGCATTTTGAGGGTTTGCTGTTACTTCTCCTAAATTATCACCTATTTGTAGGTTAGAAAACTTGCTTCTAATCTTGTTAAAAAGGTCCTGTGAAGTTTGTGCTGATACCATATGATGTATTTATTTAAACACCTAGACTAGCAAAAATAGGCATCGGTGCTGTGTATTCTGACGTTCTGTTAGTCCAGTGCTCAAAGATCTTAGGATCAAAATCCGCCAATACTTTCATCATACGAGTAGCCAACAGCATAGAACTTACAAGGTCATCGTGCTCGCCTGGTTTACCCTTATAGGACACTCCTGTAGCCACATAGTTTTTAAGTTCTGATATTAAAGGTTTAGAATTTATTTCTAATTTGTTATTCTCAACCAACTCTTTAAATTTAGCACAAGCATCTATTTTGTGTTTAGCAGTGGTATTAAATCCTCTTCTAAATTTACGTCTGTGTCCTTTTCTTATAGGCTCAGATAGGAACATACCACGAATGTTTTCTTCCCCAATATCCATAACTCGCATCAGGGCCGCTTCACCTAATGTATTATTTTCCATAGAATAAAATATGCTCGGTGAGGCAGAGGAATCCTGTTCCATTATGGTGTCGTGGATGTATTTGTTGATTTCTTGTAGTATTCTTATTTGATGATTGGCTGGGGTCATATTATGATGCCACTCCGCCACCTGTTTGAATGTGGGCAATTCAACAACTTGTATTGCGGCATAGTCACCACCTGTACCAATTGCAGGATCCAGTGCTACCATGTATGTGTGTTTGGGTTTGGGTTTAGAATACCAACGTACCTGTCCTTGGTTCCATACAGGATCTTTTCCTTCTAGTTCAATTAATTTTACAGCACTCACAAGAGTCTCGTCGTAGATTAAGAATTCACACTCGTGTTCTCGACGAAATCTTTCCTCACCAATTCTAGATCTTTCAGCGGCCGCCCAAACTTCATCTCGATCAGGATGTTCTGACCAATGTGCTTTGTAAGCAAAGAAACCGTTGGTGCCTGTTATGTTGTCATTGCCAAATTCGTCATATCGTTTGAGTGCTTCTTTCCAAATTAGAGCGAATTGATCTTCATCTGAGTTTGGTGTTGAAGTGATCAAACATTTTCCTCCTGTGGACAATGTAGGAGACAGTGAAGTCCAAAATTCAACAGCCTTCTCAGGCGGTTGAACGAATGCGAACTCATCACAGTAAATCATTGTCAAAGACATACCTCGACCTGTGTTTTCAGTTGTGGTGGTTGCCATGATCTTTGAACCATTATCAAATTCTATCGAGTTCCTATTGTACTGAGTTACTCCTGCTTTAATCCAACTAGGCAACATCTCATAAGCATAACGCACCCTTGACATAATATCTGATGCTCCTGCGTACTTGTGTGCCGCAATCAGTATCTGTGAGTCGGGACGAAACATAGCATACCAAATTAGATAACCAGATGCACAGGTGGTTTTTCCTGTTTGTCGTGGTAACATAGCAATAGAAAATCTATGATTGTTATAAGATTCAATCAATTTTTCTTGATATGGGTATGGTTGAAACGCCATTGAACCTTTTGTAGGATGTTGAATCTTAATGAATTTTTTCATGAAGTATAGTGGTCCTGTTTTTGGATCCATACACTTCTCTAGTTCCAATACCTGATCTTTGGAGTATTTGTGTTTCTTATTGGCCTTTTTAATTTGGTCCGAATCTAAACTTACATATGCCATCTGTGTTATTTAAGGTCGAACTCGTGGTCCACCTTCCTCCATTGAATTCCAAATTCTTCTTGATGTCCTATCTCTAGACTTTTTATTATGCCTTCTATGTAGTCATTCCAATAATCAACGAATGTCTTCACTTTAGGATACTTAGGTGGTATATCCATGGTCTGCCACCAAAACTCATTCAATACATTACGATAATCTGGTAAAGAATAAATCACTTTAACAGACGTTAGTCTTAAACCATTAGAGTATTCGCCAAAGAATTTCATAAAAATACTTATGAAAAATGATTATGCTTTTTTCTCGATAGATTTTGCAATGTCGTGAGCTTTTGTAATTGTGCTCTTTTCTAAAGGTGGTTTATCACCTGTAGACTTCATTGCCTGTGCCATACCAATCGCATAAGGATTTTTTGCTTTTGATGCTTCTTGTTGGTATGCTTCTTTGAATGCGTTGTATTGCTCTTTCAAAGAATTTGCCAATGTTTCAACAGCCATTGCGTTGTCGCCATCTTGTGCTTTTGCAAATTGTTGTTTTTGTCTGTTCAATCCGCCCGAATGTACATTCACCAAATCATCCACTGATTGAGTTTTTGTGTCAGGTTCATTAGCATAATTTTCTTCTTGTTTACCACAGTTTTCACAATCGCAGTCATCGCCACAGTTGCCACCGCAACCACAGTTATTGTCACAACCACAACCTTCTTGTTCTGCTGGTTGATTGATCATTTCTTGATCAACTGGTTGTACACCTGCAAGTTTTAATATCTGCATCATCATTGATGCTTCTTGTGGTGAATCTGTTGAAATTGTTATTGATTCATTTACTGATTCTTTTTTCATTTTATTTTCTCCAACTTCCTCTTTTTCTTTTTGAACTCTGTTCCAAATGTCCATATGTTGACCATTGTGTTTTTTAATAAATTCTTCTTTGCTCAGTTCCACAGCATCCTGTTCAATGTCCATCAACATTGCTTTCACAGCACCTTCTGTTTGTGCTGGATTAGTTCTTTCCACATTTTTGATTGCATCACCTACACTATGACCTTTTTGTTCGTATTCTCTTAATTTTTGTAAGATGTCGATCATTTCCATGGTGCTTATTTCCTTTTTGGGTCTGGGTGTGGGTTAGTTGATTTAGAAAGAGGACTTGCGTTGCCTTTTTCTTCTTTGGCTTGAATGTCTTGAGTTTTATTGTCTGTGCCTTTTTCGATCTCGTATTTTTCTTTTCGATCTTTTAATAATTCTTTTAATAGAGAAGCATTGGCTTTATCACCATACACTTCGTCTGCTTTTACTTTTGGAGCATCTTTGTATTCAACATCCTGCAACACTGAAGCATACTCATTTTTTGCTTTTACTTTTGCATCTGCTTGATACTGTTCTGTAGGCTCACCTGGCTTACGCACAACGATTTGATTCTTTGCAAGATTTAGATAGTTTGCTAGATATTCAGTCATTTCGAACACAGATGCTGGATAGTTTGTTGTGGCATCGAAAATTGTTACATTTGTGTTTTTGAATTGTGGGAAATCTAACGGTGTTTCTTGAATTGGATAACTTTTTCCTGCTGAAAGTTTAGCAACATCAAATTTGCCCAATGCAGTTTCTAATTTATCAGCAAAGCCTTTGTCTAATTCGCCCGCTACTTTGATCTTGTAGTCGTATTGTTTTGCAGATTCTGTTAGATATTGTGTAAATGTGCTCATAATAGATGTATTTAGTCTTTTTTCATAAGTTTCTTCATTAATTCGTTGCGGTCGCTGATAACAAACCCTTCCGATTCCACTGCTTCTGTGGTCTCTCCGCCGTCTTTGTCCAATTTTAACTTTTTAAGTTGCAGTTCCACCATTTTTAATTTGTTGTTGATTTTGTTGTTTTTAGCATCAATAGCATTACGCAACATTGTGGATGCAACCTCAAATATACGACCGGAATAGCGTGAGTCCACGTTCATTCCTAAATCCATTAGATTCTTATAAGACTCTTCTGCTTCTACGGCCAGCTTGTCTAACTCTAGATCAGATAGTTCTCCTAAGCCTTTGACTTGGGGAAGTGCTTTTTCAATTTTGTCAAACTCGGCATAAGTGGCCTTAAGAGCGGCCGCTGTCTGCGGGTCAACATTTTTGCCAACTGTTCTATCTTTGCCTTCGCGTTTAATTTCTTTTTCATCGACTTGTTTAAAGGCTTCTTTGACGTTTGGTAAATTTAATATATCTTCTAACTTTTTTGTCATCTAAACTATTTACGTGTGCCCTGATGAAATAATTGCTCTTCTGATACTACTCTAAACTGTATTTTTCTCTGTCGAGCATAGGCAGATGCCGCTTCCCATTTGGCATGATTGATCACAACTTGTGTTTTCCTGCCCATACTTTTACCAGCTCTCTCCATAGTGGTCTGGTTCATGGGTTTGACTTCTATCATCTCTGCGTGTTTCTTTCCATTTTTGTCCATGTACACAATAAAAAAATCTGGCACATAAATTGTGTACTTGCCTGTGATAGGATGACGATAAGGAATTTGTATTGCCTCTGATGCCCACTGATACACATTAGGATGTTCGTCACACAATCGCATAAACGAATGTTCCCAACTGCTTCTATAGGTAGGGGTTTTTGTTCCCACATATTTGGCTGGATTCTTGAGTACAAACTTTCCTCGAGCAAACTTCATTAGGCAATAATATTTCTTGAAATTGCAGTTTTTTGCGTTCTATTATTTCTTACACCTAATCGAGATGTTTTATATCTGTTGGCGTTAAGCACTACTGTAATTAATTCAGAAAGTTGTACAGGTGATGCTGTAGTTAATTGATCTAATATGGTTTGTGGGTTTACAGAATCTATTTTAGCCTGTTGTAAAATTACATAAGCAGTCTCTTCTGCTGGCTGTCGATCAAATCCCCTCTTAACAAAGAATCCTATAGCAACATCGAGATCATTTTGATTTAGTTGGAATGGTTCTACTCGATCTGTAGAAGTTAATTTGGCAATAGTTTTTTGTAAACTATCTTGATCCTGCTGAGGTAAATTTGTATAAAATTCAGTCATTATATATTCGCTCTTTCTGCTACAATATTTACATTGTTGGTTGTTCTTGAAATTTTTATGTATCCTTCTGTGGTTAATTTAGTTATATCTGTTAGTACTCTCGATCTATAAACATTTTTTTGTTGATCAGTGAGAGACGCATAAGACACATCGCTTTGTGCCACTGTCTGTCCTTGACGTGAACCGATCTGTTTATAATATATGCCTGCCGCAATTTCATCTTTTAGTGTTGAATTATTTGAAACTAAATTAAACGATTCCGATGGAGAAAGATAGTTAACAGTATCAATTACAACATTGTTCGCTGTGTTTGATTTCTTAGTCTTATCATCTATAGCACCTTTGGCATTGGCTATAGCACCTCCCACTGCTAGTGCGGCTACAGCCGCATTACCAATTGAAAAATTACCTACTGGATTAGTTATAGTGCCTGCTTGTTTGCCAATATCTAATACACCCTCTTTCACAATGCCTTTTAATTCTTCTTTCACTGCTTGTTTAGCATCAATTTTTTTAACATTGTTATATGTGTTTATACCTTTTAGAATTGTGCCTAAACCTACACGGCCATTCGCTACATCGCCAATTACAGAACCAATACCTTCTACAATTCCTCCAGGTCCAAAAATACTTGTTGTACCTCTGCCTAATGCTGACAACGGAGATGGTTCCATATCGTAATGTATGGTTGCAAAATTATTAGGTGCATTCTGTGAAATAGTACCAGCACGATATAAAACAGTTTCGTAAAAAACTTGCATAGTATTTGCCATTATTCCGTTGCCTTGAGTTTGATCCACCGTGTCATGTGCAAAACTGCCAATTACAGGATTAATAAGATGAAAAGAAGTAAATTGATGTTTGTGTAGTACAAATATTTGAATTGAATTTAACAAAGGTTGTTTTCTTTTTTGATTGCCATCCATACCAAATTGAGTTCTATTAAGTCTTGACTCAGGATCATACAGCGTGTCTCGAGTAGTATTAACACTGCCTGTAGATTCTACTGTTATACTATCCATAATATTATATTCGTAATAGGCTTTCCAAAAAGCATTTACTATATCATAATGATCGTCATGAAACGTTATATTCACAGGCAGGTATGTTATACCAGTCATTACATTGACTTTTTTATTATATTGTCTTTTTTGTTCTACGTTTAAATCGTATTTGGGTAAATCACATGATTTGACCAACATATTCAGTTCTTGTTTTTCGTTGGCTGTAAATTTTCTTGTAAATGTTGAATCATTTAAATTAAAAACCACGTGAAACAGAAATTTCTGTTTTGGCATTAATTTATGATTGTCGGCTATGTATAATCTTGATGCGTGAGCATAGTCTTTCATTCCTGGAAGACCATTTGAGAAACCTGCTAAAAAATTATTGATACTTGGCATACTCTATATTTATGGCCATAAAAAAAGCGCCGTTAAAGGCGCTTCTTTTAATTTTAAATGTTAACGAAACTAGATACCGCCGCCTGTTGATAACGAACCAACAGTTCTTGTTAGAGCAGAGCCAATACCTGTACCTTGCGGTGTTTGTATAGCATTATCGTATCTAATTTGTAATGTGATTGTTGCTGGTGTTGATTCAGCGTAGTTAAGACCATTGTAGTTAACAGACTCAACATATGAACCATATAATTCAAAAGTTTCTAATATGCCAGGAGCAGAAGCACCGTTGCCTCCGTCTAACATTTCAATTCTTGTAGTGAATTTATAGTCAATTCCTGAAGCGGCAGAAGCCTGTTCAAAGAAATCAAATTGTTTCTGTACTTGTTCACCAACCAATTTAGATACTGAGTTATTAACGTCATCTCTAAGGTTAAGTGTAATTGGTTCCCAAGTATGTTTACCAGCAATATAAACTCTTGAGTTGTACACGTCTAGTGTTGTGTTCTCAAATGTTAAATTTGGTCGAGTCACATCCATAACCTGTTTAGTCAATTCTGATCTTGGTGTGGATACACCGAAGTTCTCAAGAACTACTCTAAACCTATATGAAAGTTTTGGCATCAACAAACCTTGTGATGCTGAACTCTGATCGTTTGCTAGTGGTACTGTAAATTTTGAAAGTGTTGAAATTGCCATATTGCTCCTTTATTTACCGAGGATTAAGATCCTAAGTTTGCTATCTCCCCTGTGTTTTTGATTCTTAAAGGTATGTAAATAAATTCAACCGATTTAACTGGTTCAATCGCAATATCCACATACAGTTCATTCCTGTCGATTCTTGTAGGCGTGTTGTTTGTGTCGTCACACACTACTAAGAAATCGTATAACGCTCTTTGACCTACTAGTTCTAACAAGAATGATTCGATCGCTCCTTTGATCTCGTTTCTTGTCAATGAATCATTTGGTTCAAAGATGAACGGTTTCGCAATTGCATCTAATTGTGATCTTAGATACACTGTTAATCTTGAAACGTTAATTCTGTCTAATGCTGAACTTGAACTTGTTTTAGTTAAGTTACCAAAGTTTACAATGCCCGCACCTGAGAAGAAAGTGATTGGGTTAACTTTTGCAGTGTGCATTGAATCTCTCACTGATTCTGTCAATGAAATCTGTGCAAATTCACCTTCAGCGTCAATGTATCCAACTGCTGTTGCATTGTCAACAATACCTCTTCTTGTACCTGCTGGTGCAAACCAAGGATAACCAACGTTGTCGTTGTTAGCAAGAGTTCTTAACATCATATGTGATGATGGAACTACTATTGAGTTACCTGAGTTATCTGTTGTTCTTCCTGATGGATAAAACACTCCCAAGTAATCAGATGCAGTAACTAAACCGTTTTCGCCGTTGTCACTCGCACCTGCCGAGTTATTAGCCCAGCTAGTGATTGCAGTTGATGATCCTGATAATCTAAAAGGAGTATCACCGACAACAAATGCTGTGTTATTTCTGTCTGTATTCAAATTAACCATTTCAGATATAACTTCTGGATAACCTGGACAAGCTATTATGTTAAAGCCTCTTTGATCTTCTCTAATCGCTTGATTAGTATTAATCTCAGCTTTTAATTGATTAGTAATTACACCTCTCTGTGCTTTTCTTCCGAATGTACCTGCACCGTTTGATTGGTTGGCAGATTTTGTCACCCATCTGTCTGGGTAGTAACCACTTACAGCTTCATTAGAATATCTAATGTTACCTAGTCCAGAACTTCCTGAACCTGGGTAAGCAGTTTCAGTGATGTATGAGTTTTTGTATTCTTTGACGTTGTATCCTGATCTTCTTGTGTTGAACAACAAGATTGATTTTGGATAAAGTGCTGGATTTGGAGCATCTGGATCTAAGAAACTGTTGCTTAAAAGATCTTTAATTGTTGATGCTGTGCCTACTCCTGTGTTACTGTTTGCTGATTTATCTGTAGATGTGTGCCATCTAGCATCTGCGAACACAATACCGTCTTCTGTGGTTTGATCAGTAGTATCAATCAGTACCCATCTAGCACCTGTTGTTGTTACCACAACACCGTTGCTAGTGTTTGAAGATGAAATTGTTGCACTTGTATCATATTTGTAGATTTTTGGATAGTTTTCTAAATCTGATGTGTCAATCCATAAATCGTTTGTCACTAGTGGTGTACCATCTGATTGTGTAGAAGGCGCAGTTGCACTGAATTGTGGACCATTTGGATCAGTTGTTGTGTATACTTCTTTGTAACCTTTCCAAGTAGTTCCATTGTGAACCATGATATCTGCTTCTAAGTTTGTGTTGTACCATAATGTACCATTTACAGGTTCATTAGTTGGTGCACTTGCTGAAGCAGTGTATGATAATCTCTTCCAGTTAGAAGCCATGATAGCCGCTGGAGTTGTAGAGTCTTCTGTGTCTCCTGCAGGCACGTCATATAAATTATCGATTAATGTTGTTGAATTTGCTGTGTAAGTTCCATAACTGTGTGCAGTTGCAGTTGAGAAACCAGCATCTGCTAATGGAGTTCCTGACACGTCCCACATTCTAAATTCACCACCTAGTTTGTGTTTGATTTGGATAGCACCTCTGTAATCACCTGAAGTGATAACTGATGCTTCTAAGTTTGTGAACCCAGCCGCCGCAAATGCTGTTACGAAATCATCTGCGTCACCTAATGTTGAACCATCACCTGAAATCATTGTAACTGTTTTTGCAGTAGCCAATGCTTCTTGATTCTTTAATGATTCTTGAACTTTGAATGTTTCTCCTGCTGTGAAAGAAGGGTAAGCTGTTTTAGATGAAATAATAGTGTTTCCGCCTTCGTATCTGAAAGTTTGGAAATCACCTAGTGCACCGATTGTTGTGTCAAATTGTCCTAAAATGCTTTGCTCAGTTACATTGTATTGAGTGTAAAGAGCGCCTCGTCCAATTGCTGTACCACCGTTTGATGGATCTAAGTTATAGATCGCTGAGTGGTTGGTTGCATATAAAGGTGCGTCTACAGTTGACCACTGTGCAGATGATGAGCTGTATAACTTAACAGAGATGTCAGCACCTGAGTTTGGAGTAGTTGTTTTAAACCAAACAGAACCATTAGGTCTGTTTTCATCAGCAGTTTTCCATTCTGGTCTTGCTGTGTGAGCCTCCTGTACGAATTCAGGTCCTTTGTATACTCCTGCTGTGATACCTGTCACAGTTAAGATTGTTCCTGTACCGTTTGCAATTCTAATTGCGTTGTGAACAGTTGAATCACCGTATGCTAAACCATTGTGGAATAGTTGGAATTTTCCTGTCACTGCATCAACGTCTGCTGAGACACTTGGAATGTTCGCAGAATTGATTGATGTTTTCAATGCCGCAAAAGTTGTTCCTGACAGTGTAACTGTTACACCGTTGATAACGATAGTGTTACCGTTTACAAGAGTGCCTGATGTTGCAGTACCTTCAATTACTGGGTGGCTAGTGTGCCAAGCAGTTGAACCTAATTGTACCCAAACATTAGAATCATTCTTGTAGTAAATTTTATTTGTTACGTGAGTGGTATTAATCGCGTAGTCACCTTGTGAACCAACGCTAGTTTTTGGAGCACCAGTTGAAACGTTTCCAACTAGGTCTGATGTGCTAGTGATGATAATTGGTGTGATTGTTGTGAATGCTTGATTAGTTTTTGACCACTCAAAAATTCCGTATACTGAACTTGATGTGTCTAGCCAGTACGTTTGATCTGTCGGAGCCGCACTAGGAGCAACAGCCGAACCTGCAAGTTCTGATAAATCGACGTTTGCTCTTAATACAAATGCTCTGTTAGCAATTCCTAAGAAAGAATATGCCGCTTGTAATCCGTATTCGTTCAACTCATAACCATTGATTGGATTATTTGCTGAATCTGTATAAAACTTTGGATCTCCAAAAGTCTCTGTTAATTCTCTTTGTGATGATATTAGATAAACTGTATTTGCATTGGCAGTTCTAGTTCCCGCCGCTGTGCCAGTTCCTGCACCGTTTGTTTTGTCTTGAGCTGTTGCAACAATTAGTAGAGGTGTCGTGCCCGCATCTGCTGGTACGTAGAAACTCTCGTTTATTACTGAAACTTCAACTCCTGGTGATGTTAATGCCATTTTAAGTTCTCCTTGCAAGTATAACTGATGTATTTATAGGTATTTGCGTAAAATACGGTAAAATCCTGACAATCTGCGGTACCTATATAGGCGACGTAAATACACACAATGAAAAGACCGCTGTGTAAAACCTGTCAATCACGACCACGTGCCTATGCCTATCGTAAGGACGCTAAAATATACTGGCGTTCTGAATGTGACCACTGTATAAGAAAAAATAAAAAACTCAAAACAGGTGGGCAGGCTCGTTGGCAGACTGCTGGATATAAAAAGAAACCGCGTTGTGAGTTGTGTGGATTTAAAGCAGTGGTACCACTGCAACTAGATGTGTATCACGTGGATGGCAATAAGAACAATACCAGTGTTTATAATTTAAAAACTATATGTGCCAATTGTCAACGATTAAAAAGTACACAAGAGTTAGGGTGGACTATAGGAGACTTGGAAGTTGATTAGTAATTACTATTTGTAGTAATTTCTTTCATTATTGTGTCAATATTTTTATATAACTCTTCTTTAGTTCCTGAGTTATCAATTTCGTAATCAAACTCTTGTCCTATCCAATCCCACTCTGATCGATGTATGCCTTTTGCCTGCATTTCTTCCTGTGTGGGTAACTCTCCTCTTTTCACGAGTATAATTTTTCCACCCTGTTTACGTATTGTTTTTATTTCGTTGATAAAACGAGTGTCAGATATAATAGTATTTGCACCTCGGTATCTAGCAATAAGACTATCAACCCAGATAGAATCTAGCATACCACCTCTACAAACTTCTGTGCCAAAATATTGTAAAATATATCTTGGAGTTATGGATTTGCCAAATTTTTCTGACCAAAACTCGTCAGGTCGTTCTCTCCACTCTCGAGATTCTTTGGTCTGTCCTTCTAATAATTCTCTGTCCCACCCAAATATATTTGCAGTTGCATCTTTTAGACTTTTTGCAAAACTGTCTCTTTTAAATCCGTAATTGTCCACAAGATGTGCGGCCACTGTGTCCTTACCAGAACCTATTAAACCAACTAAACCTATAAGCATAAAAACTATATTAACAGTTTTTTATTCGCTTTTCAAGTTCTTTTTTGATCTCTTTCACTGCCGAGAGCATATGATAGGTAATTTTCCAGTTAGGTCCTGCTTTGAGTAAAACTTCTAATGCTATTGTTAATTGTTTGAGTTGTCTAAACGAGAGTGAAGACAGTTTTGAAAAGTATTTGTTTTTTGCCATAATTATGTGCCTTTCTTTTGCCTAAGTTGCTGATTATTTAATATATTTAGAAAAAGAATTAACCGATAACAAAACTAAAAGGTGTGCCACCTTCTTGATAGTTGTTAATCTCAAGATCAAGACGTTGCATTTCTGCTTCACCTTCTTGTTTCAGTGCATCACCGTTTAGTGTGGTGCCTCCTTGTGGTCCTGCGATGGTATTAAATTTGCCTCGTGCTTGACCTAATATAGTTTTACACACTGCTAGAGTGTAATCTCTGATCCACGGTTTAGAATAGATATCTTTGAACAGTGTAATATCTGGACGATAATTGTCACAGTGTAAAACAACAGTTTCTTTGTCTGCTCTAGGTCGCTGAGTGATTGTTAGAGTTTTTGTTGCGTTGTCGTAATGATGTTGAATAAATGATCCAAACATTTTACCCACTAATTCTTGATAAGAAGCAAAAGCAAAATATGTGGCTAGTCCACCAGTTGCCCCAGCTCTTAACAGATAGGTATTTGTGTAGGCAAGGTTAAATGGTTCAAACAGAGTTCCACCCTCGCCACCTTCTGTTCTGGATCCTACAGTTCTTCTACCCACTTCTCTCACATTGATCACTTCGTTAGGTAGAATATATTTGTTTTGATTTTGTGTTAGTTCTAAAAAAGAGTATGATTCTTCTGTGGCATTTGATGAACGTTGTCTGTATCTGTTTATTGCTCTTTCCAGCGCCGTTTCGTAGTGTTTTGGATCTAATTCCACATCGACTATGCCCTCACCGAGGTTATTTTTTACATAATCATATATCTCTTGTTGACCTGTTTGTAACTCTGACATACACATATTTATGGTAGCGCCGCATTCAATAAATATGTGTGATATGCCGCGACTTTCACTATACAAGCCAGAAAAAGGCAATGACTATAAATTTATGGATAGAACCATTAATGAGCAGTTTTCTGTGGGTGGCACTGACATATATCTACACAAATATTTAGGTCCATATGACCAAGGGTCAACCAACAAAGACGGTGCGGCCTCTCCCACACAACCACAATATTCTGGAGATTCGTTGAACGAAAGAACCATACAAGATTTACTGTTTTTAGAAAACAGAGACAGAAAATATTCGCCAGATGTCTATATTTTAAGAGGCATTTATAATGTACAAGATATGGATTTTAATCTATCACAGTTTGGTATGTTTTTGCAGAACGACACTGTGTTTATGACTGTGCATTTGAACGACACTGTGGAAAGAATTGGAAGAAAAATAATGTCAGGAGATGTTATTGAATTACCGCATATGAAAGACGATTTTGCATTGGATGAAAACATTCCTATAGCACTGAAAAGATTCTATGTGGTTGAAGATGTCAACAGAGCGGCAGAAGGATTTTCACAGACCTGGTGGCCACATCTTCTAAGATTAAAATTAAAATCTATTGTGGACTCGCAAGAATACAAAGACATTCTAGAAAAAGAAGTGGGAGATACAGGCAATACTCTGGCTTCGTATATGAGCACATACAACAGAGAAAGAGAAATCAACACTCAAATTGTATCACAAGCAGAATCAGATGCTCCTAAATCAGGATTTAATTATAAACAATATTATGTTACTCCAATTGACGAGAGAGGTAATGTTAGAAAAGAAGGCATTTCAGAAGGTAAAGCGTCTTCAGATGAATCAATTAATGCTGTAATAGATACACCGGCCGCATCACATTACGGTTTTTATCTTGATGGCGATGGCATCCCACCAAACGGTTATGTTGCAGGTCACGGTGGTGCATTTCCAACATCAGGCATAGACAAAGGAGATTATTTCCTAAGAACAGATTATTTGCCTAATAGATTATTTCGTTACGATGGTACTAGATGGGTCAAAGTAGAAGATGCTATAAGAATGACCACAACAAATACTGATTCAAGATTAAATTATAAAACCAGTTTCATTAACAATTCAAGTAGTAACACTATTAACGGTTTAACTGTACAACAGAGACAATCATTAACAGATGCACTAAAACCTAAGGCTGACGATTAATGCTACATTTTTACGACGGACAGATAAGAAAATTTTTAACTCAATTCATTAGAGTATTGAGTAATTTTAACATTGAAGTGGGCAAAGGTGCAGATGGTACTGTACAATTAAAACAGGTTCCTTGTGTGTACGGAGATGTTACTCGTCAAGTGGCAAATATTCTGAGACAAAATTCTGAAAATGCTCTTGTGTATGCACCTAAGATTGCGGCATATATCACGGGATTAGAATACGACAGAGAACGTATGCAGAATCCTTATCACATAGAAAAACAACATTTAAAACAGAGAGATAGAAATGCCGATGGCACATACAACGAAAATTTAGGTGCTGGTTACACCATTGAAAAAGTTATGCCATCTCCGTTTCGTTTAAATGTTCAGGCAGATATTTTCACCACAAACACAGATATGAAATTGCAGATAATGGAACAGATCCTTTATCTATTCAATCCAGATTTTGAAATACAAAAATCAGACAACTATATTGATTGGACATCATTGAGCTATATTGAATTAAGAGATGTAAGTTTTTCTTCAAGAACTATTCCAATTGGTACTGAAACCGAAATAGATGTTGCTTCAATGACTTTCTCAATGCCTATATGGTTATCTCCACCAGTTAAAGTTTCTAAATTGGGTGTGATTGAAAAAATTATTATGTCAGTATACGATGACGACGGTGGCATTACAAAAGGTTTAATAGATGGCTCTTTACTATCAAGGAGTTATATTACACCAGGCGGATTCAATATATTCTTAGCAGGAAACCAATTAAGACTATTTGGAACTACAGGAATAAACGTTAAATCAGGCGGAGATGGCTATTATACAGGTGCTTCTGCCACAGATCTAGATCCTTTCACAACATTTGGTCCACCAATCAACTGGAATACACTGTTGAATCAATATGGCAAAATTACAAATGGTATATCACAAATAAAATTAACACAAGAAAATGGTAACGAAGTAGTGGGCACAATTGCACCATCTCCGTTGGACGAATCTATTTTAGTGTTCAGCATAGATTCAGACACAGTACCCACAAATACTCTTACTGCTGTATCAAAAATTATTAATCCATTAACATTTGACCCAGGCACTCCAGCAAATGGCACTCGTTATCTTGTGGTAAACGACATTGGAGATTCCACAAATACATTTGATGCCACTGCTTGGGGTAATTTACGAGCCAGCACAAACGACATTATTCAATATAATTCTTCCACAGGTAAATGGGGAGTGGTATGGGACGCTTCAGATCCAGATTCCACAGTAGCATATATTACAAATTCAAACACAGGTATACAATACAAATTCACCAACGGTGCTTGGGTTAAAAGTTATGAAGGTATCTATGTTGCAGGCAAGTGGACTCTTGTGTTATAATCAATAAATGGAAAAAAATATAATTTGTTCAGGTGCATTATTTTATGCTGTCAACACCAAACGTTTCTTATTCCTACAGCGAACAGATGGTAAAACACAAGGTATGTGGGGACTGGCTGGCGGTAAAACTCGTTTCCAAGAGTCAGCATTTGATGGATTAAAGAGAGAAGTTCAAGAAGAATTAGGTACAACTCCCTCGTTCAAAAAAGTCATACCACTGGAATTATTCACGTCTAATGATCAAAAGTTTTTCTTTAATACCTATGTGATTGCTGTACAGGAAGAATTTTTACCTAAACTAAATCACGAACACTCATCATATGCGTGGTGTGCATTTGAGTGTTGGCCAAAAAATCTACACGCAGGATTGCGGAACACTCTTAATAACAAATCAATAAAAGGTAAATTACAAACTATTTTAGATCTGATAGTTTAAAAAGTACACTTGACCTGTCCACCGGGGGTGGCATTTTCCCTGATGTCCTGGATGATCGCGCCGGGTGAGGGTTTATTATCTGTGACAGAATCCGTGGCTGTCTTTTCTTTTTCTTTGTTGATGGTGATCGTGGGTTTGACTCCACACTCTTTGATAGAGGTACAGCCGTTCAGAACGATCAATAACAGTAGAAAGGATATTATTCTCATTGTGGATTAGTTCGACGGGTAACGTATCCAAGGATACCAAAAAGCAGTCACCAGCTCTGTGGTGTTGTATACGATCTTCCAAGGGCATTCCATCCATTCCAACTCATAAGTGTATTCCTGGAAGTTGCCCGCGTTGGGTTCCAATTGATTATTGTAACCACGTATGGGGTCAACAGGTGTTGCTGTTTTTTCCGCAGTTGGAAATATATCCCATGGGCTCGTCATAAACATAATACTATTTAACAAGACCAATGATACCTAAAACTAGTAATATTGTAGGTAACAGGCTCAATACTATCAACACGATCCTGTCTTTGATCTTTTGTCTTGCTCGTTTCACGGCGCCAGCACCATAGGTGATGACCTTCCACTCGCAGTGATTATAGGGCCACATTATTCGTATCTCCTTGCGTATCTCTTGGCCAGTTCCACATCACCGTGCCTCAACAGCGTGGTGACCACAAAACTGACGTGTAGATCTCTAAAAATTTTCTTCATCTTCTTCCACATATTTTTTCACACTCCGAGCCCGCGTTGAAGCAGGCCCGGCGATGTAAATTGCTCTCTTTACTTCTGAACTGCACCGTTGAAGAATGCTTCAGTTGCTTTCTTCACGTTGTCTTGGAACGTTTTCACGTTCTTTTGTACCGCGTCTGGTGACAGGCTGTCAGCAAATTGTTTGTTGATGTTGCTCGCGTAGTTCTGCACGTTCTCCATCAATACTTTTGCCGCTTCTGTGCTTGGCACGTTGCCAGTCACGAATTCATTGAACTTCTTCGCAGTTTCGATGATTGACTCAGCAGTGATTACCGGGTATTTGAATTCGGCAACAACTTGATCACCATCTTTTCTCACAGATGTTTCAAATTCTTGTTGCTTGATTGAATAGTTGAATTCAGCGATGTTCTTCGCTAATCCTAATAGGTCCGCTCTGATT
>Ga0222714_10001804_pt1 | contig 23702 bp, 21 predicted proteins | sample C33_3DmetaG_FD_165048 | JGI IMG/M metagenome (GOLD analysis project Ga0222714, IMG submission 165048) | Estuarine water microbial communities from San Francisco Bay, California, United States - C33_3D | ecosystem: Environmental > Aquatic > Marine > Unclassified | place: USA: California...
ATTTGGTAGATGGATGTTAGAACGAGTTATTACAGGAATTGAACAAAAGCCTGATGTGTTTATGCAAGTTTCAGTAGCAAACGAATTTGAACCAAAAGGACATTATAACATTGGCGTAACTGCTGGCGTTGAAACTACAATAGCACCAAAAGATTTTATAGATGGTTCTAACAAAATGGACTTGATTATTGTACCATCGCAATTCACAAAAAGTAATTTAGGTGGAACTGTATATCAACAAAAAGACCAAGCATCTGGACAGATTGTTGGTGAAATTAAAACAACAACTCCAATCGAAGTTCTTTTTGAAGGAGTTGATACTGAAATATTTTCTAAGGGAAGTGGTAATGATGTGTTAGCAAATGTAAAAGAAGATTTTTGTTTTTTGGTTGTTGGTCATTGGTTAAAAGGTTCGTTGGGAAATGATAGAAAAGATATTGGTATGGCAATTAAAACATTTGCAACCATATTCCAATATCTACCAAAAGATAAAAGACCTGCATTGGTTGTTAAAACATCTCATGCTGGATTTAGTGTAATAGATAGAGAAGAAACTCGTAGAAAGATTGATGAGGTATTAAAATCATTTGGTGATAAATGTCCATCTGTGTATTTGATACATGGTGATATGGAAGAAACTGATATGAGTAACTTATACCATCATCCAAAAGTTAAAGCAATGATTTCATTTGCTAAAGGTGAAGGGTATGGTAGACCTATGGCTGAGTTTACTTTGACAGGTAAACCAATTATAGCAAGTGGTTGGAGTGGACAAATGGATTTCTTACCAGCAGAACATTCAGTTTTATTAGAAGGTTCTCTAACTCAAGTAGATGAATCAGCAGCTGACCAATTTTGTATGAAAGAAGCACAATGGTTTACTGTAAATTATTCAAACGCAGCAAATAAGATTTATGATGTGTATAACAAATATGATTCTTACTTAGAAAAATCAAAAGGATTGAGAGAAAATACTTTAAAAAACTTTACGTTGGAAAAAATGCATGATAAGTTTACTGAATTAATGGATATTTATGTAAAGAAACAACCTCAATTTGTTCCATTCAATGCACCAAAAGTAAATGCATCAAAAATGCAAATACCTAAATTGAATAAAGTTTAGTAATGGCAAACGCGAACCTATATAAAAAATACATAAAAAAGCAAGTACCTGCAGTAAAAACAAGTTTAAAAACCAGAAATATTTATAAAATAGAATCTTATGAATATGTGGATGGTACTAAGAAAAACTTTAGAGGCCCTGATGCTAGTTTGGTATTTTTAGTAGGTATATCGCCTGATAAAAAATTATCAGTTATAAAGTTTAGTGAAGTTGTTCCTGATAGATTCTTCAGATGGTTAAAAACTATGTTTAAATCATCTGTTACTTGTAAGCAAATAAAGCAAGCAATAGGGGCTGGTGAATTTGAAAAATTAATGCTATCTGATACAATGAAAGGTGGGGCAACTTTCTCAAAACTAAAAACAGATACATTGTATAAAACTGACCCATCTGCATTTAGAACATATACATTAAAAGGTATAAAATCAATATCATATTTATATTTAGATGAAACTTATATAATAGAAAAATTGCTTAAATTAAAATGTTTTGATGATGCCGATTTAAACGAAGATGGTATAGTAACCAAAGAAGAAATCGAAATTTACGAAAAAAATACTGGACAAACGTACAAGCCATCAATATAGTTTAATAACTATTCTTTATTCTTCAGATATTTATATTTACTTGTATAATAAAAGAACCTCACAAGTAAATATAAAATGGCAATAACTAAAAGACTTATAAAGGGCTCTCCCCTTACAGCGGCAGAAATGGATGCCAATTTGGATATTTTAGAATCCACATCCGGCTCGTTTACCGCATTTATGACCGGCTCATTCTTAGCTGTATCATCATCCGTTTCAAATCTATCATCATTAACAGGAACTCTTAGTGGACAATTTACTGGTAGTTTATTGGTATCTGGTAGTGCTAGATTTACAAGCGCATCTTTATCTTATGATAATTCAACCGATAAAGTATTAGTTTACAATCCAAGTACAACACAAATAGGATGGAGTACTGTTTCTGGTATTGGAACATCTGGAACTAGTGGTGCGAATGGTACTGCTGGTAGTGCTGGTAGTGGTGGTACGTCTGGTTTAAATGGTACATTTTTCGGAACAAATGGTACGTCTGGTGTTAATGGAACATCTGGTGTAAATGGCACATCTGGTGTAAATGGCACATCTGGTACAACTGGTACAAATGGTACAAGCGGTACAACCGGTTCGTCTGGTACAAGCGGTACAACCGGTTCGTCTGGCACAAGCGGTACAACTGGTTCATCAGGCAGTTCTGGAACATCTGCGGATTCCAATCTTACAAATAGATTGATGCAAGCAACGGCATCTTTAAATACATTTACTGGTTCAATTAGAGGTGAGGTTAGTGGATTAGAAGCATATACTGCATCATTAAAAGCAACAACTTTAATTTCTGGGGCAGCTCAAATAACTGCATTAGGATTTGGTGTGGGTGGTGGAGGTGATTCATTCCCATATACTGGCTCTGCTATTATATCTGGTTCTTTACAATTAACTGGTTCAGCGAATATTAGAGGAGCTGTGAATGCAAGTGGAATTGTATCTGGTGCAGCTGGTTTATCTACCACTGGACCTTTAACTGCATCTTTATCTGAAGGATATGTTTGGGTTGGTGGACCTACTAATCAAAATACTCGTCAAATAGCAACTTCATCATTAGGTGGTGGGGGTGGTTCTATAAGTGTAGTAAGAGGAGTAAACACATACACAAGTGTTAGTACCCTTACATATAGTTCTAATTTTAGTGTAACTAATTTAGGTGGCGGTAATATATCATTTGATGTTGTAGGTGGTGGTGGAAGTGGCACTTCTGGTACATCAGGAACTTCTGGGTTACCTGGAACATCTGGTTCATCTGGAAATGGTTCAGCTGGTACATCTGGTTCATCTGGTAGTAGTTTAGCTGGTAGTGATGGAACATCAGGAACATCAGCAATTGGTTCAAATGGTACTAATGGTTCAAACGGAGTTAGTGGTACATCTGGTACTTCAGCAACTCAAGGTGGTACTAATGGTACGGCTGGTTCTTCTGGAACATCTGGTGTTACTCAACAAATTGGCGTAAGAGATGGTGGTGGTATATCTGCTGTTTATGGAGTAACTGATATTTCTTTTAGTGGAAGTATTATTCTTACTCCATCTGGCTCAAGTGGTGTAATTGTAACATTAACAGGTGGTAATGCATCATCATTCTCATCTGCATCTTATAATGGATGGATTACTGGTTCTCAGCAAATATTAGATGCTGGATTCGTACAATCATCGTCTGGTATTTTTAAAGATTTTATAGTAACACAATCAATGGTAAGAGATTGGAGTGTTGTTAATAATGGAAACGATGGATATGTATTTTTACCAACAAATGACCCAACTTTAGAAAGAGGTGAGGATGTTGATATATGGGTTCATCATGGTGATACGGTTGTATTCAATGTAGTAGCAGCATCTCATCCGTTTTACATAAAAACTTCAGTAACAAGTGGAACTGGTCAGGGTGTAACTGGGGTTAATAATAATGGTGCAACAAATGGTATTGTAACATACAATACATCTGGTTCAGTTCCAGGTTCAACAATTTTCTATTGTAGTTCAGCAAACACTAACTTAAGTGGACCTATTTATATTAAAGAAAGACAGAGGAGAACTCAATTCAAAGATGGTAGAATTGTACATACTGGTTCTATGTGGGTTGATGGTGGTGTAGTTGTAACTGGTTCGATTTGGTTTAGTGGTTCATTATATCAAAACGGAGTTCCATTCGTTGGTGGTGGGGGTGGTGGACCATTTGCACAAACGGGTTCATACTATTCTGCAAACGGAGATGCATATATTACAGGTTCATTAAAAGTAAGTGGTTCTATAACCGCATCGGCAATAACTGTAACTTCTCCTGGCACTCCTGAAATATATTCAGCAACTAACATTAATTTAAATGCAGGAAACGCTGTAGTAATAACTTCATCATCACTAAGATTAACTCAATTTACAAATGCACAAACAAGCAGTTTAACTCCTACAAATGGAGATATGTACTATAATTCTACTACTAATAAATTTATGGGTAGAATTAGTGGAAGTTGGATTGAATTTACATCTGGTTCATCTGTTGGTGGAGCTGGAGGTGGTGCTGGTAGTAATGGTACTTCTGGTACAAGCGCAGCAGCTTCATTTAATGGTACAACTAATCTTGGTGTAATTACATGGAATAGTTCATCTGCTATTGGTAATGTAAACGAAAATTTAAAATTCGATGGTAGTACACTTAGAGTAACAAGTTCAATAAGTGTAGGGCAAGCAATAACATTAGCTAGTGTAAACCCATTACCAACATCTCCTGCAGCAGGTATGTTAGCTGTATCTGCATCATTAGCAGGTGTATCTAATTTATATTTCTACAACGGAACTACTTGGACTCAATTGAACTAATAAAATATGAGAGAATACAATGTTATCTTAAAAGAGGGAATTAATTATGATGGGTTTTGGAATGATATAGAAAGTGATACCGATGGCGGTAAACTTTATATTCCAAATCGTGCAGTACAATTTACAAACGAAAGACCTGCATCTCTTCGTCAATGTTGGTATTTGCTTACCGATGAGGAAGCTGAACAACTCAAATTAGATGAAAGAGTATTTGATGTAGAGATTCCTCCTGAAAAAAGAGATGACCTTAAAATGGTACTTAGAGCAATTCAAAGAGGTGATTTTACAAAAACAACTTCTGATGCTGGTTCTTATCTCAATTGGGGAATGATTCGCTCTAATTTTAATTTTAATAATTATGGAGCTAGTACAGCAACAACATCTTCATACGAATATTGTTTAACAGGAAATGGTGTTGATATTGTAATCCAAGATAGTGGATTGCAAGTAGACCATCCGGAATTTCAAGACGAATTGGGTGTTAGTAGAGTTCAAGAAATAAATTGGTACACCGAAAGTGGTATTAGTGGTACACAATCAGCAAATCATTATAGAGATTACGATGGACATGGTACGCATGTGGCATCAACTACTTCTGGTAAATATTTTGGATGGGCTAAAAAAGCAAGAATATATTCACAAAAATTAAATGGACTAGAAGGTACGGGAGATAGTGGTACTGGTATATCAGTAACGGATGCTTTTGATGCTATAAAACTTTGGCATAGAAATAAACCAATAGACCCAAAAACAGGAGCAAAAAGACCAACGGTAGTTAATATGAGTTGGGGATATATTCACTATTTTAGTTCTTTATCATCACTAACATATAGAGGAACTACATATACAAATACTACTGCAACTGTAGCAGCTAATAGAGAATCTAATTATGGATTTATTCAAAATTATGATGGTACATACTACTATGCGAATAGTAGAATTTCATCAACCGACACGGATATTGATGAAATGATTGCAGAAGGAATTCATGTTGTAATTGCTGCTGGTAATTTTGGATTTAAAATAGATATACCAGGTGGAGTAGATTATGATAATTCGGTAATAACATCTGGTGGTAATGGTGGAACATATTATTATCACAGAGGTTCTTCTCCACTTTCATTAAACGCAATAAAAGTTGGAAACGTAGATAGTACAGTATATGATTCCAATACAGACCAAAAAGCTACATCATCTGAAACAGGACCAGGTGTTGATATATACGCACCCGGAACAAACATTATGGGAGCTTGTTCCGCAACAAATGCATTTGTTGATGAGGCGTATTGGGCAAATGGTTCATTTAGACAAATGAATATTAGTGGTACATCTATGGCATCTCCTCAAGTTGCAGGAGTATCTGCTTTAATTTTAGAAATGAATCCAAAATTAAAACCATCTGATTTAAAGGAGTATTTACAAAGTATATCCAATAACGATTTATATGTTACTTTAAATAATAACGATTGGACAAATAGAAGAAGCCTTTGGGGTGGTACTACTAGATTTTTATATAATGCATTCGCAAAATCACAAACATCGAAAATAAGTGGAGAGATTGAATTAAAAGGTGGAATTCAATTTAAAGTTGTGTAATTTTTTATCGTTTTCTCTTTTTACTTTATATTTATATATACAAATATATTACCGAAATAGATTTGGTAATGTAAGAAAAAAATGTTATATTTGTATCTATGATAAATGTTACTTACGCAATTACGGTTTGCAACGAATTAGTTGAAATAACAAACCTTATAAACTTCCTACATCCTAGGCTAAAAAAAGATGATGAAATATTGGTACAATATGATTCCGATTCAGTCACATCCCAAATAAAGGATTATCTAACTATATTAACTCAACTTCATTCTAATGTTAGAGTTATCGGATTTCCTCTTAATAAAGATTTTGCATCCTATAAGAATAATTTAAAAAACCATGCAAATGGTATGTTCATATTTCAGATAGATGCCGATGAAATGCCATCCGAATACCTTGTAGAAAATTTACAATTCTTTTTAGAATCCAATAAAGATGTAGACCTTTTCTTTGTACCTCGTATTAATACTGTTGAAGGATTAACAAAAGAGCACATTCAAAAATGGAGATGGAAAGTTACTGAAAATGGCTGGATAAATTTCCCAGATTATCAAACTCGTATTTATCGTAGAACATCTGAAATAGAATGGCAGGGTAAAGTACATGAAAGAATTATAGGATATAATACTCTTTCAGTATTACCACAAGAAGAAGAATATTGCCTATATCATCATAAGCAAATCGAAAGACAAGAAAAACAAAACGATTATTATGATACAATCTAAAATAGCTTTCCTAACTGAAATGGGATTTGTTGGTAAAGTACCAGCTAACCATCCAAATATGAGAACGGAGTTTGCTTGGATGCATGCTTTAGATGCTGACCATTATAATCTTCATCTATTTGGTTCTGATAAAAATTTGACAGGATATGACCATGTCTTCATTATATTTCCAAAAGGTAAAACATTTTTAAGTTCGGAGGGTAGTACATTGGTAAGAGGTACTAATCCAGTTTCCGAATTATTGAGGCAAGATATAGTTGAAAGAATTAAAGCAAAAGGTAATGGTTCAGTTCATTATATTCAAGAAGGACCTCATTGGTGGTATAACGATTATGAAATATCAGACCAAGTTTATTTCTATAACTTTTTAGCAAGTTGTGATTCAATCTTCACACATAATGATTCAGATGTGTATTACTATAAAGGATTGTTTCCTAATAAAAAGGTAAGACCAATAGGTACATTGATGATTGATACATTAGTTAAAGATATAGTTCCTACAAAAGAAGATAAAGCAATTATAGGTGGTAACTTCGCAAGATGGTATGGTGGATTTGAAAGTTATATGATAGCTGGTAATTTTGAAGTTCCTATTTGGGCTCAAACATCACACGCTATGAGAGTTGGTGAAGATAGTATGGATAATCTAACTCATTTACCTCGTATGATGTGGAATGAATGGATGGCTGTATTATCAACATTCAAATATGGAGTACATCTAATGCCAACGGTAGCAGCTGGTACATTTGCTTTGAATTGTGCATACTTTGGTATTCCTTGTATTGGTAATGCTGATGTGGATACTCAATTACTTTGCCACCCATCGTTATCGGTAGCTGTGGGTGATTTAGAAACAGCAAGAGAATTGGCAATACAACTAAAAGAAGATAAAGAGTTTTACAATCAATGTTCGGAAATAGCAAAGAATAACTATGAAGCTTGTTTCTCAAAAGAAATTTGGTTACGAAATATAAAAAGAGAATTATGATAACAGTTATATTAAATGGTTACAAAAGAGGAGACCATCTCAATGAACAATTGGAGGCTCTAAGAAATCAAACATTACCACCGGATGAGATATTAGTATGGTACAATAACCCCGGCGATAATGATTTGATTAATTACGATATTGGTACGGAAGTTCCTGTTGCCTATTGTAATTACAACTTCGGAGTATGGGCAAGATTCTACTTTGCTATGAATGCTAAGAATCCGTATGTATGTGTATTTGATGATGATACAATTCCTGGCAAGAAATGGTTAGAGAATTGTATGAACACAATGAATGAGAAAGAGGGATTGTTGGGAACAGTAGGATTACTTTATTTGAATCCACTACCACCAGAACATTCATCATACTACGAACACTACTTAAGATTTGGATGGCCTGAGCAAGGTAACAATGATAGGACTGTTGAAGTTGATTTAGTGGGGCATAGTTGGTTCTTTAAGAGAGAGTGGTTACCTATTATGGTCAGAGAATTACCAGACCCTAAATACAATACTTGTGGTGAGGATATGCACTTCTCTTATATGCTACAAAAGTATGCTGGTATTAAAACGTATGTACCACCACATCCTCGTTCTGATATGGAAATGTGGGGAAGCTTAAAAGGTGGAACTTATGGTGGTGATGCTAACTCACTTTGGGAATCAAACCAAAGAAGTAATGAGGGTGTACCATTCAAACAATTGATGAATCAGTATTTTAACGAACAAAGACAAAAAGGTTGGAAATTAGTAAATGAAAAATAAATTACCACTATTAATATGTTTTGGAACTAGGCCTGAGTGGCTGAAAGTAAAACCTCTTATCGATATATTAGATGAGAAAGAATATAGATTATTATTTACAGGTCAGCATGAGGATTTATTGAATGATGTTTCTGTAAATTATAAAATTCCAATAGCTCAATCACTTAGATGTGGTAGATTAGATAATATTATATCATCTTGTTTATCCGATTTTCCTCCATATAAATTTAGTGGAGTATTGGTACAAGGTGATACCGCATCTGCATTTGGTTGTGCATTGGCGGCATATCATAGAGGTATTAAAATTTACTATATGGAAGCTGGTTTACGAAGTTACGATTTAGAAAATCCATATCCCGAAGAAGGGTATAGGCAAATGATAGCACGTTTAGCAGATGTAAACTTTGCACCAACACAGCTATCGGCTGAAAACTTAAATGCAGAAAGAGTAAAAGGTGATATTCATATAGTTGGAAATACTGTATTGGATAACCTTATCAAATATGATAAAGGTATTTATGGTGATACTATTTTGGTAACAATGCATCGTAGAGAAAATCATCATTGGTTAGACGAATGGTTCAGAGAGATAAATGCATTAGCAATTCTGTATCCAAATCTAAAATTTGTAATACCAATCCACCCAAATCCAAACGTTCAAAAATGGAAGCATTTGCTACATAATGTGAATGTTATAGAACCACTTACACATGATGAAACAATTAAACTTTTAAGAGATTGTAAATTAGTAATTACTGATAGTGGTGGATTACAAGAGGAAGGCTCTTTCTTTGATAAGAAAGTAATAGTATGTAGAAAGACAACCGAAAGACCTGAAGGTATTGGAACGGGTCATCTTTATATGTGCGAAGAACCTCAAAAACTAAAACAATTATTTGGTGAATTGGAAAAAGATTCGTATATTTGTAAACCTTGTCCGTATGGAGATGGTAGAGCAGCCCAAAAGATTAAAAAGATATTAGATGAAGAACTTTAGAGAACATTTTATTAAGTTCACCGAAATGATTAGAAACGATGAGCATTTCGGATTTGCTCGTTATTCGGATGGCGAACTTTATATACTACAAAATAAAGAATTAGTTTTAGATAAAGGAGTAATTCAGATTGGTGATAAAAAAGAAGGTGGTATATACCAACCTGCTGACTTCAAACACTATGACCCAAAAGTACATGGGGAATCCTACAATCGATTAATTGAAGCTTATAAATACCGTCAACCAAATTATTATAAAGGTATTAGTTGTAGTTGTTGTGTTGGTAAAGAAGCATTCGATTGGCAATTAGATTTACATGGTGGGGATGATGAGAGTTTGACTTGGGCTAATCTTTGGGTTAATGGTAATTATCCAGCATTTATAACATATACACTTCCGATTCTTTATAGTAAGGATTGCGTATTTGTTGGACATGAAAGTGCAGATACTTCAAAACTACCATTCATTAAAAAGGATTTTAGAGTGGGATATAACGCATTTATAAACGATTATGATAAAATTGACATTATTAGAAAATGGATTAAAGAGAATAACATCGAAAATCATGTATTCTTATTTTCAGCTTCAACATTCACCAATTTGGCAGTATATGAATTATTCAGAGATTTTCCCAATAATTCCTATATTGATATTGGAACGTGTCTTACTCCGATGATGAACATGCCAACTCATAGAGGTTACTTAGAGGCATTTTGGGGTTATAGAGGTGGAGCGGATATTCAAAAAATATGTGTATGGTAATAGTAGAATGTACAAAAGAGTATTGGGAGTTTGTTAGAAAACTTCGAATGGATGGTAGAGTAATTGATGGGTTTTTACAAACACAACCGATTACCGAAGAACAACAAATAAAGTATATGACGGATAATTCACAACATTATCGTGTTGCGTTATTAGATGGTAAGCCAGCAGGATATGTGGGAGTGATTGAAGATGATATTAGAGTATGTACACACCCTGATTTTTTTGGAATGGGAGTTGGTAAGTTTATGATAAAATCAGCTATGGCTATATGGCCAACCGCATACGCTAAAGTAAAGTTAGGTAATATTGCTAGTGATAAGTTATTTCTTAGTTGTGGATTTGAAGTGAGTGATAGAGATGATAATTTTACATACTATAAATTAAAAGATAAAATGGTTAGCTTAAAAAGTTCAATAACTGCAAAAGGAAAATATGTTTCTAAGATTTTACACTTTGTTGGTGGAGAAAAAAGAACGTTCAATGGAGTAGATACTGATTCAATAAAGCAAGGTCAGTTTACAAAGTTTGAAACAAAAGATGGTAGACTTGTTATGGTAAATGATAAGAATATACTTTGCATCGAAATAATAAAAGAAAATAATTAATTATGCCAATGTTACACAACCCGTACAAAATCGTAAGAATGTTTGAAGAAGAAATAGCAGCTTATACGGGAGCTCCTTACGCTATTTCAATTGATAGTTGTACTAATGCACTATTCTTAATGTGTAAGTACTTAGAAGTTAAAGAGGTAACCATTCCATCTAAAACTTATCTTTCAGTACCACAATCAATTATACACGCTGGTGGTGAAGTTATCTTTGATAAAAGACCCGAAACAAATCATTGGGTAGGTGCATATCAATTGAAACCATATCCAATTTGGGATGCGGCTAAGAGATTAACAAAAGGGATGTATCAACCTGGAACTTATATGGGGTTATCGTTCCATATTAAAAAGCAATTACCAATTTGGAAAGGTGGTATGATTTTAACTGATGACCCTAAGGCAGCTGAATGGTTTAAGAGAGCTCGTTACGAAGGTAGAAGTGAGAAGTATTATAAGGATGATGATATTGAGTTTTGTGGTTGGAATATGTATATGACTCCACAACAAGCAGCACAAGGTTTGGCAATGTTCCAAAACTATCCTGAACACAATAGAGATTTGGGTGAGTTAAATGGTTATAGAGATTTGACAGAATTCACTGTTTTCAAAAATAATAAAGTTATAGAATAATGAAGATAGCTTTATGTTTACATGGTATGTTTGATTCTCCAATGGATACCACTTCAAACGGATTAGATGGTAGGGAATATATTCAAAAGCACATTTTAGATAAAGGTGATGTTGATGTATTCATTCATAGTTGGGATTTGGAAAAGCAGGGATTGATAGAAGCAATGTACCAACCTAAGAAAGCTATATTCGAACCACAAAAAGATTTTAGTGAATTGATTAAGGAAAGAGGATTGGATACATTAGAAGGATGTCCTCGTTCACCACAATCAGTACTATCTCATTTGTACAGCGTTACTGAAGTAATGAAATTACCACATCAGCAAACTGGTGTGAAGTATGATATAATTATTAAAGCACGTTTTGATTTGGGTAGAATTAATAGAAATACATCTGGGCCGGGCTTAGGAAATCCATTTGCAGTTCAATGTATTAATTTTCAAACTGATATTGAAAAAGGAAAGTTGTATAATGCAAATTGGAATCATTTCAATATGGGGCCCGCTGATATGTGGTTCTATGGTTCGCCTGATGTAATGGTTGAATTTACAACTCTATTTAATTTCTTAGATGAGCAAATGAAAATAGATTCGGAGTTTCATAACTTCGCAACTCAAATAGAAGGTAATAGAGGTGACCTTTCAAATGCAATAGCATTCTATAAATGGTGGATGATTAAAACCGATTTGTGGGATAACAGAATAAATTTAGATACAATATGGGAATAAGTGTACCGATTATAGTATATACACACACCGATATGAAAGATATTTGGCCAATGTTCTTTGGGCAATTAAAAAAGTATATTGGTGATACAAAAGTATATGTTGCAGTGAATGAAGATGATACGCAAATATCCGATTATATACGCATTATATACGATGATACAAAACAATATACTGAAAGATGGAAAGAGATTTTAGATAAGGTAGAAGAAGAAACTTTTATGTTTATGCATGAAGATATGATTCTATTCGATAAACTTAACTTTCAGATGTTGGAAAAATATGTTAGTTATGTTACTGATGAAATGTTAGATAGCGTTAAACTAATTTTAGCTGGAGATATATTTGAACAATGGCCAATTGATAATACATTGGTATCAAACCAATACTCTAAATTTTCTATACAGCCAACTGTAACTCGTAAGGATATTTTTAAACAAAAAGTTAATGAGGTATCTTCATTGAACATTTGGCAATTTGAAGAAGCAATTACTACAACTGGTAGAGATTTTATGGTTAGAATTGGAGGTGAACGAAAGAGAGGATTATATCATTACGATAGTTTAGTATTCCCATATATAGCAACTGCAATTAACAAAGGAAAGTGGAACTTAAACGAATATATGGATGAGTTAAATCCGATGTTTGAAGAATATAATATAAACCCATTTGAAAGAGGAATGTCATGACAAAATTAATTATCTTTGACTTAGATGGTGTGCTAGTTGAAGCAAAAGAAATACACTATAATACCCTAAACCAAGCTCTAAGAGAAATCGATGTGAAATATGTAATATCAGAAGCTGAGCATTTATCCACATACGATGGATTGAAGACAACTCAAAAGCTTGAAATGCTTACTAAAAACAAAGGATTGCATCCGGAGTTCTATGATGGTATTTGGTATAGGAAGCAACATCTAACCATCGAAGCCATTTCAGAATTACAACCTGATTTACAAAAGATTGAGTTGTTCAAAGAACTGCGTAATATGGGATACAAATTAGCAGTTGCTTCAAACTCAATTAGAAGGTCTGTGTTGGTTATGTTAGCAAAGATAGGTATAATTGAGTATATGGATTTAATCATCTCTAATGAGGATGTAAAGAACTCTAAACCGCATCCTGAAATGTATTGGAAGGCTATGAGTATGATGAGTGTACTGCCGGAAGAAACTCTTATTGTGGAAGATTCTCCGCATGGTTTATTGGCGGCAAGTAGAAGTAGAGCAAATGTATTAAGAGTAGATAATCCGCATGATTTGATATTAGAAAAGATAGTAAACAAATTAAACGAAAATAAAGTTATGAGTACACCAAAATGGCAAGGTGGTAAGATGAATGTTTTAATACCAATGGCCGGAGCAGGTAGTAGATTTGCACAAGCTGGTTATACGTTTCCAAAACCATTAATCGATGTAGAAGGAAAACCTATGATTCAGGTTGTTGTTGATAATCTAAACATAGATGCTACATTTATTTATGTAGTTCAAAAATCACATAGAGAACAATACAACTTAGATACTCTATTAAATCTAATCACTCCAAATTGTAAAATTGTGGAAGTTGATGGGTTGACTGAAGGGGCAGCTTGTACAACTCTATTAGCAAAAGAATTCATTGATTCAGATGCACCACTTCTAATGGCAAACTCTGACCAATTCTTAGAGTGGGATTCAAATGAGTTTATGTATAAGATGATTGAGCAAAAAGTAGATGGTGGTATTCTCTCATTCCATTCAACGCATCCTAAATGGTCATTCGCTAAAGTCGATGAGTATGGATATGTAACGGAAGTGCAAGAGAAGAATCCAATTTCAGATATTGCAACTGTTGGTGTTTATTATTGGGCTAAAGGTTCTGATTATGTAAAGTACGCAGAGCAAATGATTAGTAAGAATATCAGAACAAATAATGAGTTCTATGTTTGTCCGGTTTACAATGAAGCAATTGCAGATTGTAAGAAAATTAAAACATTCAATATTGATAAGATGTGGGGATTAGGTACACCCGAAGATTTAAAATACTATTTAGAAAATTATGGTAAGTAACGATAACAAATATACAAGTATGCAGAAAGGTGCATACGCAAATGGAACATCAAATCACGAAGAACATAATACTAATCCTGATTATTGGAATATCCTTTTAGGTGATTTAAAAAATAAAGAAAATTGGGATGGTAAAGTTGCATTGGATTTTGCATGTGGTAGGGGTAGAAATGTAACCAATATGTTTAATTTATGTGATTGGGATAGAGTTGATGGTGTAGATATATCCGAAGGAAATATATCACAAAATAAATCTGATTATCAAACACAAAATAGTAATTGGTATTGTAATAATGGTATTGATGTATCCGATTTGAAAGATAATGAATATGATTTTATAATGTCAACTATTGCATTACAACATATACCTGTTTATGATATTAGAAAATCACTAATTACTGATTTATTAAGAACATTGAAATCAGGTGGATTGTTTTCTTTTCAAATGGGATATGGTAAAGAAATTTTAAGTACCGAAAATAGAATACCTTATTTTGAAAATCATTATGATGCAAATGGAACTAATTCTGTATGCGATGTGAGAGTTCAAAATATTGAAGATATTATAAAAGATTTGCAAGAAATCGGATATACGAATGTAACAACTGAAGTTAGAGAATCTTATTCGGATAATGGACATCCTGAATGGATTTATGTAAAAGCTTATAAACCTTAATATGGCACACTATCAACGTATAACATTTATAATTCCTTGCAGGAATAATTTAAAGTATTTAAAGCAGGCGGTAAATAGTATTGAAGACTGTTATGATGATACTCATAATATAGTAATATTAGATGATGCTTCAAACGATGGGACATGGGAGTGGATTGAATCACTTAATAAACCACATATCAAAACATATAGAAACGAAGGACCTGAAAGGGTGGGACATACGGTATTATATGATATAGGTATTAGTTTAGCAGAAACTCCAGTAGTTAGTATTCTACATTCGGATATGATTGTAACACAAAACTATGTGGGTAATATGTTAAAGAATTTAGCACCATTATCCGTTGTAAGTGCTACTAGAATTGAACCACCATTACATCCACCGGGTCCAGAAAAATATGTGGAAGATTTTGGTATGGAGCCTGAAACTTTTGATAAGGATAGATTCCATAAGTTCGTATATGAAACCGAATATGTAATGGAAGATAAAACTACCAATGGTATATTTGCACCTTGGATGTTATACAAAGAAGATTTTGTAAGTATGGGTGGGCATGACCTTTTATTCGCACCTATGGAATTAGAAGATTCTGATATATTCAATAGATTTCATTTATGTGGATACAAATTAATTCAGAGTAGAGATGCGTTTGTATATCACATGACTTGTAGAGGTAGTAGATTCAAAGATGGTATAAAGATTGAAAGGATTATAGATTTGCCGGATGGAACTAAGTGGTATAAGCCGGAAGATTCAAAAGAATATTTACAATTAAGAGAAAACAAATTCAAAGAGTGGTGGAGAAAATGGCATACAGATGTACTACATGATGAACTAATGATGCCTATTGTTGGCAATCGTTATGATACAACATTTGTAGTACATAATTGTAATGAGCATCTTTTAAAAGCATTAGAACCTTGGTGTGATAGAATATATGTTGATTGTGATTATAAAGAATTTGCATTTAGAGAGCAAGGAGAATCTATGTTTGATTTATCTGATAAGTTTCATTCGATTGGAGATGATATGAAAGGGGATGTTCAAATTCTTTTTGATGGAGCTAAATTAACAAGCAATCACTTTACGCAATTTATAAAGAACATACCATTTGTAATTCAGCAAACCGATTCACTTGGTAGTTTTGAGTGGGATATATTTCAACTACATATATTTAATTTAAGAACAAAAGATATGGTTACCCCATTCTTTAAAAATGTATTTTAATGGCTAAGAAAAGAACACTTATTTGCATACATGTTATGCCATCCGAATTGGAAATGTTTGAGAGACTTATGATTCAGATGAAAAAATCATTATCCTATTTAGATGGAAACGATGATGTGACACTAAAGGTAACACTAAACTTAAATCCAGAACTTACTAATTGGGAAGATAGTGAATTAAAGAATGGTTATTTTATAAGCCGTTTTGCAGTACTATTTAATGGTATTAAAAATATAAATGAAGTAATATTGGATACATCCTGTTGGGGGACCACTCAGCAAAAAAGAGAATCTATTAAATTAGATTATGACCAATTTATATTCTGTGATACCGATATACTTTTTCACGAACACATGCTAAAGTATCAATTAAACACTTCATATCAATTGGATGGTATGTATATTATTTCACCATCACTTCCAAAATGGTGGGATATTAGTTGGGATTATTTATGTCATTCTGATTTTAAAGATAAACCGTATGGAACTGCTATGGATGACAAGGATGTTATGATGGGTGCATTAATTCAACCAATTACTGAAGTTAATGTTAGGCAGATACCAACAATTAAATTTGGATGTGGAATGCATACTTTATATTCCAAATCATTTTGGGAATTTGTAACGATACCAGATGGTTTAGGTGGATATGGACCTGAAGATACCTATGGTATGGAAGCTTCAAAAGTAGCTATTAAACTTGGTTATGATATAAAGCAATTTGTAATGGATGGGGTGTATATTACAGAAGATTATATAAATAGAAAACCTTCATTTGCGGATAATATCAAACAAATAGATAAGAAAAAAGAATTTTATGATGCTGCATTTGCCAAAGGACCTGAATTGTTAAAACAGTTCGCCACAGAATTGATTAAAAAACAATCGAATCAGTAAAATCTTATATTTATATTCAAATTGATAAATATATAAATGGAAAAGCAACTAAAAGAAATTATACGTTCTGTAATTAGAGAAGAATTTATATCGGAATTATCTAAAAATGATATTCATGTAAAGGAAATAATGAAATTCTATGATAAGGGAACATATAGTACAAAGAAGGCAGTATCTATATTCGTATCTGGTAAACCAAATGCAACCAGAAACCAAATATTAAATGATTTGGGTGATATGGGATATAATGATGCTTGGGAGGTAATGGACCATTTTAAACTTGAATTAGAAGGAGTAAGTGAGGAAGCAGTTCCAACTGGAGAAAGAATACAAAATCTTAATAATAGAATCAAAGCATTAAAAGATAAACTATCTGCAACTAAATCACCTGAACAAAAGAAACTATTTCAAGATAGATTAAAAAATGCATTACAAACACTTTCTAATATAAAGAAAGATTTTGGAATTAAAAAAGAATCCGATGTAGTTCCTGGTGGATTGGCTAAGGGATTAACATTAAATGATATTGCTGAAAAGCATGGAGTTAGTGTTGATATAATGGTAGCTGAATTCAAAAAAGGAATTGCGGTTGAAATGGAACATACAACTGATAGAGAGGTTGCTAAAGAAATTACATTAGACCATTTATTCGAAGACCCAAAATATTACGATAAATTAAAGAAAGTAGAAGAATACGTTGACAAAAAAGGTGTTGAGCATGTAGCAGCAGCGTTACCTCAAACGGAAGAAGAACCGGTGAATGAAGGTAAAGATTGTGGCTGTGGGTGTAAGTAGCAGTTTAGATTATGGGTATTCTAATATCCACAGCACTTATTCTGGTAGTGCATCAGATATAATGTTTTTTCCAACTGGTAGTACAAAGTGGGTTTCGGATTGGTTTAGTAAAATAATAAAAAAGTAAAATATAATGGATAACTTATATTCAGTATTAATAACGGCAATAACTATATTAAGTGGTACTACCGCATTCCGCTTCTATGAAAAAAGAGCAATGAAAAAGGAGAAGGATGAGGACTTTATCAAAACTGATTGTAGAGACCGTATATCTAAATTGGAAGCCTTATTAGTACAATCATCTAAAGAGAAAGATGAACTTCGTAAGATGATTATTGAAATGACTGCAAAAATAGCAGAACTTACGGTTAGAGTTGATTATCTTACTAAGGAAAATGATAAGTTAGAAAAATCATTACCAAAGCAGAAAAGACAAATAAACGGATAGGATGCCAATAGCAAGAACCCTTTTTACGGAAGATAAAAAACTTCGTATTTTTGATTTTGATGATACGCTTGTAAAAACCAATTCTTTTATATATGTAACTCATAAAGATGGTAAGAAATCAAAACTAAGTCCTGGTCAATATGCCGTTTATAAAGAAAGACCAGGTGACCAATTTGATTTTAAAGATTTCCAAAAAGTAACAGAACCCAAACTAATCAAAGGATATTTTGAATTACTAAAAAGAATGTCCGCATCTGATAGTGGTAGAACTATTTACATTCTAACGGCAAGGGCAGCATACAAACCCGTTTACGATTTTATCAGAGCATCCGGTATTCGAAACATTGAAGTGGTGGCATTGGGTGATAATAATCCCGAAAAGAAAGCAGACTGGATAGAAACAAAGGTAAAAGATGAGGGGTACGATGATGTATTCTTTGTAGATGACTCCCTAAAAAACGTAGATGCGGTTAGACGAAGATTAAAATCGTATCCAAACGTAAAGCAAAAAATACAACATATAAAACATTCCTAATATACATTAGGGGCTCGATGGGTTTATTTATATTTTTCAATATTTATAGGAGTTAAATACTAACTTTACGAAAATAATATTGAAAAATGGCAGATAAGAAGATTTCGCAATTACCAAAAATAAACTCAATTTCAGGTTCAGAGGTAATTCTACCAATAGTACATGATGGTACAACCCAAAAAATGGATGTTAGCACATTTTCTGTTTTTGCATCACAATGGAGTGCAACAACAGGTTCAAATACATTCATAGGTAATCAAACTATTACTGGAAATACTACAATTGGTGGTACTTTAGTAGTTGCTGGTAAGCTAACTGCACAGGAATTTTTCACCGAAATAACATCTGCTTCTGTTATATTTGAAAGTGGTTCTAGCATATTTGGTAATAGTGCTGATGATATACATACATTTACTGGTACTTTAAATCTCAATGGATTGGCAGTTGGTACATCTGAATTGATGGCACAAACAGCATCTCAAGCAGCTGTAAATTTAAGAATAAGTTCAACTACTGGTTCAATAAACACAACAACATCTTCTTTTGATTCTGTATTTCAAAGAATAAGTTCCGTAACTGGTTCAATCAATACAACTACTTCATCATTTGATTCTGTATTTTTAGGTATAAGTTCTTTTACAGGTTCATTGAATTCTCTTACAGGTTCATACGCAACAACAGGTTCAAATACTTTTAGAGCAAATCAAGCAATTACTGGTTCTTTATCAATATCAGCTGGGGAATTTAATGTTACAACTGGAAGTGGTAATATGACTAGTTCTCTAATTTTTGACCACACTCAAAATGATGGTGTTACTTTAGGATTAAGACACAATGATAGGTTATCTCTTGCAGACCACACATTCAATGTAAATGTTTGGGCAGCAGGGGTCTATACTACGTTTGTACGAAATGGTACACCATATTCTATACTAAATGTTGAAGCTTTTGATGATAATAAAATATATCTATATAGAGATACTAGATTATATAATAAGAGTTTAGTTATAGATAATAATTTAACTGTTCAAGGGGATGTAGTAATTGGAACTGGCTCATTGGATATAAATAATGGTGAATTCAGTATAACATCTGGAAGTGGTGAATTAACAAGTTCTTTGAGTTTCACACATACAACAATTGACCCAATAACTGGAAATGCTACTTTAGCATTAAGATATAGAAATAATGATGTTGGTCCTGAAAATAATGCTTGGAGATTTGTAGCAGATGATGGTGGAGTAAAATTAAGCTATGACCAATATGCAACTTCGAACAAACTTTTATTTAGTGTTAGTAGCCTTGGTTCAAATTTTGATAAATTATTGATTTGGAGAGATGCTCGTTTATATGGAAAGGGGTTGACAGTTGATGATAGTTTATTGGTTAAAGGAGTTATTACTGGTTCTTTATTAGCAACCAATGGTGTAGTATCTTCATCTAATCAACTATTTGAATTAAATGCATTTACTGGTTCTGTAATTGGGCAAACAAATACAATATCAACATTTACATCTTCTGTAAACTTTACAACACAATCTCTAAATACACAAACCGGTTCGCAAGATTTAGTTAATAGAGGTATTAGTTCGGTGACTGGTTCTATAAACACAACCACTTCATCATTCAATAGTGTATTTTCTCAAATTGGTTCAACAACAAGTTCTTTAATAGGAATCACTAATGGATTGATGGCATTTACTGCAGCTTTGGACAGTACATACGCAACTGATGCACAATTATATCAATTGTATCAAGCAACTGCATCGATTCATTCAACTACCGCATCTTTAAACACTCAAACGGGTTCGCAAGATTTAGTTAATAGAGGTATTAGTTCTGTGACAGGTTCTATCAATACAACTACATCATCATTTGATGGGGTATTCTTAAGAATTAGTTCAACAACAGGTTCAATTAATACAACTACTTCTTCATTTAACAATGTATTTTTGGGTATTAGTTCTGTGACAGGAGCTATGAATACTCAAAGTAGTTCACAAAATTTAGTAAACTTAGGAATTTCGTCTGTGACTGGTTCACTAATTGGTATTACAAACGGATTGATGGCATTCACTGCGGCATTAGATACAACATACGCAACTGATGCACAACTTTATCAATTATACCAAGCAACTGCATCAATACATTTTACAACACAATCTTTAAACACTCAAACGGGTTCTCAAGATTTAGTTAATTTGGATATATCCACATTTACTGGTTCATTGAGAAGTGAGGTAAATTTGATTGAAGCTTATACCGCATCATTAAAAGCAGCCGAAATTGTATCATCATCACAACAAATAACAAACTATTATAAGTTCGCTGAAACGGCATCAGCAAATACTTTCTATGGTATTCAAACTATAAGTGGTTCATTAAGAATAAGTAGTTCATTAAGAACAAATATAATAACTGGTGGATTAGATGTTAATGGTGGTATCACTGGTTCATTCAAAGGAAACTTAGTAGGTGTTGCCGATTATGCATCAACAATAGTGGTTGTAAATACAGGTACAACAACCGATACAACATTATATCCAACATTCACAACAAGTCCTGTATTGGCAAGTTATACATCTCTTTACTCACATGCATCTTCTTCATTCTTCTATAATGGTGTGACACGAAGATTACACATGGAAGGACTTGTTATTTCTGGAAGTAATAATAATGTAGAAATTAGTGGTTCATTTAATGTAAGTGGTTCGACAAACTTAACTGGTTCGATAACTATAAACGAAAGTAGAATTGATAACGGATGGACTGCGTACACTCCACAATGGACAGCGGCATCTGTAAACCCTGTAATTAACAATGGAACAATTGAAGGTTACTACAAAGTAATTGGTAAGACTTGTTTCGTAAGAGGTAACATTGCTATGGGAAGTACAACAACATTTGGTACTGGTGAGTGGTATGTATCAATGCCATTTACGGCATCAAATGCAGATGCTATCTTAATGAGTGCAAATTTATTAGATAATGGTTCTGGTTGGTATAACGCTATGGTTGCTGGGGCTAGGGCAGGATTTAATCATAAAGCACCTATCCAATATCAAACTGCGGGTGGAACTGCTGGTGATATAAATGCAACTGCACCATTTACTTGGGCAAGTACTGATAGATTTATGTGGAACGGAAGCTACGAAATAGCATAATTAATTTGAGGAATACTTATAAGTATTGAAGAAATACTAATAGTACATGCCATCATATTCGCATAGTGTAAAATATTTTAATACATTTGATTCTACGTTTTGTTCCACAAACTCTGCGGAGAATCAAACGGTATATTCCGATTGTGCAGCATTGGGTGTTAGTTGTAAAGTTTATTACAATACGGGATTAACTGTTCCTGTAACCGGATATGATTTCATAAAATTTGGTGGGGTAGTGCATGAGATGAATTTCGATACTGGAGAAATAAATCCAGCTACTGAAGTTCAATGTACAATACCGGATGTAAAGATATATAGAATATCAGTTCCAGTTGGACAAACATCTTATATAGATTGGACAGAGTGTGAGGGATGGCCTGGTCCAAAGCAACTCATATACGATAGAATGCGTTCCATTGATGTATCCGCAGTAGAAAATTCAGTATCGGCATCATCGGTAGCAACAATAACCGAAGTTGGAAGTTGTAATCCATACCCATCATGTCAATGTATATATTATGGTTCAACATCAACATCAACAACTACAATACCACCTGTTAATTTTGTACTAACGCCATATTGTACGGGAAGTGGTATAAATGGAACTGGTACTATTAATGTGAATACTTTTAGTGGTGGTAGTGGTGTATATCAAAGTGTAGCAATTGGTACTACTGCTGGACAAGCATTCTCAGCAACACCAATTAGTTTAAGTGGAGCAACTTCATACGAATTTACTGGATTATTTAATGGTACATATTATGTAATTTTAAGAGATAGTATTGGTACTTTTAAAGTAAACAGTACTTTTGTAGATTGTTTAAATACAACTTCAACTACATCAACAACATCGACATCAACATCAACAACATCAACTACATCTACTACTTCAACTACAACTGCTGCACCTATTTGTACTTACAATGGTGGTTCTGCTGTTATTACTTATACAACAACTACAACGAGTACATCAACAACTACAACCGAAGCGCCTACTACAACTACAACAAGCACTTCAACAACAACTACAACAACTGCTGGTATTAATTATATAGCTTACCCTGCTGATAAATATGTATGTGATGCACCAAATTGTGGAGCGTTTGTTGAGGCTACTGAAATAGCGTTTCCAGATACATTTACTCCGGTTATTAACAAATGGTATAGTGCATTAACTCCTGATGGATATGCATATCAATTAACATCCACAACTCCATCGGCAGGGCCTGGTTTAGTGATGTATTCGGGAACATTTAATACCTGTGGATTGGCATGTTCAATATAAAATAAAAATTAGAATATTTAAAAGTATATGAATATATTAGTAACACTTAATTCTGGTTTAGGAGCCGATACAGGTCCTAACTTTAATCTTACCGCAGATGTGGGAAGTGTTACTCCTAGCACCGCAACTAAAGTAGAATTATTAGCAGGAAAGTTTGTAGATGTGGATGCATCAGCAACACAAATTACCGTTACATCGGTAGGTACTTGTACAACATCAATAGTTCTTAATATAGTAGGACAAACAACAACTACAACTACATTGGCTGCAAGTTCATTTGTGTTG
>Ga0222714_10001805_pt1 | contig 23683 bp, 25 predicted proteins | sample C33_3DmetaG_FD_165048 | JGI IMG/M metagenome (GOLD analysis project Ga0222714, IMG submission 165048) | Estuarine water microbial communities from San Francisco Bay, California, United States - C33_3D | ecosystem: Environmental > Aquatic > Marine > Unclassified | place: USA: California...
TTATAACTATATTGCGGGACGTCAGCGCAGCGCCCGCAGCATCAGCGAACTCCCGATCAGCAGCAGCAGCACGCCGATGACCTTCAGCAGCGTCTCGCGCGAGGCTTGCAGCTGAATGCGGTGGCCGGCCCAGATGCCGCCCAGCGCGAAAGGCATCAGCAGCAGCGCGCCGAGGATGCGGTCCCACAGCATCAGGCCGCCGATGAGGAAGACCAGCGCGCGGATCGAGGTCGACAGCAGCACCATGTTCGACAGCGTCGCGCGCAGCACCGCCTTGTCGGGCAGGCGCCGCGACAGGTAGATCGCGTAGGGCGGCGCACCGACGCCGAACAGCGTGCCCGCCGCGCCGCCGCAGAATCCGGAGATCACCGCCCAGGGATGGCGCGCGATGCCGACCTGTGGCGCGCCGGCAAACATCGAGTAGAGGCCGTAGACGAAGAGGAAGACGCCGAAAGCGGCGATGGTCGCCTGCTGCGGGATGGTCACCAGCGCGGTGACGCCCGCCACGGCGCCGGCGAGCGAACACGGCGCCATCCATTTCAGTTCGCCGCGGTCGGCATCCCTGGAAAAACGCGAGCCCAGCGCAAAAGCGGCAGAGACATCGAGGATCACGCACATCGGCAGCACGAAATCGAGCGGAAAGAAGTAAGACAGCATCGGCACTGTAAACATTGCTGCGCCGAAGGCGGTGATACCGAAAATCACGTAGGCGCCGCCTACGATGGCGGCGCAGGCGGCCCAGGTCGCCGGGCCGAAGGGAATGATTTCCATCAAGAAAAACGCCGGCGCTGCGGCCGGCGTCGTTCCGCGGAAAGCAGAAAATCAGACAAGGTTCAGGTGCTCTATGCCCGTCATCACGTCCTTGTCCTTGGCGTCCTTGCTGTTGAGCTTGATCATCAGCCGCAGTTCGTTCATCGAGTCGGCGTTGCGCAGCGCATCCTCGTAGCTGATGTCGCCGGATTCATACAGATCGAACAGGTGTTGGTCGAAGGTCTGCATGCCCAGTTCGCGCGACTTGGCCATGATGCCCTTGATCTCGTGCACCTCGCCCTTGAAGATCATGTCGGAGATCAGCGGCGAATTGAGCAGGATCTCGACCGCAGCGGCGCGGCCCTTGCCGTCCTTTTTCGGGATCAACCGCTGCGAGATCAGCGCACGAATGTTCAGCGACAGGTCCATCAGCAGCTGGTGCTTCCGTTCTTCCGGGAAGAAGTTGATGATCCGGTCCAGCGCCTGATTGGCGCTGTTCGCATGCAGCGTAGCCATCGCCAGGTGGCCGGTTTCGGCAAAGGCAATCGCGTGGTCCATGGTTTCGCGGTCGCGGATCTCGCCGATCAGGATCACGTCAGGCGCCTGGCGCAGCGTGTTTTTCAGCGCGGCATGCCAGGAATCAGTGTCGACGCCGACCTCGCGCTGGGTGACCACGCAGTTCTTGTGATCGTGCACGTATTCGATCGGATCCTCGATGGTGATGATGTGGCCGTAGCTGTTTTCGTTGCGGTAACCCATCATCGCCGCCAGCGAGGTCGATTTGCCGGAACCCGTGCCGCCGACCATGATCACCAGGCCGCGCTTGGTCATCACCACGTCCTTCAGCACCGGTGGCAGCTTCAAATCGTCGAACTTCGGGATCTGGGTATTGATAGTCCGCAGCACCATGCCGACACGGCCCTGCTGCATGAAGGCATTGACGCGGAAGCGGCCGATGTCGCCGGGGCTGACCGCAAAATTGCATTCCTTGGTGGCCTCGAACTCCCCCGCCTGCTTGTCGTTCATGATGCCGCGCGCGAGTTCGGCTGTGTGCTGTGCCGTCAGCGTCTGCTGCGCCACCGGGGTCATTTTGCCGTCGAGCTTGATCGCCGGCGGGAAACCCACCGTGATGAACAGGTCGGAGGCCTTTTTCGCGACCATCGCCCGCAGCAGATCGTGCATGAATTTGACTGCCTGTTCTCTTTCCATGCTGGCTCCTTTGTCTTTGCTTGATGCCCGCGTTGATTACTTGAACGCGTCCTTGTTCATTGCCTTTCCGCGCGCCTCTTCGGCAGATACGATGTTGCGCTTGACCAGATCCTGCAGGTTCTGGTCCAGCGTCTGCATGCCGAGCTGGGCGCCGGTCTGGATTGCCGAATACATCTGCGCCACCTTGTTCTCGCGGATCAGGTTGCGGATAGCCGGTGTGCCGACCATGATTTCGTGAGCCGCTGCGCGGCCGCTGCCGTCCTTGGTTTTCAGCAGCGTCTGCGAGATCACCGCGCGCAGGGATTCCGAAAGCATCGCGCGCATCATTTCCTTCTCTTCCGCCGGGAACACGTCGATGATCCGGTCGATGGTCTTGGCGGCGGAGCTGGTATGCAGCGTACCGAACACCAGGTGGCCCGTTTCGGCCGCAGTCAGCGCGAGGCGGATGGTTTCCAGGTCGCGCATCTCGCCAACGAGGATGATGTCCGGATCTTCCCGCAGCGCCGAGCGCAGCGCGTTGGCGAACGACAACGTGTGCGGCCCTACCTCGCGCTGGTTGATCAGGCATTTTTTCGATTCGTGGACGAATTCGATCGGGTCTTCCACCGTCAGGATGTGGCCCTGCTCGTTTTCGTTGATGTGGTTGATGATGGCAGCCAGCGTGGTCGACTTGCCCGAACCGGTCGGGCCGGTGACCAGCACCACGCCGCGCGGCTGGTTGGCGATCTCGACGAACACCTTGGGCGCCTTCAGGTCTTCCAGGCTCAGCACTTTGGACGGAATAGTCCGGAACACCGCGCCGGCACCGCGCTGCTGGACGAAGGCGTTGACACGGAAGCGCGCCAGGTTAGGAATCGAAAACGAAAAATCGCACTCGAGGTTCTCTTCATAAAATTTGCGCTGGCCGTCGTTCATGATGTCGTACACCATGGCATGAACATCCTTGTGCTCGAGGGCAGGCAGGTTGATGCGGCGGATGTCGCCGTGCACGCGGATCATCGGCGGCAGCCCGGAGGACAGGTGCAAGTCGGAAGCCTTGTTCTTGACTACGAAGGCGAGCAGTTCTGAGATGTCCATTTATTTATAATTCCCTGGGAGGTGGGCGGTACGATGCTTCATCAGCATGCAACAATGGGGAGTTCAATGGGGGTCAACCCCGCCCGCTGGGCTCGTCGAAATTATGGCCACAATCGCTGACAACTTGCAAGCCGTGCACGCGCGGATTGCGCACGCAGCTGCACAGGCCGGCCGCCCCCCGGAAAACATTCGCCTGCTCGCGGTCAGCAAGACCTTCTGCGCCGCGCAGATCAGCGAAGCCTGGCATGCCGGGCAGCGCGCATTCGGCGAGAATTTCGTGCAGGAGGCGCTGGACAAGATGCGCGAACTGTCCTTCTTCGCCATCGAGTGGCATTTTATCGGGCCGCTCCAGAGCAACAAGACGCGCCAGGTCGCGGAACATTTTTCGTGGGTGCACAGCATCGAACGCGAAAAAACCGCCCGCCGCCTCAATGATGCGCGCCCTGCACACCTGCCGCCGCTCAACGTGCTGATCCAGGTCAATGTCAGCGGCGAAGCCAGCAAAAGCGGCGTGGCGCCCGGTGCCGAAGCCGCGCTGGCCGCGGCCATCCGCACCCTGCCGCGCCTGCGGCTGCGCGGGTTGATGGCCATACCGGAACCGACACCCGATTCATCGATCCGTCATGCGCGCTTCGCCCTGCTGCGCCGCCTGCAGCAGGATCTGCGCGCCGCTGACGGCAACATCGATACCCTGTCCATGGGCATGTCGGATGACCTGGAAGCCGCGGTCGCCGAGGGCTCGACGATGGTGCGCGTCGGTACCGCAATTTTCGGCAAGCGGCAGGTCGCCAAAAGTGAACGGTAAACAGTCAGCAGCAAGCGGTGAACCGTATAATGCGGCGATCCCTGCGGGTCCCGTCCGATTACTTACTGCTTACCGCTAACCGCTTACTGACAGTCCCTCACAGCAAATGAACATCCTTTTCATCGGCGGCGGCAACATGGCGGCCGCGATCATCGGCGGGCTGATCTCGCGGGATTGGCCGGCGGCGTCGATCTGCGCCGTCGACGTGCAGGAGGATGCGCGCGCCGGCCTGGAATCCCGCTTCGGCATCCGCACGGCGGCGGAACCGGGGTCGGCCATCGCAAAGGCGGACTGCATCGTACTCGCAGTCAAGCCCCAGCAGTTGCGGGCAGTCGCACTGGACATCGCGACGGCCGTCCGGGGCCGGCTGGTGATCAGCATAGCCGCGGGACTGCGCTGCGGCGACATCTCGCGATGGCTGGGCGGCTCGCCGCACATCGTGCGTGCCATGCCGAACACTCCGGCGCTGGTCGCCGCAGGCATTACCGGGCTCTACGCCATGCCGCAGGTCACCGCGGCCCAGCGCAACACCGCCGAAGACATCCTCGCCGCCGTGGGCGCCACGTTCTGGGTGGGCGAGGAACGCGATCTCGACGCAGTCACCGCGGTTTCCGGCAGCGGGCCGGCCTACGTGTTCTATTTCATAGAGGCTCTGGAACAGGCCGCCCGTGAACTAGGCCTTTCCCCGGAAATTGCGCGGCAAAGCGCGCTGGCGACATTCGCCGGCGCGGTGAAACTGGCCGCCGGCGATGACGCCGACGCGGCGACGCTGCGCGCGCGCGTGACCTCCAAGGGCGGCACCACCGAGCGCGCAATCGGCATGCTCGACGAAGCCCGCGTCATGGAAGCATTCAGGCGCGCGGTGCGCGGCGCGGCGGAGCGTGCGGCAGAACTCGGGGACACCCTGGGCAAGGACTGAGATGCTGGCCAATTCACTGATCTTCATCGCCCAGGTCGCGTTCGGGCTACTGACGCTGGCGCTGCTGCTGCGCTTCTACATGCAGTGGGTGCGCGCGCCGTACCGCAATCCGCTCGCCGACTTCGTCAACGCCCTGACCGATTTCATGGTTCGCCCGGCGCGGCGCTTCATCCCCGGCCTGTGGGGACTGGATCTGCCGACGCTGCTGCTGGCCTGGCTGGCGCAACTGCTCGAATTGCTGGTGGTGCTGCAGGTGCGCGGCTTCCGCTACGGCGCCGAGGTCGGCATGGCCGGCATAGGCCTCGCCGCGCTGGCCGCGCTCGCCGTGCTGAAAATGCTGATCTACATCGTCCTCGTCGCCACGCTGGTGCAGGCGCTGCTGTCATGGATCAATCCCGGCAGTCCCGTCGCGCCGCTGCTCGACGCCATGACACGGCCCATGCTGCGCGTGTTCCGCCGCCGCATCCCGCCGGTGGGCAACGTCGACCTGTCGCCGCTTTTCGTGCTGGTCGCCTGTCAACTGCTGCTGATGCTGCCGGTGGCCTGGCTGGAATCCGAAGCGCTGCGCCTGCTGCGCTGATGGCTGCCGCATGGTTGCGCTACCACGCGGAAGATGCCTGCCTGACATTGCGCATCCACGCGCAGCCCAATGCAGGATCGACCGGCGCAGCCGGCCTGCACGGGGATGCGCTGAAAATCCGCATTGCCGCGCCAGCGGCCGATGACCGCGCCAATGCCGCGCTGCTGGCCTGGCTGGCCGACGCGCTGGCGGTTCCGCGCAGCGCACTGCGCCTGAAATCCGGAAAAACCTCGCGCCGCAAGGTGGTCGAAATCCGCCCGGCCGATGCACAACTGATCACCCGCGCTGCGGCGCTCGCGGCCTGAATACTTACGAGCCTCTCAATCCGTCCGCTGATCCCGGGCATCATCCCCGGAACGGCCGGCGTGCATGCGCCAGCCGCGCACCAGCAGCGTAACTGCGATCCACACAGCCAGCGCGGCCAGCGGCAGCGTCACGGCCAGGGGCACCACCAGCGCGAGCAGCGCCAGCACAGCAAAAAACAGTGCAACCGCAAACATCAGGCCGGCCTCGGCAGGGCCCAGCATACGCCGATTGGTCAGCGCGGCGCCGACGGTATTACCGATCCGCAACGCCCCCGCCGCGGCGCGCGCCGCTCTGCCGCCGGATCCCGCGACCCGCGAAACCTCGCGTGATGAACTTACGCGCTGCCGCTCGCCAAGCACGATCTCCGTTGCATGGTCCAGGTCTTCCTCGTACATCGCCTGCAGGTTGCGGGCGCAGCCTTCGTCTTCGAGGGCGACATCGAGTTCATAGTTGACGATCCAGCTGGCCAGGTTGAGATTGGTGGATCCCACCCGCGCCCAGCGGCCGTCGGCCACGGCCGTTTTCGCATGCAGCATCGCCCCGTTCCACTCGAAGACGCGGACACCTGCCTCGAGCAGCGGACGGTAGCCGGCGCGCGACAGGCGGCTGAGCGCGGGAACATCGCTGGTCCCGGGCACCAGCAGCCGTACATCCACGCCGTCATGAGCGGCGGCTCGCAGCGCCTGCACATAGGGGGAAAAACCGACAAAGTAGGCGTCGGTCAGCCACAGCGTGCTGCGTGCCATCGCCGCGATCATCTGGTCGAGGCGGTAGATGCCGGCGATGCTGGGCTGGCTGGCCAGCACCCGCAACGCCACATCGCCGGCCGGCGGCGCCTCCACCGCCTCGGGCAGGCCGTCGTCCGTGCCCGCCGCAGCCCAGGTCTGTGCAAAGGCCAGTTCGATGTCGGCCACTGCCGGACCCCTGATCTCGATCCCGGTATCCCGCCACGGTTCGCAACCGGTCTGCGGATCACCTATCCATTTGCTGCTGACGCACAACCCGCTGACGAATCCGGTCATGCCGTCCACCGCGATCATTTTGCGGTGATCGCGGGTCAGCCAGCCGAACGGGCTGTCGAGCTGCGGCGGATTGAAGCAGCGGACTTGGCCCCCGGCTGCGATAAGCGGCGCAAGCACGCGGGTCGAGCCCATCGCCAGTCCACCCATCCAGTCATGGATCACGCAGACGGCGACACCGGAGCGCGCTTTTTCCGCCAGTGCCGCGACAAACATGCGACCGGTGTCGTCGTCGGCAATGATGTAATTCTCGAACAGCACGGAACGGCGGGCGCCGGCGATGGCTTGCAGCCACGCCGGAAAATTCTCGCGGGCGTCGCGCAGGATGCGCACCGAGTTGCCGCCGATCAGCGGGGCGCCGGCGGCGCGGGTGAAAACCTGTTCGGCCAGGCGCCGCAGACCGGCGCCGTCGCCGCGCGCCGGTCGTCCGGCGGCGGGTTCCCGGGATCGCGGGGAAAGTAATGGCATCAGGCGCCTCAGAAAGCGTAGCGGGCGGCACGCCCGGTCACATCAGTACGATGTCGAACTGTTCCTGATTGTAGGCCGACTCGACCTGCAGTGATATCGGCTTGCCGATGAAATCAGAGAGCATCGCCAGGTTGTGCGATTCCTCGTCGAGAAACATGTCGATGACCTGCTGGGACGCCAGGATGCGGAACTCGCGCGCATCGAACTGCCGGGCCTCGCGCACCAGCTCGCGCAGCACTTCGTAACACACTGTCTGCGCGGTTTTGAGTTCGCCGCGTCCGCTGCACACCGGGCAGGGCTCGCACAGGACATGGGCCAGGCTTTCTCGGGTGCGCTTGCGCGTCATCTCGACCAGTCCGAGCTGCGTGAACCCGTTGACTGTCATGCGGGTGCGGTCGCGTGCCAGCGCCTTGCGGAACTCGTTGAGCACCGCATTGCGGTGTTCCTCGGTATCCATGTCGATGAAATCGATGATGACGATGCCGCCGAGGTTGCGCAGCCGCAGCTGCCGGGCGATGACCTGCGCCGCCTCGAGGTTGGTCTTGAAAATGGTGTCGTCGAACGTGCGCCCGCCGACAAAACCGCCGGTGTTCACATCCACCGTCGTCAGCGCCTCGGTCTGGTCGATGATCAGGTAGCCGCCGGACTTGAGATCCACCCTGCGTGCCAGCGCACGCTCGATGTCATCCTCGACGTTGTGCAGATCGAACAGCGGCCGCTCGCCGGTGTAATGCGTCAGCCGCGACAGCGCGGTGGGCACGAACTGTCCTGCAAACTGGCACATCACCTGGTGGGTTTCGCGTGAATCGACATGGATGCGCCCGGTATCCTCGTGCGCGAAATCACGCAGCACGCGCAGGCTCAGGTTGAGGTCCTGGTAGAGCAGCGCCAGCGCCGGCGCGCTGCGCGCCTGCTCCTGGATGTCGTGCCAGAGCTTGCGCAGGTATTCGACGTCCTGCACGAGCTCGCGATCCGAAGCCGCCTCCGCCATGGTGCGGATGATGAATCCGCCCTTTTCTTCGGCGGGCAGCAGTTGCTGCAGTTTCTCGCGCAGATGCACGCGTTCCTCTTCATCCTCGATCCGCTGCGAGATCCCGATGTGCGATTCCTGCGGCAGGTAAACCAGCAGCCGGCCGGCTATGCTGATCTGCGTCGACAGCCTTGCCCCCTTGGTGCCGATCGGATCCTTGATGACCTGCACGATCAGGTTCTGCCCTTCGCCGAGCAGCTTTTCGATCGGCATGCCGGATTCGCCGTTGACCCGGTTGCCCCAGATGTCCGCCACGTGCAGGAAGGCGGCGCGTTCGCCGCCGATGTCGACAAAGGCGGACTGCATCCCCGGCAGCACGCGGACCACGCGACCCATGTAGATGTTGCCGACAAACCCGCGCGACGACGCGCGCTCGATATGCAGTTCCTGCGTCACGCCGTGTTCTATGACGGCAACGCGGGTTTCCTGGGGTGTTACGTTGATCAGGATTTCTTCGCTCATGGCACGATGATGCCGTGGCTGCGCAGCAGCTCAGCGGTTTCCGCAAGGGGCAAACCCATGATACCGGAATAACTTCCGTCGATTCTGGTGATGAACGACGCTGCCCGGCCCTGCACGGCGTAGGCGCCCGCCTTGTCGGTCGATTCTCCTGTTGCGACATAGCGACGGATTTCGTCCGTCGCCAGCGCGCGGAACCAGACCGTGGATGCCGACAGCCGGGTATCGATCGCATCGCCGCGGGCGACGGCCACCGCAGTCAGCACGCGATGGCTGCGGCCTGCCAGCATTGCCAGCATGCGCGCGGCATCGGCCGCACCGGAAGGTTTGCCGAGGATTGCATCGTCGCAGATGACGGCAGTGTCCGCTGCCAGCACCGTGTGCGCGGCCAGGCGGCGCGCGCGCACCACGCCCGCCGCCGCCAGCGCCTTTTCGCGGCTGACGCGCAGCACATATTCGTCCGGCACTTCGCCGGCCCGGGGCGTCTCGTCCACGTCAATCCGGCGCTGCCCGGCTTCGCGCAGCAAAACGACCTCGAACGCGACCCCGATCTGGCGCAGCAGTTCGCGTCGGCGCGGGCTGCGCGAGGCCAGGTAAACGGGCGTGGATTGTATCATTCGCGGTGATAGGGATGGTTGGCGAGTATCGAGGTCGCCCGATACAGCTGTTCCGCCAAGATTACGCGCACCAGCCCGTGGGGCAGTGTCAGCGGCGACAGCGACCACAGCAGGTCGGCGCCGGACTTGAGTCCGCCATCGAGTCCGTCAGCGCCGCCGATCACGAATGCGACATCCCTGCCTTCGTTGCGCCAGCGCCCGAGGTAATCCGCGAGTTTACGCGTAGGAAAGCTGCGTCCGTGCTCGTCGAGCACCACCCTGAGTGCGTCGCGCGGCAGCGCAGCGCGCAAGCGTTCCGCCTCGTCCTTCAGCCAGCGCGTGGCATCTGCGGAAGCGCTGCGGGGCGCGGGCTTCAGTTCCTTCAGCTGCAGCGGCATTTCCCGCGGCATGCGTTTCGCATACTCCCCGAATCCTGCCGTCACCCACTCCGGCATGCGATTCCCGACCGCGAGTACCAGCAGCTTCACCTGGCGGCGCGACGGCCTGCGGGCTTGGACGCTGTGGTCTTGCGCGCTGCGGTTTTGCGGGTAGCGGGGCGCTGGGACGCGCCCCAGATTTCCTCGAGGTTGTAGTACTGGCGTATCGCCGGCTGCATGACATGGACGATGACCGCACCGAGGTCCACCAGCGCCCATTCGCCGGTCTGCTCGCCTTCGCTGCCGAATACCTTGCCGCCGGCTTTCTTCACTTCCTCGCAGACATTGTTGGCCAGCGCACGTACCTGGCGGTTGGAATCGCCGCTGACGATGATGACCTTGTCGAACAATGCGGTCATCTTGCGGACGTTGAATACGACGATGTCGCGGCCCTTGATGTCTTCCAGCGCGGTAACGGCAATTTTTGCGAGTTTTTCAGGTCCCATTAATGTCCAGTATATATCTCGTGTTCCTGCATATATTGATAAATGCTGTCGGGCAGCAGGTAGCGGCTGTTGCGGCCGCGGCGCGTCGCTTCCCTGATCATGGTTGCCGAGATGTCCAGGGCCGCTATCGGCACGACGACGATGCCGCCTGCCGGGGCGACATGGACCGAAAACGGCTGGTGCATCAGGCGGGCGTTGTATTCCGCCGCCAGCGGCTGCGGCATCCGCGACTGCCAGGTATCGACCGGAAATCCCGGGCGGTAGGCAACCGCAATGTGCGCGAGATCGAACAGCTGGTGCCAGCGGCTCCAGGCGGCGAGGTCCAGAAACGCATCGGCTCCCAGCAGCAAAACCAGCGATTGTGCGGCGCCCGCCTCGGAACGCAGCGCGGTGAGGGTGTCAACCGTGTAAGCCGGTGCTTCACTCATGGTCTCGCGCGCGTCCACCGTAAACAGCGCGTTCCCGGCGACCGCGAGCCGCACCATGGCCAGGCGATGTTCGGCGCTGGCCACCGGCGCGGCGCGATGCGGTGGCGTACCGCCGGGTATGAAGCGCACCTCGGCCAGCCGCAATTGCTCGGCGACTTCCTGCGCGAGGCGCAAATGCCCGAAATGGATAGGGTCGAACGTGCCGCCCAGGATGCCGATCGGTGACATCAGTGGACGGATTGCGTGGACAGGGCGGTGTTCAGGTGCTGGTCGCTTTGCTGTTGATAGTGCTACAGCACCAGCCGGCGGATGTCGGACAACACGGTCGCCAGGAAAGCGCTGAACCGCGCACCCAGCGCACCGTCGATGACGCGATGGTCATACGACAGGGACAAGGGCAGCATCAGCCGGGGCGCGAATTCCCTGCCGTTCCATACCGGCTTCATCACTGCCTTGCCGACGCCGAGTATGGCCACTTCCGGGGCATTGATGATCGGCGTGAAGAACGTGCCGCCGATGCCGCCGAGGCTGGAAATCGAGAAACAGCCACCCTGCAGGTCGGCCGGTGAAATCTTGCCCGTACGCATGCGCGCACTGACATCGCCGAGCTCCTTCGCAATTTCCAGCAGCCCTTTTTTGTCGACATCGCGGATTACCGGCACCACCAGTCCGTTCGGCGTGTCTACCGCGACGCCGATGTGATAGTAGTTTTTCAGGATCAGGCTCTCACCGTCGGCGGACAGGGAGGCGTTGAACTCCGGGAACTGTTTCAGGGCCACGACCACGGCCTTCATCAGGAAGCCGAGCATGGTGAACTTGATGCCGCTTTTTTTCGCTTCGTCGGCCTGCGTCTTGCGGAAAGCCTCGAGCTCCGTGATGTCGGCCTCTTCCTGCTGGGTGATGTGGGGAATGCTCACCCAGTTGCGATGCAGGAATCCGCCCGAGAGTTTCTTGATGCGCGACAGCGGCTGCGCGGTGACCGGACCGAACTTGGCATAGTCCACAGGCTGCATGGGCGGGAGGTTGAATCCAAGCCCGCCGCCGCCCGCTTCGCCACGAGGGCGCGACAGTTCACCCTTGACATAACCTTGCACGTCTTCCAGCAGGATGCGGTCCTTGGGACCTGTGCCCCTGACCCGCGACAGGTCCACGCCCAGTTCGCGCGCAAACCGCCGCACCGAAGGACTGGCATGTGATTTGCCGAAGCCCGCTTCATCGATGACGGCAGAGGCTGCCGGCGCGGGAGCCGGCACCGGCTTAGCCGCTGCCGGTTGCGGTGGGGATTTGGACGGTTGTGCAGCGGCAGGTGCCGCGGCAGGCGCCGCCGCTGGTGCGGCTGCCTTTGCCGGCGCTTCACTGCCGGCCGCTTCCAGCGTTAGCACCAGTACGCCTTCCGAAACCTTGTCGCCGACCTTGAGCCTGATCTCCCTGACCGTGCCCGCAGCCGGCGACGGCACATCCATTGTCGCCTTGTCGGATTCCAGCGTCACCAGTGGATCCTCGGCCTTGACCGTGTCGCCCGGCTTGACCAGCACCTCGATCACCGGGATGTTCTTGAACTCGCCGATGTCCGGCACCTTGACTTCGATTGCGTTTGCCATTTGCGTGCGCCGCCTAAACGGTTGCCGGATTCGGCTTGTCGGGATTGATGCCGTATTTTTTCACCGCCTCGGCCACGGTCTTGCGCGGCAGCAGTTCCTGGTCGGCCAGCGCCTTCATCGCGGCCACTGCGACGTAATGACGGTCGACCTCGCAAAACTGGCGCAGCTTGCGGCGCGTATCGGAGCGCCCGAAGCCGTCGGTGCCCAGCGTGATGAAATTGTGCGTGGGCAGGAAGGCGCGCACCTGGTCTGCGAAAAGCTTCATGTAATCGGTCGCAGCAACCACCGGGCCGGCGCGATCCTTCAGGCACTGTTCGATGTAACTCTGCCGCGGCTCCTGATCCGGGTGCAGCAGGTTCCAGCGCTGTGCGTCGAGGCCGTCGCGGCGCAGCTCGTTGAAGCTGGTGACGCTCCAGATATCGGATGCGATGCCGAAATCCTTTTCCAGCAACTCGGCGCCGGCGATGACCTCGCGCAGGATGGTGCCGCTGCCGAGCAGCTGTACCTTGGGCTGATTCTTCTTCGCCTTGCCTTCCGAGAACAGGTACATGCCCTTGAGGATGCCTTTTTCCACGCCTTCGGGCATCGCGGGATGCGTGTAGTTTTCATTCATCACCGTGATGTAATAGAACACGTCCTCCTGTTCCTGGTACATCCGCCGCATGCCGTCCTGGATGATCACGGCCACCTCGTAGGCGAAGGTCGGATCGTAGGTCACGCAGTTCGGGATCGTCGACGCCAGGATGTGGCTGTGGCCGTCCTCGTGCTGCAGGCCCTCGCCGTTGAGCGTCGTGCGCCCGGCGGTGCCGCCGAGCAGGAAGCCGCGCGCGCGCAAGTCGCCGGCCGCCCAGGCCAGGTCGCCGATGCGCTGGAAGCCGAACATCGAATAGAAGATGTAGAACGGGATCATCATCTGCGCGTTGTTCGCGTACGAGGTCGCGGCAGCGATCCACGACGACATCGCACCCGCTTCGTTGATGCCCTCCTGCAGGATCTGCCCTTCCTTGCTTTCCTTGTAGAACATCAGCTGGTCGGCGTCCTGCGGCGTGTACAGCTGGCCGACATGGGAATAGATGCCGAGCTGGCGGAACATGCCCTCCATGCCGAAGGTGCGCGATTCGTCTGGCACGATCGGCACCACGCGCTTGCCGATCTTCTTGTCGCGGATGATGGTGTTGAGTATGCGCACGAAGGCCATGGTCGTCGAAAACTCGCGGTCCTCGCTGCTTTTCAGCTGGGCCTCAAAAGCCGACAACGCGGGAACCTCCAGCGATTCGACCTTGCGCTTGCGCGCCGGCAGAGAACCGCCCATGGCATCAATACGGCTGCGCAGGTACTGCATCTCAGGGGAATCTTCAGGAGGCCGGTAGAACGGAATCTCTTCGAGTTTGTCGTCGGGAATCGGCACATCGAAACGGTCGCGGAAGGCGCGGATCGACGCCGTGCCCATCTTCTTCTGCTGGTGGGTGATGTTCTGGCCCTCTCCCGCCTCGCCCATGCCGTAACCCTTGACGGTCTTGGCCAGGATCACCGTCGGCTGCCCGGTATGCTTCATCGCTGCGGCATAGGCGGCATACATCTTGTGCGGATCGTGGCCGCCGCGGTTCAGGCGCCAGATATCGTCGTCCGACATGTTGGATACCAGCGCGGCGAGCTCGGGGTACTTGCCGAAGAAATGCTTGCGCACGAACGCGCCGTCCTGGGATTTGAAGGCCTGGTATTCGCCGTCGACGCATTCCTCCATGCGTTTGAGGAGGATGCCGGTCTTGTCCTTCAGCAGCAGCGGATCCCAGTACGAGCCCCAGATCACCTTGATCACGTTCCAGCCCGAACCGCGGAAATCCGATTCCAGCTCCTGGATGATCTTGCCGTTGCCGCGCACCGGGCCGTCGAGGCGCTGCAGGTTGCAATTGATGACGAAGATCAGGTTGTCCAGCTTTTCCCTGCCGGCCAGCGAAATGGCGCCGAGGGATTCCGGCTCGTCCATCTCGCCGTCGCCCATGAAGGCCCAGACCTTGCGGCCCTGGCCTTCGATCAAGCCGCGATCCTTGAGGTAGCGCATGAAGCGCGCCTGGTAGATGGCCATCAGCGGACCGAGTCCCATAGACACTGTCGGGAACTGCCAGAAATCAGGCATCAGCCAGGGATGCGGATAGGAGGACAGCCCCTTGCCGTCGACTTCCTGGCGGAAATTGCTCAGTTGCTCTTCGCTGATGCGGCCCTCGAGGAACGCGCGCGCGTAAACTCCCGGCGCCGAATGTCCCTGGATGTAAACAAGGTCTCCAAGAAATTTTTCGTTGGCGGCGCGGAAAAAATGATTGAAACCGACATCGTAGAGCGTGGCCGCCGACGCAAAGCTGGCGATATGCCCGCCCAGTTCGGATGATTCCTTGTTGGCACGGATGACGGTAGCCATCGCATTCCAGCGCACCAGCGAACGGATCTTGTGTTCGAGTTCGGAATCCCCCGGCGAACGCTCCTCGCGTTCCGGCGGAATCGTATTCATGTACGCAGTATTAGCGTTGTACGGAATATAGGCGCCGCCACGGCGTGCCTCGTTGACCAGGCGGTCGAGCAGGTAATTCGCGCGATCAGGACCCTCGCGTTCCAGCACCGACTGCAAGGCTTCCAGCCATTCGCGGGTTTCTTCAGGATCCAGATCGCGCTGGATGTCGTTCATATCCATGGGCAATACCTTTTTGGGGCAGTTTTTTTCACGACAATTCCGGCACTTATGGTGCCTGATCCGCAGCCGCGATGGGGTGAGTAATTATAACGTCTGCGTTCAAACATCGGCACATTTGCTGATGCACTGCAGCATCGCAACACCGTATTGCAGACGGTTCTAGCGCCCGGAAAAACGCGGCGCGCGTTTGTCGATAAAAGCGCGCATGCCTTCCTGCCGATCTGCAGTGGCGAAGGCCTGCGCAAAGGCACCGGTCTCGAGCGCACAGGCATCGGCCAGGGGTATGTCCTGTCCGCAATGCACGGCCTGTTTCGCCAGCCTCACTGCAATCGGACCCTTGGCGGCGATGGTTCGCGCCACTGCCATACCGGCGTCGCGCAGGGTATCAGCGGCAAGCACCTGGTTGACCAGGCCCATGGCGAGCGCTTCTTCAGCCCTGACCTGGCGGCCCGTGATCACCAGCTCCATCGCACGCGCGCGCCCTACCAGACGGGTCAGCCGCTGCGTGCCGCCAAAACCCGGCGGAATGCCCAGATTCACTTCCGGTTGGCCGAATACCGCGCGCTCGGAAGCCATGATCCAGTCGCAGGCCATCGCCAGTTCGCAGCCGCCGCCCAGTGCGTAACCGTTGACCAGCGCGATTACCGGAACCTGGAGCGCTTCCAGGCCATGCATCACCCGCATGCCGAGCTCAGAGAACTCCCGTGCCTGCGCCACGGACAGAGGCAGCATTTCACTGATATCCGCCCCTGCAATGAACGCCCTTTCCCCGGCACCGGTGATCAGCAGCACCCGGGCCGCCGCATCCGCAGCGACCTGTTCCGTCGCCTGCGCAAGTTCCGTCAGCGTCGCCGCATTCAGCGCGTTCAGTGCCCGCGGTCGATTGACAGTCAGCAGATGTATGCCCGGCTCGGGCTGTTCCAGCAGCAGGTTCTGGTAAGTCATGGCATGGATACCTTTTGCAAATTTCGCAGCGCTAGCCGATGCGCCGCTGTACGTAGGAACCCGGCGCGTCTTCCACGGCCTTGTAGCGGCCCCCGCCCGGCGTGCGTGCCGCAACCCTGGCACCGGCGTGGCCCGAAACCCAGTTCGCCCAATCCGTCCACCAGGAACCCGGATGCTGGCCCGCCCCCTGCTGCCATTGCTCTGGGGTTTCCGCCATTTTTTCGTTGGTCCAGTAACAGTACTTGCCGGCTTCCGGCGGATTGATGATGCCGGCAATATGGCCGGAGCCGCCCAGAACGAAACGCACCGGGCCGCGCAGCAGCCGTGCCCCCGCGTAGGTCGATTGCCAAGGGGCGATATGGTCTTCGGCGGTCGAAATGAAATAGGCCGGTGTTTTCACCTTGCTGACGTCGATGGGCACGCCCGCCAAGGTGATTCCGCCGGGTTCGCGCAGCCGGTTCTTCAGATACATGTTACGCAGATAGAAACTGTGCATGGCCGCCGGCATGCGCGTGGAATCGCCGTTCCAGTACAGCAGATCAAACGGGAAAGGGTCGCGCCCCAGCAGGTAGTTGTTGACGACGAAAGACCAGATCAGGTCGTTCGCACGCAGCATGTTGAACGTCGTTGCCATCTCGGAACCTTCGAGATAACCGCGCGCCTCCATTTTTTTCTCGAGTGCATCCACCTGCTTTTCGTCGATGAATACCTCAAGTTCACCCGGGCGCTCGAAATCGATCATGGTCACGAAAAAGGTCGCGCTGCGGATCCGGTCCTGCCGTTTCGCGGCCAGCCAGGCAAGCGTGCACGCCAGCAGCGTCCCGCCCAGGCAATAACCGATGACATTCGCCTGCGCCTCGCCTGTGATGTCGCGCACCGCGTCCAGTGCCGCCAACGCGCCGTCGGTCAGATAATCGTCAAAAGTCTTGTGCGCCAGGGTTTCGTCGGGATTGACCCATGAAATGACGAATACGGTATGGCCCTGCTCCACAGCCCAGCGTACAAACGAGTTTTTCTCGCGCAAGTCGAGGATGTAGAACTTGTTGATCCAGGGCGGGATGATCAGCAGCGGAGTTGCATGTACCTTGGCCGTCAGCGGCTCGTACTGGATCAGTTGCATGATGTCGTTCTGATAAACCACCTTGCCCCTGGTGGTTGCAATGTTCCCTCCGAGCTTGAACGCGCTGGTGTCCGTCATCCGCACCTTCAACTGCGCACCATTGCCGCTGCTCAGATCTTCGAGCAGGTTGTTCAGTCCCTTGAGCAGATTCATGCCGCCCGAGTTGACGGTTTCGCGCAGCACTTCAGGGTTGGTGAGCAGGAAATTGGATGGCGACAGCGCATCGATGTACTGCCTGGTATAAAACTCGACCTTTTTGGCAGTCTTTTCATCCAGGCCTTCGACACCGCCCAGGGATTCGTGCAGGTGGCGGGCGGCGATCAGGTAGGACTGCTTGACATAGTCGTAGAGAAAGTTGTTTTCCCAATCATCATGCTTGAAGCGGCGGTCCGCGTGGTGCGGCTGCGCCACCGGTGCCGTCTCCTGCCCCATCATTTTCAGCATCGAGTTCTGCCACAGTGTCATGTATTCCTGCCACAGCTTCATCTGCATCCCGGCGATGCGCAGCGGGTCGGCAAACATGCGCCCCCACGCCTCGAAAAAGGCTTTGGCGATGCCCAGTTCATCGCTGACACCCGGCAAACCGGAGCTGCGCGACATGTAACTGGTCAGCAATGCAGCACTTTTCTCGGCGATTTCGGCATAGAGCTTGGAAAGTTGCGGCGCTTCAGGGGCTGCTTTCTGACGTTTCTCGGACATTGGTTTTAGTTTTCGGAAAATATGTCAATATTGACGTTTACGTAATGGAAATGTTATGTTTCCGCCGCATATTACCTGTCGTTGCTGCGGAGCACAATGAGCAAAACCTATACGATCAGCGATCTGGCGCAGGAATTCGATGTCACCACGCGCACCTTGCGCCATTATGAAGACCAGGGCCTGATCACTCCGCAACGGGATGGCATCAACCGCATTTACAGCCATCGCGACCGGGTCAGGCTGAAACTCGCGCTGCGCGGCAAGCGCCTTGGATTCTCACTCAGCGAAATCCGCGAACTTTTCGAATTATACGACCTGGCCAACGATGAGCGCCGGCAGCTAGAGGAATTTGCGGTCAAGCTCGAGCGACATCGCTCGCAACTGGTCCAGCAACGTGAAGACGTCGAAGTCATGCTCAACGAAATCAATTTTTTTGCCAATCAGTGTCAGCGCCTGCTGAACGAATCGGAGCCGGCCAAAACGCAGCAGAAGTAGCGGCGCAGCATGCATTACGTTTACGTAAACGACATTATTTATCCATCAAATCATCCCTTTACATATCGTGAGCATGGCCCCTCTGTGGTATTTCCCGGTAATCCGGAGCCTGTGCTGACGGGAAAGCGCGCATGAACGCTCCCCTGGACTTCTATTTCGACTTTTCATCGCCCTACGGATATTTCGCAGCTGCGCAAATCGATGCGCTGGCGGAAAAACATGAACGGACCACGATCTGGCGACCGATATTGCTCGGCGCCGTGTTCAAGGTCACGGGCCAGCAGCCACTGACCACGATCCCGATAAAGGGCAGTTACACGCAGCATGATCTGGCCCGGTCGGCGCGGCTATTCGGCGTCCCCTTCAAAATGCCTTCCAGGTTCCCGGTTTCCTCGACGGCACCCTGTCGCGCCTATTACTGGCTGCACGAGCGCGACCCGGCTGCCGCCAAAACGCTGGCTCAGGCGCTGTACCGCGCCTATTTTGCCGAGGACCGCGACATTTCGAACCCGGAAGTCACCGCCAACATCGCAGCCAAACTCGGCCATGATCGGGAAACCGTCATGCAAGCGATCAACGATGCGGCGGTCAAGGAGCGCCTTAAATCCGAGGTCGATGCCGCGATCGAACGCGGGGTCTTCGGCTCGCCGTACATCATCGTCGATGGAGAACCTTTCTGGGGCTCGGACCGCCTCGGCCAGATCGAGCGATGGCTGGCAAGCGGCGGCTGGTAATTTCAGATTCGCGTTCATCGCGTGCAGTGTGTGTCCACAGACCGCATCCGCCATCCACGCAATGGACCGGTTCGGGTAAATCCCGGGGCGCGATGCGTATAATTTGCCGGACCATGGCGCAAACGCGCCTGCCCCTGGCGCGCTGCAACGCCGATGCTGTCCAGGCACCGTCGTCCGATCCGCGCTCCAGCCGATGAACCCGCAGGTGATTCATAAAAAACCACATGAGTGAAACCGCAAACAGTCCACGCGTGCTGACCCGCATCGACGATTACGGCAATGCCGTCATCACCCTCAACCGCCCGGAAGTGCACAACGCCTTTGACCCGGAAATGGTGCAGATACTGACGGCCACGCTGCAAAAAATCGCCAGGGATGGCGCCATCCGCGCTGTCGTTATCGCCGGCGCGGGCAAGAGCTTCTGCGCCGGCGCCGATATTGCGCACATGCGGCAAAGCGCGCATTTCACCAAGGCGCAGAACCACAGGAACGCAGCCGAATCGGCGCACATGTTCCACGCGCTGTATGCGCTGAACAAACCCACGATCGCAGCGGTGCACGGCGCCGTCCGCGGCGGCGGCTGCGGCATCGTCGCTGCCTGCGACATCGCGATTGCCGCGCGCACCGCAACCTTCCGCCTGTCTGAAGTGAAAATCGGGGTGATCCCGGCAATGATCAGCCCGTACGTGATCGGCGCCATCGGCGAACGCCAGTCGCGCCGCTACATGCTCTCGGGCGAGGAGTTTGGGGCAGCCGAAGCCTGGCGCATCGGACTGGTGCACGACATCGTCGAGGAAGCAGAACTTTCGGCGCGCGTTGGCACCATGCTCGGGCAGCTTTATTCCAGCGGACCGAAAGCCGTGCATGCCATCAAGCAGCTGATCCCGAAAAGCGCGCATAGCCTGATCGGTCCGGGCATAGTCAATGCCACCGCACGCACCATTGCCGCAATCCGCGCCACCCCCGAAGCCCAGGAAGGCCTGTCCGCATTTCTCGAAAAACGCAAACCTTCGTGGACCGAGCCGCCCGCGAAAGGCAAGGCTGCGGCCTCCGGCCGCAGGAAACGCTGATTACCGGCCGTGCGCGGGTTCATGGTTTATGCACCCGCCGGCCGGCGGCAGCAGGTGAAAAGGGTTTTACAGCATGTCACTGCCCGATAAAGTACGCATAGTCGAAGTCGGTCCCCGCGACGGCCTGCAGAATGAAGCGCAGCATGTTCCTGCCGCCGCCAAGATCGAGCTGATCCACCGCCTGCAGGAAGCCGGCGTCCCGGTCATCGAGGCGACGGCTTTCGTGTCGCCGAAATGGGTGCCGCAGATGGCGGACAACGCCGAGGTGATGGCCGGCATCCGCCGCAAACCCGGGGCGACCTATCCGGTGCTGGTGCCGAACATGAAGGGGCTGGATGCGGCAATCGCTGCCGGCGCCGATGAAGTCGTGGTGTTCGGCGCGGCCACCGAAAGTTTTTCGAAGCGCAACACCAACTGCAGCATTGACGAAGGCCTCGCGCGTTTCGAGGAAGTCGCGCAGGCCGCAATCGCCAGGGGCATCAGGGTGCGCGGCGACATCTCGGTGTGCCTGGGCTGCCCGTATGAAGGCGAAGTCGACCCGGCTGCCGTGGTCCATGTCGCACGCGCTCTGGACGCCATGGGCTGCTACGAAATCACGGTGTGCGACACCATAGGCACCGGCACCGCCGGCAAAACCCGCACCGTCATCGAGGCGGTAGCCAGACACATCCCGATCGAACGCATGGCCGGACACTTCCACGACACTTACGGTCAGGCCGTGACCAATGTCTACGCCGCGCTCGAATGCGGGATCGCAACTTTTGACAGTTCGGTGTCCGGGCTCGGCGGCTGTCCTTACGCCAAGGGCGCCACCGGTAATGTGGCCACGGAAGACGTGCTCTATCTGCTGGACGGCCTCGGCATCGAAACCGGCATCGACATGAAAAAGTTGATCGATGCAGGCGAATTCATTTGCGGCGTGCTGGGCCGTCCGACTCTGTCGCGGGCGGCCAAAGCGATCCGTGCCAGGGCAACATGACCGCGTCTGCCGACACCCCGCCGGAAGTTGCATCTCCCTGCGTGCTCGCATGCGTGATCGGGCAGGACCACGGGTTCTGTCTCGGTTGCTGGCGCACGCTGACTGAAATCAGTCACTGGCATCGCTATAGTACGGCGGATAAGCGCGACGTACTGGATCAGATCGAGATCCGTCGCGCCGCAATACAAACATCGAACTGAACCTCCGGAGTCCGCGTCATGCCGTTATCAGCCCCTGCACCCCGCACCCTGAAACATACCCGCGCCGTCGAATGCAAAGGTTATGAGCGCGAGGATGGTTTATGGGACATCGAGGGCCACCTGGTCGACACCAAGACCTATGTGCATTCACGCCGCGACGGCGGCCGCGAACGCCAGCCCGGCCAGCCGGTGCACAACATGTGGCTGCGGCTGACGATCGACCTCGATCTGAAAATCCACGACGCCGAAGCCGTCACCGACGATGGTCCTTACGAAAACTGCGGCAACATCACGGTGAATTTCAGGAAACTGGTGGGCCTGACCATAGGCCCCGGCTGGCGCAAGGCGATTGCAGAACGCGTCGGCGGCGTGCTCGGCTGCACCCACCTCGTCGAACTGCTGGGGCCGTTAGGCACCACGGCGTTTCAGGCCACGGGCCGTGCGCGCGAAGCGCACAACGCGCGCAAGCCGGCTAACGGCAAAAAACCTTACCAGATCAATTCTTGCCACATCTACAAGGATGATGCGCCGGCAGTCCTCGAGCGCTGGCCGGAGTTTTATACCGGCAAACGTTGAGGCGGGAAACGTGATTGCTGTTGCCTGGCGCAATCGGCCTGCGCCAGGTATTTCATTATAAGTATTTGTTTTTATTAATATTTATGCGCTGCGCAGGTACCGCCAGCGCGCTACCGGCGCAAGCACGCCGAAGATGCCGATGCTGGCGAAGGCCAGTCCCCAGGCCGTAATGTCCTGATTGCCGCCGGCAAGATCGAGGGTGACGCCGAACACCAGCGGCGCGAGGAAAGCGGTGCTGAAGCCGATGAAGGAGTACACCGCCATCATCGCGCCGCGCATCTCGGGCGGCGTTGCGGCGACCGCGCCCGAGGTCAGCGCCGCGGAATCGCCGAGCATCGCACTGTAGTGCAGCATCATCAGCATCACCACGAAATACCACGGCCATGACGCGGTAAATCCGATCACGCAGGCAATGGCGCCCGACAGCGTCATGAACAGGAAAATGATGCGCTGGCGGCCGAAGCGGATCGCCAGCTCGTTGCCGCTGATGCTGAACACCGGTCCCATCACGTTGATCAGCGCCGCCAGGGTTGCCGCACTGATCACCATCGGCGCGCTCTCCGGCTGCAACGCAGCGCAGAACACCAGGAAGGCCACCATCCACGAACGCATGCCGAACAGTTCGTAGTTGTGCGCAGCGTAGCCGATCACGTACATCAGGGTCTGGCGGTTGCGCAGCACCGGCCGGAAATCGAGCAACGCCGTCGTATGCTGCTCGCGCGGCCGGCTGCGGCCCAGCGGTATCGCCAGCATCACGAGCACGCCCGCCAGCACCGGGCCGATGGTGCCGAACCAGAAGGCCCAGTGCCAGTCGTAGCTGGCGCCGAGTTTGCCCGCGACCAGGATTGACAGCGTCGATCCGAGGCCAAAGCTCGCCGTGTAGAAGGCAGTGGCGCGCGACTGTGCCGCGCCTTCGAGGTGGTCGGTCAACGCCTTCAGCCCCGGCATGTAGGTGCCGCCGAGTCCCGCGCCGATCAGGAACTGCGCCAGGGCTGCGCTCCAGAAACCCTGCCCGAACCACGCGAATATCGCGGCACCGACTGCGCCGGTCAGGCACGCGAACAGGTAGATGCGGCGCGAATCCATGCGGTCGGTGAGGCTGGTCAGCACCGGCACGCTCATCATGTAGCCGGCGAACAGAATGCCGCTGATCGCACCGGCCTCGGAATTGGACATGCCCCACTCGCGCTGCAGCAGCGGCAGCAGCGTGGTGTATGCCGCGAAGCCCGTCATCGACAGCACTTCGGCCACACACATGATGAAGGTCAGCCGCCGGGCCGAATGCTTCCTCGCACTCATGGATCAGATGGCCTTGGCCTTGCGCAGCAGTTCGGCGATCGCCTCGGCCATCCTGCGGTAACCGTCCGCGTTCGGGTGTATCGGGTCGGACTTGAGCTCCGGCTGGTAGAGCACGCTGGTGACGATCTTGCCCTCGTACGGTATGCCGAATTCCTTCGCCAGCTTTTCGTAAAACGCCGGCGCGCTGGTGATCAGCCCCGGCGCCGGCACCCCGACCAGTACCGCATCGATGCCGCGGGATTTGATGGTGCCGAGAATCTGCCGCAGGTTCGATTCGATGCTTTCATGAGGACGCTTGCGCAGCATGTCGTTGCCGCCGAGGCAGACGATCACCAGCCGCGGCTGATGTTCGTCCAGCATGCCGGGCAGGCGCTGCAGGCCGCCCGCGGTCTGCTCGCCGGGTACGCCGGCGCGCACCACGTTGCGCCCGATCAGCGCGCCCAGCACCGCGGGATAACTGTCCTCGGGCTTCGCGCCGGTGCCGTGAGTCAGACTGTCGCCGAAGGCCAGCACCACGTCGGCAGCGCCGAGTTTGCCCAGGACCGGCGTGCCGCCGCCGCATGCCGCCAGCAACAGCAGGCACATCAATGTGACCAGCCTGCGTCTCATCAGCATCACTGTCTCTGCTCCTTGAACTTGCCGCGCCTGAAATCGCGAATGATCTCGCGCGCCGCATTGCGGCCCGGCAGGCCGGTGACGCCGCCGCCGGGATGGGTGCCGGCGCCGCACAGGTAGAGGCGGTTGACCGGA
>Ga0222714_10001806_pt1 | contig 23676 bp, 27 predicted proteins | sample C33_3DmetaG_FD_165048 | JGI IMG/M metagenome (GOLD analysis project Ga0222714, IMG submission 165048) | Estuarine water microbial communities from San Francisco Bay, California, United States - C33_3D | ecosystem: Environmental > Aquatic > Marine > Unclassified | place: USA: California...
CCTGTATGACGCGCAACGACATTTGAATCATGGTTTCCATAGTGAGAGATTCCAACGAAGCAGGCGCACCACGTTTTACCGTTTTGCGCCCATCACGAATACTTTTCCAGTATTTGTTGATTTGCTGACGTTGAACCTGAATGATGCGAACCATGATTTTGCGAAGACCGTTGATCTCGTTCATCAGAGCCAATATGGGCTTTGCATGCTTGCTGACCCGTTCAATGAATTCGTTGGGGTTCCAAACATGATATTCAACCGCATTTTCTGCAATGGCTTCATACTCATTGAATTGACGTTTAACGCCATCAAGGTGGGTGAGAATCAATGTGTGGCACCTGGCCACGCGATGAAGGTGTGCGTTTGATTGTGCCATTTTAACAACAAATGAATCAATAATGTATCAATAAGGAATGCTTTGAAAAGCGAATCTGGTAGTTGGAAACTTGGAAGCTTGGGTTGCCGTTAGGCCTGGCTGCAACAAGACAAATGAAAAAAGTAATTCAATTTTTTTCATTTTCATACATTTTTGGGATGACATCGGGTCATTTTTTTTTGATTTCATTTTCATATTAACTGCTCTTACTGGATGTAAGGCTGGAGTTTATCGGCTTCAAAAATTCGTTCTGTGTTTCCAAATCCTGCAAGTAATTGTTGTCTTTTAAGAAGGGGTTCATTCCCACTTGCGGGGTTAATCCGCGTTCGTATATTTTGTCGCTATTATTCTCTCGTTTTGAATGTTGGAACTCTTGAAAATCCTGAAAGTTGTGAAGTTGCTGCTGCTGTGACTGCTGCTGTGAGTGTTGCTGCTGCTGTTCAAGTGAGCCTGGTTGTTCTTCTTGGGTTGCATATGGATTTGTGGTGCTATATGTTTTTATTCGCGGCGTTTTTAAATTCTCAGAGGGGTATGACGGACGCCACATGACATTTGACGACTGCATTTAATGCAAATGGGTTCGAAATGGAATATGTAAGGCCAATATACATATTCTATTAAAATTTTCAATGAAAAATCACGCATTCTACCCAATCAAACATCCATCATATCGCTTTTTCTTCTCAATGGTGGTCCAGCAGTCTTCGCACGCAAACCCATGATGCTGCTTGTCAGCCACCTTTTTCAAAACGAATTTCGACTTGTTGCACTTGTTGCATTGAAACTTGAGAATTTGATTATTGTCATCCAGCACTGGTCGTACTTCCATTTGTGTTTCCATTTGTAGGATTTAATATTATCTACAAAATTCGTTTAAGTTTATATTATGCAAAAATATAATATAAAAATTGATTGCAACGTATTTTCACATTGAGATTGACCGACCATAAAAAATGCAGTCCAATTCTGACATTCAGTTCCATCCATTTGTAATCAACGGCACAAGGTTCTTGATGTGCAAGCTTCCCGAACAGCCCTTCTCCACGCTGCACGACCCTGAAACCAAAGAAATCGTGGGCCAATGGAACAATGATGCCGCGCAGTATGAGATACGGACTCGTGCATAATCGCCGCACAATCGCCGCACAATCGCATGAAGCTCATGAACTCATCAGGCGCGCCATGTTCACCACCTCCGGTTTGGCCGTCGCCGACGCCTGGAAAATCTTCAAGATGTGCGCATCATCCCGGAATCGGATGCTGTATTCCTGCTGCAGCTTGTTGCGCCCGATGCGCCCCAGCGCCTGAATGATTTTTTCCTGGCTGATGTCGCTCAAGTCTTTGCCCAAGTACCCGTGACAAAACTGGTAATTCGTGCCGTAAATGTAGTCGGTCGATGCAATAATCAAGTAAAGCCGCTGCTTCTGTGCCAAGTCCTTCATGATTTCCGTGTACGTCTTGTTGGAATTCGACTGCTCCGTCATGACGCCGACCCCCATCATGAGCAGCACCTTCCAAATGTTCTCAATCGGCAGCACCATGATGCGCTCCACGTCCTCCGGCTCCACCTGCGACGTGAATGGATTCGCGGCGTCAATGTCTTCCTTTGTGAGATGCGGCGCCCACCGCTTCAAGTGGTCCGCCCGGTTGGGGACAAACATGTCGTTCAACGCGCCCCACTTCACCTGCCGCCGCAGCTCGTCCATCCGTTCTTGGAGTCGCCGCACTTCCGGGCTGAACCGCATGTCGTCCATCTTCTTGGTGCTTTTCTTGTCCTTGTCCTTGTCGTCCTTGTCCTTGTCTTTGGACCCCTCCTCCATTTTGTCCTCAATCTCCCGCGCCAGCTCCTCCATCGCGTCCTTGATTTCATTGTTGTGGTCAATGATTGCCATCAAGTCGTCCATGACGCACTCCGGAATCTCCGCAATCTGCAGCGCGAATCGCGCGATTTTCTCCACGTCGTTTGCCAAAAACAGCGTCGGCCCGCACGTCAGCGTGTGCGCGTCTTTTGACGTTATGTTGACATTCGAGGCGTGCATGCGTGCGCGCTTCGCCTGGAAATGCGCCCAAATTTCGGCCCACTTGTCGGCCTGCACGTTTTCCAGCAGCTCCAAGTAATACTCCTTTATGTTCGTCATGTTGATGTCGGCTATGTCCGAAAAATGCCGCTCGACCGCATAGCGCTCCGAGGTCCACAGCTTCTCCGCATTCACATGAGAAATGAACCCCACCACTTCGCGCAAATCAAAGTAGCGCAGCAACGTTTTGTATTTGCGACAATGTGCCGCGGATGCGCGCATTTCATCGTAGCCGTCAAACATGAGGTGCGGCAGCTGCACGTACCCGTCTTTGTTCACCAGTGAGATGGTTTTTTGACAATCGTGGCTCACGATGCTGTGCACTTGGGCGCTTGAAAACCGCGCCTGAAAATCCATGATGGTGGGCGCCATGTCCGCCTGATGCGGCAGCGTGGCCGATGACAGCACGACGTTGGGAACAATGTTTTCAGTCCAGTTCTCTTTGATGAGCGCGTGAAACTCGTGCTCGGCGTAGTCCATCGTGATTGTGGGCTCGTCCCAGTAGAGCAACAACTTGTGCAGCGGGTTGAACGCGTTCATGTAATACATGGCGTGCTTATACGACTTGATGTCGCTGATCATGATTTCCACATTGTCGCCCACGCTGTTGTCCACCTTTCGAATGCCGCCCGTTCGGCGGTCGCGGATGACATCCTTGGCCGAATAGTAGTGCAGCCGAATGTTGTCCACGCTGCCGCACCCGAATGCAAACGCGATGCGTTTTTTCGCGGAAATGCAGGCTTTGGCCAGTGCCAGGCCCACGTGGCGCGCGGCACACACAAAAATCACGCGATAGTGTTCGCTGAGTCCAATCGGGGTGAGCGTTTTTCCAGTGCCGGTGGGCGCAATGTAGAGAACCAACTTGGGCGTGGCGTCATTCTTGAGTGCCGTGAATATCTGTTTTTGGTGCTCGTACAGCTTCATGTCGCCGCATTTGAACACGTACTCGTTTTTCTCCACGTATTCGTGTGCTTTCGAAATGAACCCGGCGGGGTCGAAATCATTTTCCACCCGCTCGACCACGTGGTTCAAAAATGACTCCACGTGTGGGTTGATGTGCTCAATGCTGTTGCGCCTCAACAAGCATATGCTGTAGTAGTAGTACATCCACTTTGGCCGACTTGGAATGGCCGGCGGAAGCGGGGGCGCGCGCTTTTTTTTTGACTCCGACACGTCCTGCAAATGGTCTCTCCAGTGCGCATACATGTGGGGAAACTTGCTGTTCAGAAGGTTCAACAATAAACTCAACAACACAAATTCGTATATCTTTGTTTTTTGCTCGTCCAAATTGCTGTTCGTGTTTTGAATGCGGATAAGGTCGGCTTTTTTCACCAGCTTCTTTTTGTCGGTGTCGGTTTTGAAATCCGACAGCCTGAACGCCTCCTGCATTTGGTCCACATGCGTTTTGAAATACAGCTCAAACATGTGCGCGTGCATTTCATCGGATGGGGAGATTTTCATATACTGCAACAACGTGTGCGTTGAATTGCGCACCACGTTCACATTATGAAACCCGTGTTTTATAAGCTCGTAAACCTCCTGCTCGTCGTGTGAATCCGGGACTTCCACGCCGTCCCATTCGCTCTTCGTGAGTTTGCCCTGTGTGAAATCCATTGGTCCCAGGGTGGTCAAAGTTATGTTTATTTAGCGCGGTTCCTTTAAATTCATTCATTAATGATTTTCCAGTTTGGCGAAATCAAATGTTTGGATTACTCAAAAAATTGATTTTGGTTTAATCCAGTTAAAACTAATGCATCGATAGAACATAACGTTCAATACAAATGACCCAACCATACACGACGCCATTGCCATCGCCATTGCCATCGCCATTGCTTGTGAGCCCGCCATTGCTTGTGAGCCCGCCATTGCTTGTGAGCATTGACGGCAACATCGGCTCCGGCAAATCCACCACATGGGACATGTTGAAACAGGCATATGCCGGGCGCGATGATGTGCATTTCGTGGAAGAGCCCGTGGATTCGTGGCACCATATCAAGGACGGTGATGGGGTGCCCATTCTCACCAATTTCTACAAGGACCACAAGGCATATGCGTTCCGATTTCAAATGATGGCCTACATTTCACGCCTGGCTCTCTTGCGCCAAACGGTTCGCTCGAATGCAGGACGCTGTCGCGTGATTGTGACCGAGCGCAGCGTGGACACCGACCGCAACATTTTCGCCAAAATGTTGTATGACAGCGGCGACATTGCTCACGATGAATACACGATTTACAACATGTGGTTTGACGAGTTTGTGCGCGACCTGCCGGTTGCAGGGCTCGTCTACATTCGCGCCGACCCCGAGACGTGCATGGAACGCATCACGAAACGAGGACGCGAGGGCGAGTCCATCCCCCTTGACTACGTCCAGAAGTGCCACGATTATCATGAAGCATGGATAAACGGAATCGCGTGCAAAAAACTGGTCGTTGACGCCAACACAGAAATCGAAAAGACGGCAACTCATCGCGTGCAAGAAATCATGACATTCATCAACCAGTTGTCGGCAAACACGGTTCAGTGAACACGTCCTCGCGCATATGCTCGCGCATTCACACTTCACTAACATTTTTTTGTCAGTAACACATCCATGCGCTCCAACCGTTGGCTGGCTGCGTGCGGGCACAAATGTTTCGCACATCCAGCATGAGCGCCATGTGGCAGGCGCACAGTGCAATCATGGCCAGCATTCGCGGCACCTGTTTCAACATGAATCGCTGCTGCACTGCGTCGTTGTAATCGGTGTCATCCAGCAACGAGTATTCGTTCTGCGTCGTGGGTCGCGTCTCGTTTCGCGATTTCAAAAGGCGCTGAGTAAGGGTGGTGTTGATGTCCGGCGCGCACCGGCGCAGCAGTTTCAATGCCGGATAAAACGCAACCGCAATGAACATCATCATGGACAACCAAATGTTGCTGTCAGTTATGAGCACGATGTACGCAACGTCCATTGCGACGACGGCAACGTGCAAGCCGCGGCTGGTCCATTTGGCCGCGCGGCTCAAAAGAATGGTGCGATGCTCATCGTCGGGAACGTAGAGTCGCATGGTTTGACGGCTTGGTTCATTCAAGTGCGCGTTCAACCCGTAGTGGTAACCATTCACGAGCGTGGCCCCGGTGTAAACGGCGCGCATCAGCGTCGGCGGATGCACGCATGCTAAATACAAGCTTTGAATTAACCCAATCCAGGAACACCAATGAAATAGGATAACGGGAGGCTGCATTGTTTTGTCAATGGGTTGTTGGTACTATACTATAAACACATGTCTATAATATAATAAAATGCCATTTGATTTTTTTTGGATTGGGGTGTTCAATTCAACAACAACTTTTGCCGGCTAGATGGCGGCTTATACTTGAGAATGTCCAACTCTTTGGTCGTGGTGGGGAAACTGAGCGCACCGTAAATGTCCTGCAGGAGCAGCCACTCAAACATGCCGCCCAGATAAACCCGCACGTTTTTGAAGCCGAGATTCACGAGCTGCTGGTATTTTTTATGCACCGTGTCATCGTTCGCGTTTTTTCCATACACGATAATCTCTCGGTCCTTCCCCTTCGGGTCGGAAAGCATTGCGTTCATGGACACTTCTTCTTCATCAATTGGCAACGTGCCCGGAATCAAGCACCCCTGCATGCCCGGCGGCAGCGTGTTGATTAACAGCCACGGATGCGTCGTTGCATAATAGTTTGAATACTTGTGCTGGTCCAATGGATTGGCTGTGCGACATATGCATTGGATGTCCTCGTAATTCACTTTGGATATTGAAACGCCGGAACCCATCAGTGCATTTATATGATTTTTGTTTGGATGCAAATGTGTTAAGTGTGGTTGTAATAAATTAAATTGACAAGATGTATTTAATTTATTTTTCATACGCATGTTTACATTCCATTCCGCTCGTCGTTCCAAATTCATTCTTTGTCGAAGCCGATGACCGCGCAGTCCAGCCGCTTGCCCGCGTGCCCCGTGGTGAGCGAATCCGCGTGACCGCCTTTGCCCAGGTCGTCTTCGTCTTCGTGAATGACAAGCGACCGCCCAATAACAGATAGTTCCCCCTCAAACAGAGAGATTTTGGGGGTGGAAAAATGGAATGTGCTGTGTTTATCAGATGATGCGGTGATGTTTCCGAAATCTCCTGCATGCGAGTTCACATTGGTGCGCGACCCATGGTCCGCGTTCGTTGGATTGAAATGCCCGCCACAGTTCATGCAATCGCTGCTTAATAAATTCCCATATTGATGCACGTGAAACCCGTGCTTCCCCGGCGCCAAGTTTTCAATGTGGCCCGACACCTTCACCGGAGAGAACGGGTCGTCTTGCTTGAATGACACGTGGCTGCCCTTTAGTTTGCCTTGAAACACCGCAATTGCTTTCATTGAAGGCGTGATTTTGTCTTATGCATAATGTGCATAAAATGCATTTAATATAATATTCAACATAATATTCAACATAATATTCAACCGATGCTTATTTTGCGCGCGGCACTCTTCCCGTGGTCATATTTCTTGCGGGATGCATTCGCCAGCCGCAGCGCTCTACTATTCGATTGGCACCCATTCTTCAAAATGGAGTAATCCACGGCGGCCGCTTTGCCACCCGTGATCGCACTGGCCAGTCGGGCATACCCCCAAGAGTGCGGCGTCTGATTGGGGCGCGACCCCGACGAATAAAACGCGCCTTCCCCTTTTTTCACAATTTTCTGCAATGCGCCAATCGAACACTTGGTCGCCTTTGCCAGCGCCGCGTTCGGAACCACGTGGTCCACATGATACATGCGGCGCGCCACATCCGTGTGCTTGGATGCGACGTGCGGATACGACTTCAACTTCATGGTTCGGCCATAATACTTTCCACGCTTATACAACCTGCGCGACCGTTTCAACATTGCAACTTGTTTGCTTCTATCTTTGCGAGACAGTGTGCGCGGAACGTAGCGCATCGGAACCCGGACTTTACTCAATGACATTGTGTGTGTGTTGCATGTACATGGCGGATAATATAAATGCAATGCACACACACACGCACACACACACATTCGGGAATTCTCATAATAGCTGCAAATTTGTGGCGTAGTGATGCGTCAAAACAAATAAGTTTTTATTTTTCGTCCCCTGGTTCGTATATTCCCAGTAATGGATTAAACACCATCCCATTCATGGCATTTGCCTTTGTATAAATAGTAGCTCCCCCTGGATTATGATGACAATTCTGTAAACTATGAGTATGAGTGTGGTCTGTTTTAAATGTATCACTGAATTCTGGTTCAAATTCAGGACCAAATTCACTAGTATAACGATGCAACACTTTAGGTTTTGCAAGTTCTAATGCTAATTTTTCAGATGAAATACGCACAACATCGGCAGCCGACTTCCAATATGCTTCTGTAATTTTTGTATTTTTCACTTTAAGGTCTTCTATTTCTTTTTTTAATTTTTGATTTACTGCTTCTTTTTCCTGTTTTAACTTTTCGTTGTCTTTTAGTGTGTCGACATATGCGGCTTGTATATTTTTGCATTTTTGTTCCATTTCTTTCAGTTCATTTTGCAAAATTTCATTTTTATTCATAGAAAACCCAAGTTGAGATTTAATATCTGCAGCGTCGAGTGGATTGTTTGCAAGTTCTTTCAAACCGGATTTTATTTTATTGAAAACATTTATTACATTTCTATGCCAGAACCCTGTATCATTGATTACATCACAACTAATTACTTCTTTTAACACATCAACCAAATACGTGGGGATAGGAATATTGTCATCTATTGACAATATCATTCTTTTATTTCCAAAAGATGCTCCTCTATCGTGTGAATATCTTCCTACTTCTTGTACTTTAACATTTCCACGAATATCTATTTGAAAATAATACTTACTAATCCATTGGTTATCTCCGCCTGGATGACTTCGTATTTCTTTTGTTTCACAATCCAATACATATGTTACTTGCTGTTGCGTGGCCATTGTGTCTTATAATTCGCGTGTTATATAATATAATTTGCTAACCTTTAAGTAAATTATATTATGCATGTCATTCTGAAATTGGTCAAATGGTCAAATGGTCAAATCAATTGAATGACACCACAATCTCAACCGTCTCCTTTTTGATGCTCTTCGTGGCCGAAATGCTCAACTCCTCGCGCTTCTTTCTGGTTTTATTGTTGTTCTTGCTGCTGTTACTGCCGTTGTTGCTGCACATGACCTCATTCACTTCTTCCACCGCTTCTGCATCTTGAGACGCGTGGTTGTTCCGCCGCGACGTGCTGTTGCGCGCGTTCATGTCATCTTCGATTGTTCCATAGTGGGCCTCAATGTATGCAACCACCCCGTTTTCGAGCGCCCATTTGAAAAAATTCAGCTGACCAATTGTGGTCTGAATGAATGTGCCGTTGCCGTAAGGAATTGTGATGCGATCCCACCGGCAGAACGGGTCAAATCGGCGCTTGCTGTAAGCCTTCAGCTTCAGCTTGTAATCCACATACACCTTGAATCGCCGGTTCGCCCCCACTTCATACACCGTGAAAAACTTCTTGGCGTAATTCGTGGCAAACCAGTCAATGATGCGGAGAGAAATTGGCGACTCACCGTTAATTATCTTCAACATCTTATCCAAATTGTTGTCCTCCTCGTAAAACTTCATCAAGTTCGTCATGAGCAAATCATTCTGCGTTGTGTAATTCGATGACATGATGATGATGATGATGGTGTAAGTATTTGAATGTGATTATGCATGAATGACATGTTTTTGTGTATTTAAACCATTATTGCGTGTAAACATTTTATTTGATGGGTTGCATGTATAAAATATTTTTCATATATAAAGACACACAAAATGCCACGTTCGGTTCTAACTTTTATAGATTATTCACCGGTGCCGGATTCTCCAGTTCCAGATTCTCCAGTTAATCCGCCGTTAATTGATGAAACAATGCGTTCATGCCACTCACCAATAACAACCAGTCATTCACGCCGTCGGATAAACCAACCGCGACATCGGGTTGTTAAAGGAAGATGGGGGTCTCGCTTTTGCAGAACCCAATCGTGCAAAAAATCATTTCAACCACCACCACCACCACCTCCCTCCGCAGCCATTGCCGTTCATGGAGGAAATAGAAAAAGACTGAAAAATGGAAGCAAAAAATGCAAAAACAAACGTCGCAAATGTCAAACAAGGCGTGCGGTTAAATGATTTTTCACGCGGGTGGTGTTTTCATAAAGTCATTGTGCATGGTTTGCAACAACATTTATATATTATATTATATATATTCATATATCCATTGTGAACCAGAACCATAACCAAATGCACCTGATTTACATTGTTTTAGCAATTGTGGTCATGTGTTTCGGACTGCAATTTTGCTACCAGCCCAATCGGAAAGAGGGGTTTGCTCTGTCGCCCGGCGCTTCCCCCGACGCAACCACGTATCCCATATTGTATAAGGATTACCCCATCCAAACGCCCGGCGGGATTTCCGACATGTCGTCCGACGACTTGTGGCAATTTTATCCCGTGTTTGACAACAGCTATGCCCAATACACCAACAATGTGCGCTATTGGGCCACGCCAAACAACGGCAAATGCTCTCGGGCCGAAATGTGCGGTGGCTTGTACAACGACAAACCCATTAAGGACATGCACATTGTTCCGGTTCCAAAGCCCATTTCATTTAATTCGGACGTGCGTCGCGTCAATTTTTACGGCTCGGACCCCATGACGTGCCCCGAGCTGCCTGCTCCAGATGTTGCAAACTGTTTGTATTACGGACACAAAACGGATTCGCTTGCTCCCCCCTATCAACCAACCCTGCTTGATAGTTGAAAAAGCAACGACCAACCCCAATTAAATGCATCATTTTAGATTATTTTAATGCACAAATTAATCTAAAATCTCTCGTCTTAATGGTCACGAATTTCAAATGTGATGGGATTTGCCCGCGTGCGTCTGGTGCGGCCTTGTGGCGCGGCCCTTGGTTTCCGTGAGCGAACCGCGGCCTGGTTGCGCTGTCTTCGCTTCGGTTTTTCCTTTACTTCCTCTGCGGAATCTTCTGCATGTTGTGATTCGTCACATTGTCGTTCATCTTCATCCTCGCGAGACAGCATTTGCCCCATTTTTAACAAGCTGGTTTGCAGAAATGGTTATATCATAAATGGCAACTAAAATTGCCGCAATATAACGCACTTAATTTTTTTTCGTGCGTTACTACATAAATAAACATAATAACCACTAACAAGAAGGATGGCAGATGAACACACATTTAGGGTGAATCGTTCCGCTTTGCCCCTAATGGTGCGAACACTATTCAACCCAGAACACTGTTTCGCCAGAGGGGGATTGACAATGGGCGCAAATGGAAAACCTGTGTTGACTGGAAATTGTCAAGTGGCGCAATTTGGAAAAAATAGGAACGGAAATAATTGCATGTTTGTGTGCCAGGTGAATTTGTCGGATGTTTCTCAACAACACCCCCCAGTATTGGCGTCATTTGTGTTTAATCACATGGGACAAGTGAATAATTTCTACTATGGGAATAGCGATGCAACTCCATCATGGAGAACCAATGTGCACGATGGAACACGTGCATCCTTCGGATTTCTGCCTCCACCTCCACCGCCATCTCAACAATATCAACAACAGCCCCAATCACATGCAATGTTCGGTTTACGAATAAAAGACATAAGTGAACAATTAAAAAGGGCAAAGACCCAGGATGATATAGATGCGTTGGTGGAACAAAGAACCAAACTCAAACAAGAACATGCAGCAGAATTAGCAGCAGCGGCAGAAGCGGCAAAAGCTGCGGCGGCAGCGGCAAAAGCGGAACGCGATGCATACGACGAACTCATAAAAACCCCTAGATGGGGATGCACCAGTGTTCTAAAAGGACCCTTGCAGTTTGTTGGGTGCCAACGTGGTGATTATAGAGACCCTTCGGTTTCTCTCGTTGAGGGATTTGCATATGTTCCATGTGTGTCAGCGTCTGGAGAATTTGATGAAGAGTTTGACACATCTCCGGAAGAGCTACATAAGATAACCCCACATTTCAAATATGACCCTGTCACTGGAAATAGCATGTATGGTGCAAGTGGTAGAGAATATTATGACACGACCTCGCGTGGCAACGTGTTTGGAAACAAAGGATTCCAAAGTTTTGTTATTCGCACCCCGAGTGGAAATACTAGAGTGATGGAAACAAGACAAGGTGGTGAATGTACTAACATGACCTCCATTCCTCAACACCTACGTGCATCGTTTCCAGAAACCAAAGAAAAATTTGAATTCATGTTGATAAAGGGGAATGCATCGCTTCGCTCAGAAATGAAAGCATTGAAATGGCTTGAAACGCATCCATTGACATTTCCAACTGAGATTAATTCAACCTTTGCTGGCACTGCATTTGATTGGATTCATGAACTTTCAACCAAATTTGAAGTTCCCCGCGAGTTGTCATTATCTGATGCTGCATTGACCAAAATGATTAAATCAACGACAAAAGCATCCGTCGCAGCAATGCATTCGCCTGCAATGAGGGCATCCTTGTATGCATCCCTGACGACCCCACCGCCCAACCCACACAAATCAGTCATTAATCACTGCAAGTGCACTGCAATGGACCATAATCCAAGATGCCCAAATGCATTTTGCCAATTCCGGCATGCAATGGTTGCGCATCTTGGGTTTGAGTGGCCAAGACTTCGCCTTGCATCGGTCGAACCAGCAGCAATGATCGCATTGGAAAATGAAATGTCAGAAGCGACAAGAGCAGCGATAGCAAAACAGCAAGAAGCAGAGGCAAAACAGCAAGCAGAAGCGGCAAAACAGCAAGCAGCCGATGCCAAGCGAGAGGAAAGGACTGCACGTGCAAGAGAATTGACAGCACAACGAAAAGCATCTGCAGCAGCGGCAAAAGCATCCACAGCAGCGGCAAGAGCATCCGCAGCATCATCGGCACTCTCATCATCGGCACCAGTCGTGTCAGCGGCACCAGTGGCACCTGCATCCAGAAAAAGAAAACCTGCAGAAGCACCCGCTTCATCTGCACCCGCTTCATCTGCACCCGCTTCATCTGCACCCGCTTCATCTGCACCCGCATCTTCTGCACCCCAAAAACAAACAAGGCGAAAGGCAAGAGGAGGTGCCAAACCCAAAACCAAACCCAAATCTAAACGGCGTCTTCGCAAATAAACCTCATAGTTCATTTATGTATTCCACAACCTCCGCTTCAGACACGCCCCCTTCCATCATGAGTTCAATTTCACCCAGGATGGCAACCTTGTCATCCAATTGCATGGCTTCGGTTTTCTTAACAAAGTGTCTCCTTATGCTTTCAGGCAATAAACGCAACGAATCTTTGAATGTGCTGGTTTCTTCTGCGATTTCGTTGGCCCGTTTCAATCCGATGACATCCATCATCATTGGCACCGTGATTGCGTCCGACAAACTTTTCACCAAGTACGACGTTTCAGGCACTTCGCTCATTTGAAGGCTGGACATGTACAAGCCTTTCACCGCTGCATTCGACGGCACCAAATACAGCATCGACACGCCATTCGCGTTGGAGTATTCAATTATTTTTTGCAATAATTTAATGCCCATGCCACGATAGCTTTCATCGACCGCGCCTTCGGTTTTCTTGCGCCGCACCGACACCTCCACGATGTACGCCGTCCTGTGCATGGTTCCATCTGTTGCAGGCAAATCCTGAAACCGAACCGAACACCAGGCACAGATGACGAGGTCCTGCGTTTTCGGGTCTTGTCTTATTGCAACGAACATGTGCCAGTTTTCCTTGCATTTGGACTTCCACGGGAATATTTCATAAAAAAAATGCCGCTGTTTTGTTGCAATTTTCGTAAATCTCTCAATCAACTCCTTCTGCATTTGATTGTTGCAGTCAAAATGATACACACCACACGCAACGTCTTCGCTTTTGTTGGACACCTCGCATAACTTGTAGGGCTGCATCTTTTCGATGAACGTTCTTCTGGGTGCCCTACTGGAAGACCTTGGCGACCTTTTGGGGGACCTTGGCGACCTTTTGGGGGACCTTGGCGACCTTTTGGGGGACCTTGGCGGATACTTATTTACGGAAAACATCCCACCGCGTTTGACTCGCTTAACTCTCCGAACTGTCCGACTGTTTTTAACCATGAGTTTATATATGCATATTGCAAATATAAAATTTCATTGTCTCCCAGGTCATTGCAATCCGGTGCGCGGAATGTGCACCTCTTTCGCAAACGCCTTGATAATCTTCTTGTGCGCGCTGTCATCGCATTCAATGTTTTTGTACAGCTCTTTGCATATCGTCTGATACTCCACGTGCATTTTCTCCTTGGTTTCCCACCCCGGGTGCGCATCCATCCACTCTTGAATGGTGCGGGTTTGATAGCACGACGCCATGTAAATGAACTTCTTCACATAAGAATTGTCTTCATCCTTTATCCATTCATCCGTTTTGATGTACATTGTCTCGCGCTTCAGGTCCGTGCAATGAATCGGGCGCTTATGCACGTCCATGCCTTTCAGATTATTCACAATGATGGAACTGACGCCTTCCACAATGCCGTTCGTCTTCGTGTATTCCAAATCCTGCAGCGTGATTTTGAGAGTTTTTGCGAAATCACTCAATTTAATCGCATCCTTGCACTCATTATTCAAAAACATGTTCACGTTGAATTGCGTGTTGTTCGTGGTTATGATGTTCCCATTCCCAATTTTGGGCGTCATCTCTTGAATGGTTCGAATCAGCAGCTGATTCGATTCCTGCTGCTTCAACATGATTTCATAATTCTTATCCAACATGGTGTTTCTATCATTCAACAACATCTTCACCACGGTTTTCAATCCCATCAACTCATCAATCTCATCAAGCTTGTCCGGCTTGTTGTATTTATCAAGCTTGTCCAGGATCTCCTTTGCAAAATTTCCTTGTTTGGTCGGGTTGTCCACCAAAGTCAATGACATTAATGCATCCCCATCCCCATCCCCATCCCCATCCCCCTCACCCACAATTAGTTCTTTGGATTTGTCGTGGGGGGTGAGTCCCGCCGGTTCGTCTGTTGCTGCCATCATCACTTTGCAGTTCTTCTTGTGATTGAACAACGACGACCTCAATTCAAATGTTTTCCCACACGCGCACATCTTGGACTTCGTTTTGGCGTCAGACAAGAGAGAATAATACTTAATCTTGTGTTTTTCCGACTCACAGTGCTGTGTCATGTGGTTTTTTCTCGTGCATGAATAATTGCACAAGTCACACACAAACCGATTTGGTTGGTTATGGTCTGGTGAAGGTTCCATGAGTTTTTGAGCAATGCTAAAATGGGGTGATTTGTGTTTATATACTTTAAATATTTTATTTTATCGTCACTGCCTATTTTTATCTAGGGTTTTAAAACGCTTTTTGCACATAACGTTTTGCAGCAGGTTGCGTGTAAATATTGATTGTGCGCGAAAATGCTTATGGTAAGGGCACCTATTTGTTTTATTTGGGTTGTCCAAAATAAAACAAAATAGGCACGTTTTCGACGACCAATGTCTGGCTTACCATAAATGATGTGGCGACATTGCATGTGAATGAAAACCCATTACTTGATTAAAAATATTTGTTTTATTAAAAATCGACAAAATAAAACAAAAAAAGGCAAGCATCGAAATCACATGTCAAATTTTCGGGTCCAAAAAATGAGCATTTTTGCCCTCTTAAAACATGTGAGCATAATGGTCTCGTTTTTTAATACAAATCTTGTAAAATAATTTTGTTATTTTTTTATTTTACTTTGCACAAGAGTCAAAAAAATTTCAGAAAATGGACATCAACGATGTCCAAAAATGAGTACGTCGGTACCTTTTTGTGAAAAAACGCGCGGTACTAGGTAAATTTTTTCGCGCATATTGACATGAATTTGCGAGACCATATATGCAGTGAGAACCGATTGATGTATGAAAACATGCATTTTAGCGTGCGCGGTTGCGTTTGACATGTGTCCATATATTTGACATGTGTCCATATGAATAATCTGAATAATGTTATTTTCCATTTTTTGGAAAAAATTGAATTGAAATCAATCGAATGCTAATTGGATGCAAGTGTATCAGAATCAGAAACCAGAATCCGAAATACAGAAATGTTTGCCTACCTTCGTTCCAAAAACACGGTCCTTGCCAAGTATCAATTCCTTCCAAAGCACATTGCCGGCAAAATGTGCGAGAATGTGCGCAACAATGTCCCGCCCTTGAATGGGTTTGACGTGTCCAATGCAGAAGTTGCGGGAATCATGGCCGAAATTTACATGCGCGAGTTTGCATGCACGCTGGAGACGTTGAAGCAGGTCAATGGAATTGCAGCTCGGTACCATGAGCATGCATTTGACAACACGGATGCTTACATTGAATCCGTGCAACCACCGCCCGCGCAACCGCATGAAATGACGGCACAGCAGCGCCATGCGTCGCAGCTTCTTCACGGAGTGGGCAACAGTTATTCCGAGTTCAACGTGGCATTGAAAACGCTTGGTTGCGGCATTTTGATGAGAGACATTGTGGAATGCGATGCTGCCAAGATGGAAACCGTGGCTCAACAGTTTCAAAGCAATCCATCCGCAGCAGAAGATGCGTTCGACCGCGTGTGCCACATCACCAAACAAGTGTGGAGCCTGGTGAACATGCTGGCATTCTCGAACCTGTTTCGATTTGCGGACCTGGCACAGCCCATCCGCATTCCCAACCAAGACGACGCAATCTTCATCCCCTACATTCCGACAAAGGAGCCGCTTCCAACAAAAACAATAACCCTGGCCAACGTGGCCAACATCGTTGCGACGGATGCGACGGATGCAACGCATCTGCCGGACGACTTCATTGACTTTGACTTTGACTCATCGCAATGCGAGTGCAAAGAATGCGGCAAAGCATTCAACTCGGCAAAGGAATCACACCAGCTCATCATTACAACTGCAACGACCCCACACCACTTGTGCCGTTCATGTGGTTTCAACCGAAGCTATCAAGATGAGGTGAGGTTCAATATCACAGAATGAAACCCCATGTGCATCAATCACGTAAATCACGTAAATCACCCAAAATCACATGCAATAATGCACAAAAAAAGGTTCGGTGGTTATGAACCATTTTTTTTTTGAATGTTGCGCGTCTTCAACGGTACAATTGCATGATGAAATAGAAGCAGATGCGGTGTTGATACATTTTGGTTTCCAGAATGTCGTTTATGCGAACATTGTATTCCTGCATGATGGAATTCGCAGCAGTTTTGAGATTGGTTTCATACTGCCATTCATGCGCGGCACCATTTGTCGCCAGTATTATTTTGAATACTGGCCACAAGTTGGAATGAAGTTGTTCCGTTGACACATTGAGTTCCATCACATCGCGAGATTGTATGTAGTTGGTTGCATTTGATAAATCCATTGCGTTGAGTCTGGGTCTGGGTTTGAGTGTGTGTTTGAGTGTGTGTTTGAGTGTGTGTTTGAGTGTGTGTTTGAGTCTGGGTTCAAATTCAATTTTTCGTTTAAATTGCACAGGTGCATGAAACACATGAATCATTCACATGACCGGCAATCCAGCCCAACCTTTTGGTGGTTTCGTTTCATCGACCGCTGCTTTTGGTTTTTTGGCATCCTTTGTTTTAGCCACGTGGTCGGGCGTCCATTCCACGGGATTGTGCGCATCATATGTCGGGCTGTCTGTCATGAGGATGTCGTAGTTTTGCTTCACGTAGTAAGCCCGCCGCTTGTGCCACTGGTTCCGGAAGATGTCCTGCTGGTCCACGATGTCGATGACCAAGGGCCGCCCGTGTTTCACGCGCAGAATGCGCCCCACGGACTGGCACACGTCGGTTTTAGGGGATGCCATGATGAGCGTGGTGAGCGTTTTGATGTCCAGCCCCTCGGACGCCATGGCATACGTGGCAATAATGACCGTGCGCGATTCGCTGGCTTTCAGGTCAGCCTCCTTCATGCCGCCGACGTAGTACCCGACCGAGCCGCCGGCAATGCCGCGGTGCTCAATCGCCTTGTGCAAATACGTGAGCAGCGACTTGTTGTGCGCCAGAATCATGACCTGCTGGTCCGGGTTCTCCGCCAGCTCGCGCTGCAAGACGCGCAGGATGAACTCGCTGCGGTGCGCGTAATCACACACGCGCGAAATCATGGTGCTGAATTTCGGATTGCCGCGATAGTCGTATTCCGTCTCGTTGAACGCGGCGTCGTCCACGCAGTAATTGATTGCCTTCACGATCACGCGGTGCTCGGACGCCGCCTTCTCCTTGTGCACCACGTCGCCCAGAAACATTTTGAACACTTTTGTCAGCCCGTCCTTGCGCTGCATGGTTCCCGACAGCCCGAGCGTGTAGAGCGTGGTGACTTTCATCATGCACTGGCAAAACACCTCGGCGCCCATGTGGTGCACCTCGTCAAACACCGTGAGACCGAAGCTGTCAAACATGTCGGCGGGGTACTCCTTCATGGAGAGCGACTGCAGCATGCCGAGCACGATGTCCTTGTCGTCAATGTCGACGGTTTGCCCCTGGATGCGGCCCACGCGCGCGCCCGGCAGAAACTGCTCAATTCTCTCTATCCATTGATTCATTAAGAAGGATTTGTGCACGACGACCAGCGTCTTTCTGCGGAGTTGGGCCAGGATGTAGAGCGCCATCACCGTTTTGCCCTTGCCGGGGTCCACGTCCAACAACCCGCCGCCTCCGGTGCCGACGTGGTTCAAATACTTTCGCACGATGTCTTTTTGATAGTCGCGCATTTCGCCTTGGAACGCGACACCGTCCTGTATGGACTCACCCGGCCCAATTTTGATGGCTTCGGGAGGGCCGTATGCGCCGATTCCGAAGTATCGTGGCACATACATTTTTAGCGGAGATTCGCGATAAATTGGATAAGCGGGTGGTTGCACCGGTGCTTTAGGAATGTGTGGGCGTATTGTCAGTTCAGTGCGAATGTATTTGCGCTCGTCTTCGTCCAGGTTCTCCTTGTGAATGGTGTATCCGCGGGGGCCCAAATAAGTGGCAACCTCGGTGGTGGCAGCCATCACTTGTGTATTATAAGCGTGTGGGTATGAGATGGTCTATTGTGCATGTTATACATGTTTCAATTTTAAACAAAAAAAAATAATATGATATAATTATAAAAATAAATCACACCATTTTAAAAATCTCTCGACCAAATGACGGAAGTAATGCGTGATGTCTTCAAAAACTCCCGCAAGCACGAGATGTTGCTCACGGCGCTCATTGTTTTATACATTGTGCTGAACGTGCCGACTCCTCAAATCATTGCCCCCTACGTGGACACGCCTTTAGGAAACATTGTCGTCGTTCTGTTTGCGCTGTCGTTCTTCATGCACTCTCATCCGGTTGTGGGAATATTGTCTCTCTTCGCGGCATACGTGCTGATTCGCCGTTCCAGTGCAACCACCGGCAGCGCGGCCATCGAAGCATACGTGCCCAGCGAGCTTCGCAAGAGCAAGGAGCTGAGCGCTTACAACCAGTTCCCCGTCACGCTGGAAGAACAGATGGTTGCCTTGAGGGCGCCCCTCGCTGACACGCAGGTCGGCAGTGCCACGGCGTCTTTTCGCCCCAACCAATTGGACCAAACCTCCCTTGGTTACACTGCGGTCTAATGCAATGCCCGCAAAAATGACACAAAATCGCATTTTAGAGAATGCCATGTTGGCGCATGACATTCTATTCCATTCCATTCTATTCCATTCCATTCTATTCTAATGGCGGAGCAGACGCTTGTGGAGCTTGAATGTTGGAGTATGGGTTGTATGCTGGCTCTCGTGATACAGCGGCGGTGTTATCGCTGGTCAAAAACATGTATGAAATCCCCAATAAAACCAACGCGATTAGGATGCCCCACACAATGTTCATTCCTATGGATGATTTGGGCGGCCGAACTGCGGGCTTATAGCCAGACCCAGACCCAGACCCAGACCCGCCGTCGTCGTCGTCGTCGTCGCAATCCCCGACCATCTCAAACAACACATAGTCATCTGTGGCCCCGGTGGAATCCGCACCAGTGACAGGACCGGCGTTGCTCTTTTGCAAATTCGTTTTCATGGATGGTTGGACGGAGGCAATGTTGCTGGCAACAAGCGCGCTCAATGGTCCCGCCGCAGAAACCGGGTCGGCGAACACCGCGTAATAATAATTTCCACCGCATGAATCATACGGAAGCGTGCCGTAATACACGTAATACGGCTTGTTGGGAATGAAGTTGTTTGCGTTCACATCGTAATTCATGGGCACGGAAGGGTTGATTGATAGGGTGGCCACGTTGATGGTGTTGGAGGCCTGAATGATGGCGGCCAAATCCACGTTTCCGGATGAGCCAGAGCTGGTCAAAGAAACGGGCACGCTAACAATCAATCCATCGGATGAGCCCGATGAGCCTGATGAGCCCGATGAGCCCGGAGTGTGAACGATGAGCAATTCGGCATCCGCCTTGGTTCCATTGTAGGTGTGCAATGACGGCGCGTAAATGCGAATTTCGGATGGCACGTACGGTTTGCCATAAAATGAGATGGCCGAACCCGAACTGCTGCAAGAAAGCGACAAATGGGTGCGGTCGTCCGAAATGGTCAGCGATGCGCCGGCACACATGTCGGGTGAGTACACGACATTGAACGTGCCCTTGATTGGATTGACACTGGAACCGGTGGGAATGTCAATGGGTGCGGTTGCGGTGCATGAAGTCATTGTGATGGTGTCGCCCCCCTTATTGTTATTAGCTTAATATATTGTTATAAAATAATATATTATTGTCTTAAATCCTCATTCCGTGTTCAAAGGATTAAGCCTTTGCTCACCATGCCATCATTCGAGCCGCAATTGTTGTGAATGTTCATCATATGATTGGGCGCGGTGCCGATTAGGTCCAGGGGTAGTGGCTTGTCGGAGCCAATCCCAAAGTTGTATGAAACCGGCTCACCGCCCATGAATTGATGGTATGGCGCGCTTGCCCCACCCGAAAATGGAGCGGGAGAAAGCGACGAAAGGCCTCCGCGCATGGAGCGCTTCCCACGCCTGTGGCTGCGCGCATGTTTGCGGGTTTTGGCCTTCTTGCCTTTCCTGGACTTTTTGGAGTGGCTGTGCCGCTTCTTGTATCCTCCGCGCACATGCGGTCCTCGGCCGTGTCTTCCTCCGGTTTGCTTCACCATGTTGTATCCGGAGTTTGCATTCAGTTCAGCCGCGCTTCCACCGGCGCCACCACAACCCGCGACGGCCCCCACCTTGCTGGAAAACTGGGGATACGGGTCATTCAAATGCGAGTTGGAAGGATTGGCCCCACCGGCAATGTTGGGTTGCAGAATCTGATTGCTCCCAGGAACCAATGAATATCCCAATGATGTCATTCGTCAGTTATAAATGATTGTGATATTTTATTATTTGGCAGCGGAGGGGCAATTTCCGTTGCATTTGTTTTCAAAATAGTAGTAGTCCAATGTTTTTGGTGCGCTGGCAGTGCCGTGCTTGAAAATGGGGCCGTGCCGGTTTCCAGACATGCACGATTCGACGGAGTTCATGCTGGCCCAGACGCAGCACGAAGCTGCCGCGCACGAATTCTTGCTCAACTTGCGGCATTCCGTTTCCAGCTCAGCGGGGGGTTTGCCTAAATGCGACTTGCAAAACCCGGCCTTCAGCTTTGCGTCCAACGTGTCGTCATTGGCGCTGTCATTGGCGCTGTCATTGGCGCTGTCAAACGTTTCCACAACAACCGTTTTTGAACCAGGAGTGTTTTTTATGGAAGAACCAATGGCGTTGTTCTCGGTGATGTCAGACCCTTGCTGCACGTGCATGATTTCTTGATACACCAATGCTCCAATAATTATCACCACCACAATCGATATGGCGGTTATATTCTCTATGAAGTATTGACCAAAGCTTTGTGCGATTTCAATTAGGTTTATTCCGTTGCTTGGCTGATTTGCGTTCGTTGCGTTCATTGGGTGTGCTTTATCACTAAAAACGATGTAAAAAATAATATATACTGTGCATATTTTATTTATTTAACACAACATTGTTTTGAAATCATCCAATGCTAAAACCACGCGATGGAGGGTCTGCGTCATGCGTTGCGAAACATTTTCAGTTTGGACATGAACGGTTGAATCTGACTGCGATGCGGTGGAGGAGGAGGAGGAGGATGGTTGCTTTCACTTTCGTCTTTCCTATTGAATTTCTCAATCAACATTTGCTGCCGTTCATGTGACATGTGTTTCAAATGGGCATGCAAATCCGCCATTTTATTCACCGGGTCCAACGTTTCACACATCATGTTGTTCACCAACATGACATCGTATTTCTCCATCAACACGTTATACATGGGTCCTCCATTGTATTTCACCTTGTGAATGTTTCTCATGCCCGCAGTGTAATGCGTCGGTAGAAACTCCCGCGCCATCTTCATTTCCCCGTTTCTGTTCACGACCACCTTGTGGTTGCCACTCATTATCGTTCGTTCATGCGGAACGTTCGGTCCCAAAGAATTCTTTTCAAAGCAAACCAGGTAGTCATCATTCAATTTTGTCATAACGATTCCTTTTATTTTTTTGTTTCTTATCGTGTGAACCTTGGGGTTTATCTTTTCAATGGGAACGTTGCCTTGGTCGGTGAGGATGGGGGTTCCTGCGGGGAAACATATGCTGCTGATGGGAGCGGGCGGTGGGCTTACATTCAAATTGAACGTTGTGGTGTTGTAGCTGCCTTCGTTACGAACCACAATAGCGTAAAGTCCCAATGGAGTCGTTGAACTGGTCTGGATGGATCCTCCATTTGGGTCAATTGTTATTGGAAAGGATGTTGGGTCCATTCCATTGATGGATAGTATTTTATAATAATCCTGGACATTCGGGGGGGCAGTTTTATTTCCAGCGATGGAGCTGTATCCGGGTTGAATGGTTTGTGCATAAGTGATTATTAAAGTGCGGGATGAAGATTTGATGTTTGTTAAAGAGTATGGCGTGTATCCCATGCCGAACAATTCGTATGGACCCTCTACAGTGGAAACCCAGACAGAACCAACTGGGTCGTCTTCAGTCGGAGTGTATGTCAATTTATCATTCGCAGCACCATTGTCCCACGAACCGTCAATGGCATAACAACCAGGAGGGGTATTAGTAGGGTCTGAAGCCAAAATTGGGTAATGTGAGTAGCAGTTTTCTGCCTTGGCAACAATCGGACTATTAGTAGCAATGTAACCAAAAATTCCTCCAGCATATGATGCAACAGTGCCTCGACTGTAACAATTTGTTGCAGTGCATGTTCCTGCTACTAATCCAACATCAATTGCACCAAAAATTCCTCCAGCGCTTCCATCAGAAATTTGACCCGTGCTGTAACATTGGTTGGCAGTTGCACTTCCTCCGGGACCAGCATTTCCTCCAAATATTCCTCCAGCACCTGCATCAATGTTTCCTGTGCTCCAACAATATTCGCAAATGATATTACCAGAGCCACCATTATCTCCGAAACCAGCAAATGAACCAGCAATGCCTCCACCACTAAAGGCAATGCCTCCATCACCCAATCCAGAAATGTCACCTGAACTTGAACAACCAACAATTTTGAGCGAAGCTGTGTTTCCCGTCCCAATGGCAGCCCCAGCACCACCACCCACAATACCACCACAACCTGGACGAATTTGACCTTTGGATGCACAATTCACAATGTAATTATTGGAAGCGTTAACGCCAAAATATTTTTGACCTATCCATCCTCCACTATAAATCACGAGCGAACTGTTGTTGGTCCCATCCACCTCCAAATTAAATATACTGATATGTGATTTTCCATCAACCACACTCTGTTGCCCATCATTTGTCCCATTTTGTATGAACCCTAGATAGCCTTCAACGTTGCTAATTTTTATGACTGGTCTTAATCCGCCATCGTTCAACGACGTGGAACCGAATTGAATATTGTCCGAACCGCAAATGACGTACATGTTATCATTGGTAAGCTCAATATTGTCAAATAGAACCTGCAGAACCGCTTCTGGCTTTGAATTCACAATGGTCAAAGGCCAAGTGATGACAACAGCCAGACTGTTATTGACCGTGTATGAAATGTTTGGGCCATTCGGCTGAATGCGAATGATGCCGGATGCAGAAATGGTTGTGGGTGCGGGTGCGGGTGCGGGTGTGGGTGCGGGTGTGGGTGCGGGTGTGGGCGTGGGTGCGGGTGTGGGCGTGGGT
>Ga0222714_10001807_pt1 | contig 23669 bp, 17 predicted proteins | sample C33_3DmetaG_FD_165048 | JGI IMG/M metagenome (GOLD analysis project Ga0222714, IMG submission 165048) | Estuarine water microbial communities from San Francisco Bay, California, United States - C33_3D | ecosystem: Environmental > Aquatic > Marine > Unclassified | place: USA: California...
TGCTGCAAGTGAAGAAACCGGAGGCTGCCCAGTTACTCCAGGACTGTTGACATTTCCTTGCAAACTCTGTACAGTAGTCGATGGCGGCGGAAGAGGTATATTAGCAGAGGCTTGTAGCGCTGCCTCTGGGTCTGCTGGCTCTGTCTCAGAACTGGTTGTTTCACTCTTTGGTGTTTCTTTATCAGAAGAGAAATAGTTGTACAGCCCACCTGCAGCGGCCGCAGCTCCTACAGCACCAAGTACACCGATACCCAGTAGTTTGAAATTCTTAAAAAAAGCACCCATCTTTGCGTTGCTTTTACCAACGGTGCCAGTCAATCCTTTTACGCGATCTAATAAACCACCAATCAACCCTTTAGATTTACCGTCTTGGCCGTCTGATGGTGCGGTAGCAGCTGCTGTTGGTTTAAGAGCTTGAGAGGCCTCCGCAGCATTCTCTTCTTGCTGTGCCATCTCAATAGAGCGTCTAAGCTCGGCTTGTCTCTCAGCTTCTTTCATAGAAGTGAGCTGCGCACCCATAATACCAGCAAGGTTGTATATGTTGTCTGATATGTTTGTGACGAGAGTTTCAATTCGACTCAGTGACGAGTTGACTTCTGATTGAATGCTTGACTGTTTTTCAGTTTCGTTTTTAACAGGATCTTCACCTTCGCCAGGCTTAAATACCTTTTCCCACTTGTTACCCAGAGCCGTGCCAAGCAAACTACCTCCAAAAAATCCGGAGACAGCTTGACCGCCGCCCTCGGCTATGCGAGTTTGTGCTGCCTGTTTGAATTTAGAAAAGAAGCCTGCCATGTGTTAGTGTGACAACTGTTGTTGCTGTTCCTGTAAGTATTCTTTGAGCATGTCAGCGAAGAGGTCACGTTCATATGGATAAAGATTCTCAAGCTCAGTTATAGAGTATTTATGATGCTGAACCATACTGAATATCAACGCGTAGTAGTTAGCTAGCGTGTTATGGCTCAGCCCAACGTAAAAAAATCAGTCAATGTCGATAATGTGATATCTACCTTTTTACCGTTTGAATTGGTGTAAGATACTACGTAATGCAATTTTGGCATACGGTCAACGAAACGCTGAATTTGTTCATACGATGATACATCGAGACTGTCGAGAAACTCTTGCACTTCTGCCGTTGTATAATCAGCCACCTTGTGTACATCGTCACCAACGTAAATCTTATCGATGCAGCTTGCAACGACAGCAAAAGCAAACTCAACAGGATCTGTAATACCCTCAACGTCTCGCATAATACTTAGTTTAGGATACCTCAACACGATGCCTGAGTCTGTACCTGTCGCTATAGTTTTTTCTGTTTCAACATCGCCTGTGATTTCAATGCCATCGAGATCTACTTCGACATCGTAGATGTTTCCATCTTCTATATCTTTGTATGATAGCTTGACAATGCTGTTAACTGACTTGGCTCTTAGCTTAATAAAGAAGTACTCGAGATCAAAGGTTGTAAAGTTTTCAACATCAATGTTTTGATCAACAATACAGTTACTAACGACTTGTTTGATAGCTTTCACAACATCTGCTGGATCGCCACTGCTTTGAGCAATAAGAAGAATCTTTTCTTCTCTTACAACAAACGGACGAAACCTAATCTCTTGCTTTGTTGAAGGTAGGATAAGAGAGAAGGTTGGATGAGAGATTTGCGGAAGACCCATAATATATTACTCCAGGGGTTATAAGTTACTCGACAAACCACCTAGTACACGTTTGGTGTTACCGATTACGTTGATTGCATCAGCAACAGACGTTGGTTTGCGGAGAGATGAAATTACTTGTATGGCAGTACCAATCTTAACCAGTTTCTGGAAGTTGGTGAGAGTGGAATTTGACTTTGTTAATTCGAGTGTTGCATCAGCAGTCGTCAGTTGAGACTGTAAGAATTTGAACGTAACAGGGAACTGCATCATCTCAGAGTTACCTGCCCAACTTAGTGCAACGTCAGGAACGTTGGCTGGGAACGCGTCAGAAAGGTTATATTCAAGTATTGTCTGACCTTGTTCGTTGAATGTACGAATTGTGATTGTTGAGCGGTAGTTTTCTTTAAACTCTACTTCATACGGTTCGAGACCGTTTCTACTAAGGTTTTGAGCAGGGACCGCTGTATCGGCTCTGACAATACCATGTAACCAGTTGTAAAAGAATTTGTATATCTCACCCTTACCATCACCAATAAAATTGACGGTACAATCGTTTGTTTGATGTGAATACGGCATTGCTTCATTAGGGCCAATACCGTAGCGCTTCACATCAATAGTGTTCAAAAACAAACCTGGAAGACTTGTGCCTTCTGCATACAGAGATATTTTTCTTGCAGAGGTAGAACCAGCTAGAATTGTAGGAGCAGTGATTGTAACTTCAAAGAGGTTAGTACGAGCAACAGAAGTGCTGCGAATTTCGGAAATGAAATCCCCATACTTGTTTGTGGCGCCGCCCTGTTTGTTTGAGAACAAGGAAGCTGCGGCCGCTATTGTGCCGAGTGCGCCCATTGCTGTGTTGATAGTGGCCATTATCGTCCTTGAATTATTCTCTTACTATCTCTGTGTACCTGCTGCTTTGTAGCACCCACAAACTGTTCTAGTGGAAGAAACAATGCTGTCTTCCATTGATGAGACGGCACTGATAGAAATCGTGATTTTACCTGACTATTTAGGTAGTGCTTGACACATGGTTTAAAGTATCCAAACTTCGATGCTCCGTTCAACACCTCATATGACATTTTTAACTTCGTTGTATCATTCATCAGTGTGTTGTTCGCCAGCGATAAAAGAGCATCCATCAACTTAGCACGCATCATATGCGGAAGGTAGTGCATGTTGATACCATAGAATCCACCCTTGGCTGTGTTGAATGGGAATATCAACGGAAATCTGTCGTGGTACGGTAGATTTTTTGTTTTAGCGTCGTATGTGAATAAGTACATCTTGCCTATTTCAATACTAGTAACAAGACGCTCAGTATCTTTTAAAAGAGAGGATGCATTTATTGAATTAACACCCCCTACCTGCTCACTCATCCATGATTGTGCAAGGCTTGTGTTTTGTGCAAATGACACAGGCGTCATTTGTTGGAGTGTTTGTGAAAGTGTAGCCATTTAAAATTTTATTCCTAACTCGTGTTCAGTAAGTACGACAAATTTCCACTTACGATCCTTACAGAATTCTTGAGCTGCTTTCCATTTTGCTTCGTTTACGCCCCACGTATAAACTTCTCTAATATATCTCTTAGTAGGCTTTTGTTGCACTACTGGTGGTTTAGTTTCCTTAAAAGGTTTGATCTCAACCATCAAAGTCTCTAATACCCCATCTCGACCTTTTTTACGAACAACAAAATCAGGAAAGTACCTATGCACTCGATTATCCACGGGGGATACGTACGGTACAACGATTTCCTCACTGGCCCAAGAAAGGACGTCAGGGTGGGCGTCTAAATACCCCATAAACTTTAACTCCCACCTGCTGCGGTATACAATGTTTGTAGGGTCCCCCCTATATTTAGAAGGGTGCTTGGGTTTGAAGTGGCCTTTATAACTCATAGGAAATATATATGCCCGATTTACGTAGTACAACTGCTACAGTTATCGACAAAGTAAACAACCTCCAGATTACACAAGATGTAAAAGCTGGTATTGGTAAACTTACGGACGCTCTCAGTGACACGTTCGGTTATTCAACTGGTTTGCAGGTAAAGAGCGCTTTTCCAAACGTAGACGTACCACAGGCGCCAAAACGATTAGGTGGTCAGACGCCAGAACAAGCTCGAACAGATGCTACAAAATTCAGGGGTGCACTCGTGTTCCCTACAGAACAGAAGTACTTTACTATGTTTAAGTTTTCTGCATACAAGCGTCCTGGTATTCTGAACGAAGCAAAACGACTACCTGTTGTTAACATCGTTCTACCCATGCCTAACAACCTTGCGGAGAACTTTGCTGTCAATTACGAAACACCAGCGCTTGGTCCAATTGTTGGCTCTGTCGCTGATGAAATACGTAGCGCTACCGGTAACGGTGAGCAGACAGGTGATGAGAAGACTTTGAAGGGCATGGGTGCTCAGCTTGCCATGCTGGGTATCAAGAAAGCCATTTCAGGTAAAAGTGAAGCGCTGAACGCTGCTTTGAATAGAGAAACAGGTACTGCTCCTAACCCTCACCTGGCTACTATTTTCAGAGACATGGCTCTACGGACGCATTCGTTCAGCTACACACTAGCACCAGCAAGTGAAGCAGAGCTACGTACTGTGAAAGAGATTGTAAAGAACCTCAAATACTCATTGTTACCTGGCTTAACGGAAGGTGGGGATTTACTGTTTACGTTTCCCGATACGTGCGAAATAACTTTTGGTCCTAATGCTGATTCACCGTATATTATAAAGCGTAGTGTGTTAACGAGCTTAAATGTCAACTACACTACAGGTGGATCACCAGCCTTTTTCAAAACAGGCGATCCTGTGACGATTACAATCGATATGACGTTCCAAGAAGTAGATGCCTTTACTCGCAAAGACTTAAAGATTGTCTGAGGATTTATAACAAATGTCTGGATATTTTAATTACTTTCCAACGTCGCGATATGCGCAGGCTGTCGTTACGAACGTCATTGCAAAAGTTCGCTTTAGAGAAAGTGTTCGTAAAACAGCTGCTGTTTTTTACACATACACCGTACAAGAGGGCGAGCGTCCTGATCAAATTGCAGAGAACTATTACCAAGACCCAACCTATGATTGGGTCATTTACCTTGCTAACGACATCATTGATCCGTATCACGAGTGGCCAAAAAGTCAGAGCCAGTTTGATAACCATATCAAAGCAAAGTATGGTAGCATAGCTAACGCTCAGCTCAGTACTGCTTACTATACAACTAACTACGTTACAGATGAGCGTGTACTGTCACCTGCTGCATATGCTGCTCTGGATTCAGGGGTAAAAAAGTACTGGAAGCCTATTATTGGTTATGATGATACGGTGGTGAACTATGAGCGTAGCACTGCAACACTTGTTTCGGATACAAACGCAATCATATCTCTTACAGGTACCTTTAACGGTATTGCTACCGGAACCGTGTTAAAACAAGGCAGTACGGCGTTTGGAACAGTTGCAGCTGCCAACACCTCAGAAGTTGTATTGAAGCACGTCTCGGGTAGCTGGCAGACGAATACAGCCGTGAGTATTGCTCTCAGCAACCAAGCAGCAAACGCGTCTGTTACAGCTGTCACAACTATTGCAACAAGTGTACCGACTGCTGAACTTAGTTACTGGTTTCCTGTTAGTGTGTATGACCACGAAAGTGAGCAAAACGAAAGTAAGAAACATATTCAGCTAATTCATAACAGCTATCTTGATGTTATTGAACGAGATATGAAAGATCTTCTGCTGCCATGAAGCCAACATACGAACCAGGTGATGTTCAGGTAAAACGCTTTGATCTGATATCACCAGATCTCAAGGCAAGAGCTGTTCCTTTGGATCAGCTGGCTGGGTTTGATGTTTGGGAAGACATTACAAAACCCACGCTTTATGCGTGTTTTTATTTTGTTGATAGTGTCGGACTCCTCGATAAGTTTCCTGTTCTAGGTCAGGAGGAGGTTAATGTTGAGTTTCAAACACCTGGCATGCCAAGATCTGTGTTGTATAAGTTTAAATCGTTTGAAGTTGCAAACGTTATACGCTCACCAAACGATAAGTCGGTTACATTTACTTTGAAATGTGTTAGTGTTGAGCATTTCTACAATGCAGCAGCAACACAGCAGTCATACAAGGGTGTGGTAAGTGATATCGTTCCACAAATCGTATCTAAACATCTGCATAGTAAGAAGCAAGTTATTATTGATCCGACACGAGGATTACAAACCATTACGTTTCCTACCCTCTCACCTATCCAAGCAATTGATATGTGCAGACAACGTGCGGTGAGTGTAAAGTACCCAACATCATCTTACGTTTTCTATGAAAATCAGTCTGGTTTTGTTTTTAAGACTGTTGAGGGGTTGATTGAATCAGGCGTCGCTTCTATTGGATCACGTGTATTCAACGCAGATCAAAATAGTACAAGTGACAAATATTCAGACAGATTAGCATACCGTACTATACTGAGCTATGAGAACATAGCACGTGTTGATGTGAACGAGATGCTTGATAAAGGTGCGTACGGGGGCGTGGTAAAGACGTTTGACCTGTTTACGAAACAGTTCACACATACAGAACAACAGACGTCAGATATGTTTCATAAGATAACAACGACAGATAAAGGTGCGCAGTTCCCAAGCTCTGCTAATTTTATAGAAAAGTTTGGTCGACATAACGGACGCCACCAACACCTCGTGCCAAAAACAACTCTTGAACCAGATAACTTTATTGATTCAGCTGTTGCAATGCGGCACTCTTTTTCCGTCTTGTTAAACAATAATACTACAAGGGTGCTTATTCACGGTGACAGTGGATTAAAGGTTGGTGATGTTGTCACTCTCAATCTACCAGCAGCTACAGGTTTAACAGGCCGTACAGAGAAACAGCCTTTAGTAAGTGGTAACTATTTGATTACGCGCTTACGTCACATTATCAATATAAGTACAAAAAGTAAACATCAAATATCTTTTGATGCTGTAAAGGTAGGGTTCACAAAATGATGGAAGGTTTCAACTGGTTTATTGGTAAGGTTGAAGACCGTGATGATCCTGCACAGCTGGGTCGGTTGAAGATACGTGCGTTCGGTATCCACGGTAATGAAAATGAAGCACCAACAGATATGTTACCGTGGGCACATGTGATGTTGCCTATTACGAGTGCTAGTTTAAGGCACGTTGGTACAGCTCCTGTTGGTATTCAGGTTGGTAGTACAGTGTTTGGATTCTTTATGGATGGAAACCAAACACTACTTCCTGTCGTGATTGGGGTCCTCCCTGGCGAAGGGGATGTAACACCGCTAGCAACAGGGCAGCAAATTATTAACAAGGATCAGCAAACATTTGAACCGGTTTCTGCATACAATGCGAAGTATCCTTTCAACAAGGTTTTTCAATCTGAGTCTGGTCACGTTGTAGAGCTTGACGATACTCCTAACTTTGAGAGAATTCATGTTTATCACAAGGCGGGAACGTATACAGAAATTGATCAGGACGGTAATCGTGTTAACAGAATCGTTGGTAATGATTATGAAATAGTTGATAGAAATCAAACTGTTTACATAAAAGGAAATGTAAAAGTTGTTGTAGACGGTGATTATGAACTAAGTGTTACAGGGAACATAAAGATAAACGGAAAGACTATTAATCTGAACAGCGGTACCATGGGTGCAGCACGTATTGGTGACGCAGCCGACTCAGGCGATGGTGGTAGTGGACATGCAGATGGTAGTAATAAGATTGAAGCAGGCTCAAGCACTGTGTTCATAGGAGACTAATATGGCTGTCGTACAGCGCAAAGATATACTTACAGCATACAAGGTTCAACCGGAATATTACTCCGACTTCCTTGATGATTTTGATATACACCCAGTCAAAAAAGATCTGGTAAGGTATACAAACGAAAATGCTGTTAAACGTTCAATTAAAAACTTGCTAATGACTAATCGTGGTGAACGTTTGTTTCAAAACGATATTGGGTCAGATATCCGCGGTCTTCTGTTTGAGCACGCAACTCCTGCAACAGAACAAATGTTAGCAGATTTGATTAAAAACACCATCGCTGATTATGAGCCACGTGCTACAGTCGAGAGTGTAGATGTATCAACGAGTGTTGATCAACATTACATGACTGCTACAATAATTTTTACCATAATAAATAAGCAAGAACCCGTTACTCTCGAAGTTGTCCTCGATAGGATCCGCTAAATGGCAAACACAAGTATAGACCTAGTTGGGTTAGATTTTAATACCCTTAAATCCAACTTTAAAACATTTTTACGAAACAACACACAATTCAAAGATATGGACTTTGAAGGGTCCAACATCAATGTGTTGTTAGACGTACTCGCATACAATACCTACCTGAACGGTTTCTATACCAATATGGTAGCTAGCGAGATGTTCCTGGACACCGCTCAGTTGAAAGATAGTGTCGTATCCCATTCCAAGGAACTAAACTATACACCAAGATCACACACATCATCACAGGCTTCTCTCCGCGTGAGTGTGGTACCTACAGAAACAGTATCAACTGTCGTTGTTCCAAAGTATACATCGTTTAGTACTCGAATGGGTTCTGAAGTTTATACCTTCACGACTAACGACTCCACCATTGCAACAACATTAGATGGTGTCACGTATACGTTTGATGCTACTGTGTTTGAAGGGGTCGTTACATCAGAAACCTATGTAATGGACGGTTCTACAACACAGCGTTTTGTGCTTTCGAACCCTACAGTCGATACTTCTCTGTTGACGGTTACGGTATATGAGGATAATGGTCAAAACCAGTTTTCGTATACACAAGCACACACTCTGATTGGTGTAACTGCAACATCACAAGTGTTCTTTGTTCAGGCAGCAGAAAACGACCAATATGAAATTGTGTTCGGTGATGGTGTTTTTGGTAGACGGCCAAAGACAGGAGCTACTGTCCTTGTACAATACAGAGCTACAAACGGCGAATTACCAAACGGAGCAACTACGTTTGTTTCAGACGGCGCAATTGATGGTCATACTAACGTAACCGTTACAACACTGACAGCTGCGGCAGGTGGATCGATTGCTGAAACCATTGAGTCTATCAGATTTAACGCACCGCGGATGTTTGTGGCACAAGATAGAGCTGTTACGGCAAACGATTATGAAGTTTTGTTGAAAGCACGCTTCCCTGAAATTCAAGCTGTTAGCGTTTACGGCGGCGAAGAGCATACACCACCACAGTATGGTCGTGTGTTTATTTCTGCTGACGTTGCAGATGCGGATGGTGCACCGTTATCTTCTCAGCAGCGTTTTATTGAATATATCAAAGACAAAACACCGTTGACCATCGTTCCGCAGTTCATTAACCCCGAGTTCTTGCACGTCGAAATTGTTTCTAATGTGCAGTACGATGTTACACAAACAACCAAAACTACAAACGATATTAAACTAGCTGTGCTAGCTGCTATTACAGAATACAACCGCACCAACCTCAACGACTTTAATACTACGTTGTATTACAGTCAGTTAGTGCGCACCATCGATGCTGCTGATACCAGCATAGTTGGTAACGACACAACAATTACTGCTATTAAGGAATATCACCCTAGTTTTGGAAATACAGAAAGTTTTACTGTTGATCTTGGTAGTGAGCTTGTGACGGAAGAGGGTTTGCTCCTACTACAAGATGAATCTCACTATGGTCACACGATCACGAGTACAAAGTTTATTTCTGAAAACCAACAATGCATCATACTTGATGACGGTCTAGGTACACTGTATCTCGGTGCTACCGTGGGTGACAGGATTTCTTTGATTAAATCGATTGGTACTGTGAATTATACAACTGGTAATCTAACTATAAATGCTATTAATGTTAGTAGTTTGGTAGAGGGAACGTATGTTAAGATATTCATGAAAACAAAGTCAAAGAATATCAGTGCACGTAAAAACACACTTCTACTGGTTGATTTAAATGATGTAACAATCAATGTTACTGGCGTTAAACCATAATGAAAAATATCGACGTAATAATTTCCTCGCTTGTCCAAGACCAGTTCCCTGAGTTTTACAGGGAAGAGGGTCCTCGTTTTTTGGATTTTGTTAAACAGTACTATGTCTGGATGGAACAACAGAACCAGGTAACGAATGCAAGTCGCAGCCTGCTCAGTACAAAAGACGTCGATACAACGGCTGATGGTTTTTTATCTTACCTTAAACAAAAATACTTACACGGGATTCCGTCGAATCTTTCTGCCGATAAACGACTACTCATTAAACACGCAACCGATCTTCACAGATCGAAAGGCACGTCACAAGGTGTTCAAACAACGCTACAAGCTTTCTTTAATGAAGAGTCTGTTGTTAAATATCCAAAGAATAATATTATCAAAAGTTCGCACGGTAAATGGGTCAAACCTGAGTATCTTGAGCTGACAATATCTCCTCGTACTTCATCTTACATCAGTAAACAGGTGAAGGGTACATCGAGCGGTGCCATGGCTTTTGTTGAGAGTTTGGTGAAGCGTAGAGTTGGTACGAAATATATTCAAGTCGCTTATCTTTCCAATGTTCAGGGTGACTTTATCACTGGCGAACAGGTCGTACCTATATCAAACACTGTAACAACAGATGCCCCGTTTGTTACGGGATCGTTGACAAGGCTTGATATCGTTACAGGTGGTGCAAACTTTGCTGTTGGTGATACCCTTGAGGTTGTCGGTTCTGGTAAGCAGGGTAGAGCGCGAGTCGTTGCTATCTCAAACGAGACGGGTAAAGTAACATTTACACTTGAAGACAGTGGTTGGGGTTATAGTATTGATAACACACAAGTCGTTATATCTGAAAAAGTGTTGAATAGAAACACAAGCAAACATGTGTTTGATTACTACGTGGAGCAAGTTAACCCAGGTATGTCGTCCATATCTGTTGGTGATATTATTGAAAACTACTATTCAAACGGTGATGTAGCTGCAAATGGTACGGTTCTAACTGTCACAGCTTCAAATACCACAGCTGGTATTGTTGCAATTGAAACAAACAGCGGTAACTTGATTGCTGAAGACAGCACTTTGAGAGTACAGGGTAATACTGTTTCGTTGCTTGTCGATACTGTAGACCGTAGGGATTTTATTCGGTTTGAGACTGTTACGCAGTCTTTAGCCAACGTTCCTTATGACACAGCTACCCCAAATAACGCTTTGTTTGTGGTCGGAGCGTACTTAGAAAACTACCACGCAAACGGAGATGTTGCTGCTCTAGCACAAGTTGTAGAGGCATCGTCTACTAACTCGACAGCAGGATATGTGGTCGTCAAACCAATCACAAGCACACTTGTCACAGTCGATACGACCTTTGCTGTACAGGGTAACGGTGCAACTGCCGTGGCTGTAGGATATGATGATAGGACTGTAACAGCAAACATAACAGGATCTAATACATTATCGTTTGGTGCTCATAACATTACGCGTCCTTTCATTGCCTCTGCCTACGCTCCTGTGATTGGTGAACTATCGAATAGTATGGCGTATGTGTCGAGTATATCGACAGGGACAGGTAGCGATTTCCGTATCGCTACAATCAACAACACAGAGAGCGTCTTCCTATCACCAGACTTTCTTTCAAGTAATAACACTGAAGATGTTGTATTCCACAGTATCAATTTGAATGGTAATAACAGTGGTGCTGCTCTTCAGTATGGCTCACCTGAGCTACTTGATTCGGGTGATACAGCTTATGGTGGTTTTGGTTTTGTAAAGTATCCAGGCTCGAACATGGATAGCATTCTTCTTGATTGCTTGAGATTCGATGCAACAACCATTGGTTCTGTCGCAGCCATTACTGGTCTCGTCACTGGCCAAGGTTACAATGCTGATCCTTTTGTAGCGTTGATACAGCCAGATGTTGCTGGTTACGGTAAGCGTGATTATGTAATGACAATTACAGGAACCTCTGGTGCTTTTATTGCAGGTGAGACTATACAACAGTCCATTTCAACCCCAGCTATACTGCTGTCATACAATAACTTCTCTGGCACAGCAGCAAACGGTAGTGCCTCATCGACGCTATTGGCTGGTGAATATGTGTACCAATCTAATGCAACTGCTAACGTTGCAGCTAGTGGTTTTGTACAAGAAGCAGCAACATCAACCGGTGTAGGTTCAGCTACATTAGTAAATGTCACGGGTACGTTCCAAGACGGTACCGCTTATCCGTTAGTTGGTCTATCATCTGGTAGTACGGCTAATATAACAGCTACTTCAGTTACAACTGTTGCAACGGTTGCACGTGCAATTGTAAAAGCAGCTCCGATACCTACAACGTCACAGCTGTATCTGAAACGAATCAATCTCGAAAACACGTTTAGTAGTGGTGGTACAATAATTGGCCGCACTTCTGGCGCTACTGCAACTATTAATCAAATTATCATTGATGATACGACAATTCCTGTTGGTTTGAATGCGATTGTTTCTGCAAACGTTCAAACAGCAAACGCTGTTGCAACTTCTTTAGCTGTTCAGGACTCGGGTTTTGGCTATGTTGAAGACGAACAAGTAAACCTTGTGAAGCTTGGCCATCCTTATGAAATTACGGCTCAAGTAAACCTTGGAAAGCACGGAGTCGGTGAGGGTTACTTCACTTCGACGGATGGTTTCTTGGATTCAGATAAGAAAATACACGATAACGATTATTATCAAGATTTTAGCTATGAGGTGTGGACAAAGATACCATTCAACCTTTATGTTGATGTATTGAAGAAAGTTTCACACGTTGCTGGTACAAAGCCGTTTGGTAAAGTGGTAACCGTGTCTACAGCGAATGTCGAAATGAGCGTGCTAAATAGTATAGAACAAACAAATTCGTAACATAAAGCTATGGCAACAAAACTAATTACAAATTATTTTAGACTGCATAACGTAAAACAGTTTAAAGAGTCAATAAACGAAACAGCAAATAGTGTATACTACGTGTTTGCCGGTCATAGCACTCCTTATGCTACGGGTGACGATACATTACCTGCTCTTACAAACGACGTCAATACAACTAACTACGATCCTTATCAGAAGATGGTGTTTGGCAAGAGAGTACAGGCATCTGATGCTGTTACGTTGATACCTCGCCACGACTGGACTGCTAACACAATCTACACATCATACAGATCTGATGCAGATATTACAAGCAATTCTTTTTATGTGGGAGTTGCGACTGAGTCAGCCTATCACGTTTTTAAGTGCTTGGATAACAACAACGGAGCACCTTCTCTTTACGCGCCTAGCTTAGCGGAAACATCAGCAGATGATGAATACTACAGCACAAACGACCAGTATGTGTGGAAGTACATGTACTCAGTTGATACAGCTGTTTTTGATAAGTTTGCAACAGACGCTTACGTTCCAGTTGTAGCGAATAGTGCTGTTACAGGAAACGCTGTATCTGGTGCTATTGATGCTATTACCGTCGGCTACAGCGGTTCTGATTACAACACCTATATTGCAAACACGTTCATCTCCACTGATTTGCGGGTTGGTGGTAATCCTGTAAAGTATTCCATTGCTAACAACGCTGTTGCTAGTAATAATTTCTACACAGGAAGCGTGCTATACATCACTTCAGGGACAGGGTACGGGCAGGGTCGTAAGATCGTTGATTACGTGGTTGTTGGATCAACAAAGACTGTTACTATTGAATCAGCTTTTACAACAGAACCTGATGTTACGTCTTCTTATGAAATTACACCAGGTGTTTTGATTGTGGGTGACGGGAGTAATGCTTCTGCGCGTGCACTTGTTAACACAGCGGCGGCCAATTCAATTTATGGTGTTGAGATTATTCAACGTGGTAGGAACTATTCATACGCTACTGCTACGGTAACAGGAAATACGAGTGGTGCAACAAACAATGCTATTGTTAATGTTGTATTAGGTCCAAAGAATGGTCACGGTAGTGATCCTGAATACGAGTTAGGTGGTCATGCAGTTGGTATCAGCGTGACGTTTAGTACCGATGAGTCAAACACTATCCCTATCTCTAACGACTACCGTCAAATAGGTATTCTGAAAGATCCGCTCTACGCAAACGTTAACTTTACGATTGCAACCGCTTCAGGAGCATACGAGATTGGTGAAACAGTTATCCAAGAGACAACGGGCGCGCAAGGTATTGTTACAGAGTTCAATGGATTGAACGAGATCCAAGTTACCAACGCGTCAGGTGTGTTTTTAAATGGATACTTGCTTGTTGGCCAAACATCAAATACAACGGCAAACGTTTCTTCTTTCACCATTAACGGTATTGCAAAGAACTTCAACACGTTTGATCAGCGTCGTAAGTTTACATACACCCCAATTGAGGGTACGTTTATTGAAGACGAGCAAGTGTATCAAACAGACGTTCAGCTTGCTAATGGTTACTTCCATAGTAATAATAGCAATTACATTTATTTGACCGATGTGAGAGGCACGCTAAATACAGGTAATACATTGATTGGACAGAACAGTGGTGCATCAGCAAACTTACTGTTTGCATATCCACCGGATATTGTTGTTGGGTCAGGTGAAGTGCTTTACTTGGAAAACCAGTCACCTGTATCGCGGTCTAACTCACAATCAGAGATCATCAAACTTATACTGCAGTTTTAAGAGACTAATATGCCATTAGAGAACCAATTCAACGCTAGCCCTTACTTTGATGACTATAGTCAAGAAAAAGACTACTACAAAGTACTTTTTAGGCCTAGTGTAGCTATCCAAACGCGGGAGCTGAATCAGCTCCAAACAATCCTGCAAAACCAGATTGAGCGTTTTGGTAATCATGTGTTTAAGAGTGGTACCATCGTTAGTGGTGTGAACTTCTCTTACATGCCGAACTACAGTTACGTGAAAATTCTCGATCTACAAGGTGATGGTCAGCCTGTAGTGCCGTCAGGCTATGTTGGATTGTTTGCGCGCGACGCTTTGAATCTGACAGCACGTATTGTTAACTCAGAAACTGGCTTTGAGTCTAAGGCACCCGATCTCAACACACTATACCTTCAGTATACAAACAGCTCCGATCCGGATACATCCAACGGTAACGTATCTTACACCCAGTTCCGTGTTGGAGAAACGCTGACAGTCTTTAGTAAAAACTATGAGTTGTTTGGCGTAGACGTTACAAACGGTGGTACAGGGTTTTCAAACTCTGACACTGTTGTATTCCAAAGCGCTCTGGTTGTTACAGGCAACACAGGTGCTTTTGCAAACGGTGAATACATCCAGCAAGCTACCACGAACGCTGTTGCACAAATTGTTCAAGTCAACGCTACAGCAATTCCTGACTCCTTGGTACTCAAGGTTCGTCCTCGTACATCCGACCTTGTAAACAACTCTGTCAATGCCGCTGCCTGGACTTTCTCTTCAGGTTATAACATTGTTGCTAACAACGGCACAACAGCTAACGTGGCATCTCTTGTTGGTAACAGCGCAGTTGGTATTGTTACTACTGATTCGTTGGGTATCATTATCAGTGTTAACGTCACTTCCGGTGGTTCAGGTTTCAATGTACCTCCATACGTAACTGTAAAGACATCGAACACAACAGCTACTGTTTCATCCTTGAACTTAGGTGCTCGCAACTACAAGGCAAACGTCACAGTTGGTAATACAACCGTTAACGCAGTGGGTACTGGTTACGCATTTGGTGTGACAGAAGGTATCATTTACCAAAAGGGATTCTTCCTACGCGTTGAGCCACAAGTTATTGTTATCGATCGCTACAGTACACAGCCAAACAACGTATCTGTTGGCTTTACAACCACAGAAAGCACAGTAGATAGCAACGTCGATGCAACGCTCTTTGACAACGCAGCAAATACCACCAACTATTCTGCGCCAGGTGCTCACCGTCTGAAGTTGATCCCTACACTTGTTGCTGGTAACACGGATGTTCTTGCTTCTAATACAGAATTTTTGGTTCTGGCTGAGTGGAAAGAAGGTCAGCCATACAAAGAAAACAGAACAACACAATACTCCGTAATTGGTGAAGAGTTTGCTCGGCGTACACGTGAATCATCAGGTGATTTCGTTTTGGATCCGTTCCTCGTCGAGACACGTGAGAAGGCAACGTTTGGATCCAACACGTTTAACGTGGTCATTGACCCAGGTACAGCCTATATTCAAGGTAAGCGTGTTCAGACTGGTTTCAACAACTATTTAAGCGTAAACAAAGCTAATACCGTAGAGTCTGCTACAGATCAAGTGTTTACAACCAACTACGGTAATTATGTTCTTGTAAAAGAACTTGGTGGTTCGTTTGATTTTAACACAGCATCCACGGTTACGTTGAGAAGTGCAGCTAAGAGCTTCTTGAGCTCAGGGTCATACTCAACAAGCATTACAGCACCAGGTAGCCAAATTGGTACTGCACGGGTCCGCTCAATTGTGCTAGAATCTGGAGACCACGGTTCTAAGAACGCTGTCTACAGAATGTATCTGTTTGACATTCAGATGGCGGCTGGTAAATCATTCCGCAACGTACGTGCTATCCATAGAAATGATACGACAGACGGTGTAGCTGATATCGTTACGGTGACTGATCCTACTACTGGCAGCACAATTGCTGAGTTGTATGATACAGCAAATAGCCGTTTGATCTTCTCTGTACCGGGTCCAACAAGAAGCGTTACAAGTACGACATACACATACAGAACATCTGATAACAGCCTACAAGCCAACACAGGTGGTTATATTTCTGTCGGTCCTCTCACAACGACAGGTCTTTCTTTCCCATACACAGCGGGTGGTACGTTATCGACAACGCAGGAGAAAGAAGTTGTCATTATCCCGTTGTCTACAGTCGATGCAGCCGCAAACTTGACTGGCGTGGCAAGCGTGACCTCTGGCAACACTAAAGTCACAGGTTCAGGTACTACGTTTACATCTGAACTGAGAGTTGGTGATTACGTTCGCTTCTTCTCCAATTCAAGTGTTTCAACGACTGGTAGAGTTGGTAGTATTGCAAACAACACGGTGTTATACCTCGATGCAGCTGCCTCTATTACAAACTCCGTTGCTGTCGGTATCATCACGTTCCCAGCAAGCGTTCCTGTCAGTCTGGAAAAAAGAGGAACCGTTACACAGTCAAACACGACTGCAATGGAAATCAACCTTGGTGTTGCCCTTGCTACAAGCATGGGTGTTGAAGTTTCTTACAACGTAAGATCGACCCCCACATCTGCAACCAGTAAGACAGTAAACAGAGATTTGTTTGTAAAGATCAACACTGGCACCCACGCCAAAACTACTGTGGGTCCATGGTCTGTTGGTGTACCAGATATCATTCGTTTGAAAAAGGTGTACCTTGGTAACACCAGCTCAAACAGCACAAACTTGACACCGGCTCAGGTTGGTATTGAGGATATTACAAAGTATTTCCGTCTTGATAATGGACACACGGATGATGCATACAAAGTTGGTAGCCTGGTGAAGGTTAATAATTCGGGATACGATATACCAGCTGGTAGACAATTGCTGGTGCAGTTTGATGCGTTCACAAGCTCAGGACGTACATTGTTTACGGTTGATTCTTACAACATTGATGATACGAAAACGCTGGCTGAATCAAATACATCTATCAACACAATTGAGTTGCCAGAGTACGTGAGTAGCTACGGATACAGAGATGTTGGTAATGCTATTGACTTTAGACCAATTGCTGCGAATACAGCAGCGATTACGACATCTGCTAATAGTGCAACAGTTAACCCATCTGCAACATTTACATTACCTGCGGTTGATCAGTTGTTCCCGTTACCAGATGCAGTAGTGTCCTATGATGTAGAATATTATGTCGGTCGTAAAGATCTTGTGGTAGTGAGTGGTGATAATTTGTTCAGCGTCATAGAAGGAACGCCTGCGAGACGCCCAACACCACCTAAGGTTCCGTATGGCACAATCAGCATCGGCACACTGAACGTTGCTCCGTACCCTTCGTTGCCAGCTCTACAGTCCAGTTCTACAATCGATATTGCCACGAAGCGTATCAACAGCTCTGGTGTGTCTGCAGAAAAACGTGCAAATCGTTTGACTACAAAGCCTGCTAGAAACGGAACAGGTGCGGATCAGCCCCGTGGTTATACGATGCGTGATATCCATAAACTTGAAGCACGTATTCAAGCCTTGGAATACTACACAGCATTCTCTCTCGTTGAAGCTAGTGTCAAAGCTAAAAATATTCCAAGCTCTATCACGCCTACGCTTAACCGCTTCAAGTATGGTTTCTTTGTTGATTCATTTAACGACTACTTTACGTCCGATACGACAAGTGTTGAGTTTTGCGCGACAATCAACCAAGAAGAAGGACTGTTAGCGCCCCTTACTAAATCATTCAACTGTGTCCCGTTGTTCGATACTAACGACGCTACAACAGCTGCTTCAATCACTGGTAAAACGTTGATGTTGCCGTATGTTGAAGAAGTGTTAATTGATCAAACAATCGCTACAAGTGTCGTTGGCTCTGATGGACAAAAGATTCAGTTTGCTGGTTCCATGACAATCGATCCACCTTCATTTACAATACGCGTTCGCGGCGAAGCTACGTTAGTACCAGATCCAGTGATTTACTCAGGTAGTGGCGGCGGTAGTGGTTATCAGGCCAACTATCCCGGTGGTATTGTCCAAGATGGCTACGGTGGGTACATATCAACGCCTAACTCGGGTGGTTACTTGAGCTACGGTGATCCAAGTTACGCATCCTCACTCGATGGCGGCGAGAGTTATGGCACTTTTAGTGGCCCAGCTGACGATGGTAGTTTCGAGATCTGAGGGATGGGGTTAAATATAACTTAGCGTATGAAAAACGTTATACATAACATGTATGTAATCAAAAGAGAAAATAAAAATGCCAACGTATAAGAATCAAAAAGTTATATTCATTGCTGCGCCGCAGAAGTTTACTATAACTGTGCGGGGGTTACTGCCCCGTACAATTCATTATGCATATTTCGAAGCAAATAAAATTGATTCAGGTAACATAAAACCTGTTAACGGTAAGTTAGGTGATGATTTGCTTACGGATGAAAACGGTCAAATGACATTTGAATATTATTACGATTCTGGATTACCTGCTTCTGCATCAAGCTATGCGTACTTTCAAGAACTTCGTGCATCTGTTGCAGGTACTAAGAAAGTTGTGGTAACAAACATAAACCAAAGCTCATTACCGACAAATTACACAGACACGTCTCTGTCGTATGCAGAAAGCTCTATTGGTATTGAGATTTACGATGCATCATCGTCAGAATTTAACACAGGCTTCAGCGAGAAGTAAGAGGAACAAACATGTCGTATAGCTTTGACTTAGCTCAAACATTTTTCGTTGATGCAGACGCCGTAAAACAGTCTGATGCTGTGTTTATTACAAGCGTGGATTTGTACTTTTACAGCAAACCGATACAAGGTAATACAAAAACAGGTATCGCATCACCTGGCGTTACCATCTCTATTTGTCCTGTTGATGAAAACGGGCCAATGTTGGAATCTGCGATTTCAACGTTCTCTTCAAGAAAAGAGTACAGTGATATTTTAGTCAGCACTGTTGGTGCAACGCCAACGTCATTTACCTTTGACCAACCAACGCCACTCAAGACCAATACTTCATACGCTGTTCTAATTCAGTTTGATGGTAGCGATGATGATTTCCAGCTATGGTATAACAAGTCCGGTGAAGTTAAGTTGGGTTCAACGACACTTACTCAGACTACGTCGGGTAAAATCGACGGATTCCTTTATAAAATTACTAACGGCAAGGTACTGACACCTGAGAGAGATGCGGACCTTAAAATGGCCGTTAAGGTGGCTAGATTCAGTTCTACCAACGAAACATTCTCCTTGGTAAACGACGCACACGAGTTTCTGACGACTGGTGAGTTTGATGGTACGTTCAGAGCTGGTGAAGCCGTATACCAGGACCGTACACCTGGTACAGGCACCCTATCATGCAACACGACATCAGCTAACGTTGTAGGTTCAGGTACATCGTTTACGTCCACGTTCCAAGACGGTGACACTATTGTGATCACCGACGGTACCGCACTCAACACTGATGTACGTACAATCGTTACTCGTACAAGTGCAACGGCAATGACGCTGAACGCTCCTCTGTCGTTTACAAACACATCTGCAAGCTATCTGAAAACTGTTACAGGTTTTATTGATTACACAGATGCGATTACTAACACAATTGTACTTTACGGGTCTACAGCAAACAGTACCGTATACTTGAGTACTGGTACTACACTTGTGGGTGTTGATTCACAGGCATCAGCAAACATTTCTTCCATTAATTTGTTTGAAGCACAAGAAGTTATTCCCTCATACGCTGTTCGTATGCCAGCAGGTACGGCAGCTGAGCTTTCTGTAAGTTTTGCTAACAGCACATATGGTTACAGTGCAGCAAGATCAACAGCAATCCAAAACGGTACAAGATATTTCACAGCTCCGTTGGGAAGTAGTGTAATTCATTCAAGAAGTAACGAAGTTCAAAACCCTGGTAGCCGTTCTGATGGTAAGTCATTCTTTGGTGACTTAACGTTCACAACGACAAACGAATACGTTTCACCTTTTGTTCGTCAAGAAAACCTTGATCTGTTTGTTAATAGATACTTTATTAACGGAGACAGTTCTGATGAGCACACCGTAAACGGTAACGCTTCTTCAAAGTATATTTCTTCCAAGGTCGTCTTATCTGCAAACCAAACAGCAGAAGACATTCGTGTGTTTATGACCGCTCATAGACCAACGAATACAAACATTGAAGTCTACGCAAAAATACACAACAGTAGCGATACAGATGAAACGTTTGCATCGAAGAACTGGTCAAAGATGGAGCTGGTTAACTCAGATACCACGTACAACAGCACCACGAATATCCGTGATATGTCTGAATTTGAGTACAAGATTCCTACATTCCCTCTCGCTTCAACAGAAGTCACTTCCGGAACGTTTGTTGTTACAAACGGTAGTGCAACGATCACAGGTAACTACAGCACGGTGAGTTCTGATATTGCCGCCGGTGACCTGGTTAAAATTGCAGATCCTTCATTCGCTGAGAACTACTTTGTTGCAAGTGTACTGAGTGCTAATACCACGGCGTTTGTTATTGAGGAAGCTGTATCCAACGCCAGCTTGGCTGGTGATGGTCGTGTCGTGTCAAAAGCAACAAATCCTAACGACGCTTTCTTGAACAACCAAAACAATAACGTGGTACGTTACTTCAACGTAGCAGGAGCTTACTACGACGGTTTTGAAGCAATGTCAATTAAAGTTGTGTTGCTGACAAACGATGATACGAAGATCCCGTACGTCGATGATCTCAGAGCAATTGCAGTGTCTGCGTAATGATAAAGACTGACGATCCCAACTACCTAAGAGATCAGCGCTCTAAAGCGCTGATAAATACTGACGTAGAGGGTGCAGAACGGTACAAGGCCGAGCGTGCGCGTCATTTGGATATGATACGTATGCAAGAAAGATTACACAACGTCGAAGGCGACGTTCACGATATCAAGAATATGTTGTTACAAATAACAACACTTTTACAAAACGGAAAGTAACACATGGCTAAAGCAATTGCTAACGTCGTAATCGCAACAGATTCATTTGCGGGATGGGTTGGTATCACCAACCAGATGGCGCACACATTCACAACACAGGCTTTGACTGCTAACCTGTCTTCGACGGGTGCAACTGTTACTGGTAACTCCGATTTGGTAGGTATCTTCAGTGCTAATGTGGTAGCAGCAAAAGACGGTTTACGTGGTGGCACAATCGACACTCCTGCAACGTTGATTATTACTTCTAATACAAACGTTACTGGGGCACAATCAAACCTTACAAGCAACGTCTACATTAATAACAGCAACACCACGATCAACGCTCCTAATACTGTAATTAGTGGTGGTCGTCTTGATGTTACATCGAATACATTCCTGACAACAACTGGTGTCACCGTCACAGCAACGACAACTACAGTCGCTGGTGGTAGTGCGGCTGTGACATCAAACGCATATCTCAATAGTGCTAACGTCTTTGCGAATACAGCAAAGCTAACAGTTCAGGGTGGTACGGTCAACATTAACTCTACTGTTTCTGTTACGAATACAGTTAGCGTTCAATCTAATACAACTGTTAATGGTAACATCCACAACATCGGTGGTAATGTAAACTTTGATACAGGTACGTTGTTCATTGATGCTGTTAATAACCGTGTCGGTTTGATGAATACAGCACCCGATGCTGTCGTCACAGTTACTGGTACTGCAAACGTGTCTGGAGCTGTGCAGCTTGGTTTAACCCTAGGTGTAACAGGTGCAACAACACTCAGTAACACACTAGGTGTAACGGGTGCTGCAAACTTGGCAAGTACGCTTGGTGTCGTGGGCGCTGCAGCACTATCAAATACATTGAGTGTAGCAGGCGCAGCCAACCTAGCCTTGACGTTGGGTGTAACAGGTGCAACAACACTTTCGAATACATTAGCAGTTGCGGGTGCTGCAAACCTGGCCAGCACGATTGGGGTAGTTGGTGCAGCCACGCTGTCTAATACGCTAGCTGTTGCGGGTGCTGCCAACTTGGCTACCACGTTAGGTGTTGCTGGAACAACAACACTTGCGGGATTGGATGTTTCTGCTAATGCTAACTTTGATAGTGGTGTGCTATTTGTTGACACTGTTAATAACAGAGTCGGTATCAATAATACATCACCAAACGCAGCTTTGACCATCACGGGTACTGCAAACGTTTCTGGTGCTGTCATTCTGGGTAGCACTCTGAGTGCAGGTAATACATCGATTAGCCGATTGACAGCTAGTAGTGTCGCCAACCTGAACAGTACTGTAAATATCGGTGGTGTAACGACAATATCCAATACATTAAGCGTTTCACAAGGGGCCACATTCTCTAACACTGTTGACCTGAGCGGTAGTGCTACGACGTTCCAGAATAATTACGTCGTAGTTGTAACCTCTAATTCAAACATTGGTGCAAACACAACGAACCCTGTAGAAGTAGCTACGTTTAGCGCAACGACTTATACAGCAGCAAAGGTAACAGCACGAGTAAAGAAAGATGCTGCATCTAACGTTTCTATCCAAGAACTTCTTATCACACACGACGGCGCTGATACAACGCTGACAGTATACGGTACAGTCGCAACACCTCCTACTTCCAACCTCGGCGTGTTTAGTGCGAGCCTAAATACTGGTAACAATACTGTATCAATTAACTTCTTGCAGACCACCGCCAATTCTAATGTAGTGGTAGCTGCTCATCTGTTAAAGTAAGGTAACAAATGGCTGCCGGTAATACCCAATTTAAAGTAGATCATGGTTTAGTAGTAGTAGGAGCTGCTAATATTAGCGGCACACTATCTGTTGGCGGTGATCTGAGCATTAGCGGCAATATGTCGTTCAGTGGTACTGCCAATGGTGATTATCGTCCTGTAAACAATACATTTTCTCTTGGTAACACATCAAACCGTTGGACGTTGTTTGCTTCAAACGGCACCTTTAGTTCTAATGTAAGTATTGGTAACCAGCTAACTGTCACAGACCAGATCACTTCCAATGCAAGTATCCCTTCCGCAAACAACAGGGAGCTAGGAACGGCCTCACGTCTGTGGACTTTGTACGCAAACGTTGCTTCAATTGCAAATGCGCAAATTAGCGGTTCCGCAAACGTTGGTAACACACTAGGTGTTGTTGGGCAGATTAATACATCTAACAACTTGGTTGTTGCCGGTACAGCAAACGTTACTGGTGTTGTGACGCTTTCAGCAAACCTTGCTGTTGCAGGTCGGTCTGTATTCACTGGTAATGTTTCAACGAACGCTACACTGGTTTCGTTTACTTCAACTGGAAACGTTAACCAATCGTTCAACGCAACAATGACGTTTGATACAGACGTATTTGCAATCGACTCTGTCAATAACCGTGTTGGTATTAAGAACACCACACCATCTGCACAGGGTGTATTGACGATCACAGGTAACACAATCTTCAACGCCAACAACACCGGCTT
>Ga0222714_10001810_pt1 | contig 23653 bp, 32 predicted proteins | sample C33_3DmetaG_FD_165048 | JGI IMG/M metagenome (GOLD analysis project Ga0222714, IMG submission 165048) | Estuarine water microbial communities from San Francisco Bay, California, United States - C33_3D | ecosystem: Environmental > Aquatic > Marine > Unclassified | place: USA: California...
TCTGTAGAACCAGCCCCAGCAGCTAAAGTCGTTTGTTGTTATGTCAAAGACTGTATTTGTCGCTGCTTGCGCGTACTGCGAGCTGCCGTTGAGAATAATGTATTGACCGTAAACGCCGTTTGTAGTTGAGTATGTGGGCGTTCCAAACGCGGTTAGATTGTTTGCGCCGACTGAATCGTTGACGTTTGACGCAAAGGCATACCTGCTAGTTGGCGTTATGTCAAGAGCTGTTAACTCTGTAGACGTGCCGACCACCACGTTTTTCCAGTTTCTGCGCTGCCTATGCGCTATGTCGCCTTCCGTCCAGACTTGACCGAATAAGTTTGTCATTATTATTTCACGTCCGAAAAGCCGATGACGTCTGGCGCTGTCAGCTGCCCTTGTGTCATCACCGTCTGTATCTGCGAACTTGAAAGAGTGGTGTTGAACGCGCTAAACTGTGAAATTATGCACTTGGCGGTCCCGTTCGTGGATGTACCGCCTTGCTGGTGGGAGCCGATTGTAATTGTTACAGTCGTTATCGGCATCTGCTGGGTAAGCGACGCATTGCTGTTCGCGTCTCTCGTGCCGTTTATCCAGACCTCCATGCCGATGTTTGTGGTGAAGTTGTCGCCAAACTGGAGAATTACATGCGTATAGACGAGAGGCGTTATCGCGGTCGCGCTCGTTATTACATCTTGTCCGCCCACGTTCTTGCTCTTGTAAAATTTGATGTGGCCTGTACTGTCTATGGAGCACGCGGGGCACGTCTTGCTAGTGTCTGCGTTAGTGCTCTGACACCAGAGAAGCTTTTCATCTGAAGGGAGCTGATAGAGATAAATCCAGAAGGAATAACAGAAAGTGGCTGGGAGCGAAAGATTGCTGACTTGGGTGGCTTCAAAGTAAGTTGACGTTGCACCTTCTGTGCTGAACTTTAAGCCCTTGCTGCGAAAGCCGCCGGGAATTGCGGTAACTCCAGCATCATATGAAATCGAGCTCCCTGTTATCGTTGCAACGTCAGAAGAGTTGCCTGTCGCGTCAGAGCCATCATTTTCAAACTGATACCATAGTTTGTGGGATGAGTTTGAGACCCATCCTGTAGCAGTTGGAATATAAAATTCCCCTGCGTCGCTCGACTGTATGTTAAGTGGCGCGTCATAGACGTTAATTGTGTCTGACTGCCCTAGTCCACTGATTATTGTGGAAGAGCTAACCGCGCTCGTTGTCGCGTTTGTGAGGTCGCTGAGGTTGTTGGCGTTCTGCGTGAGAAGGTCTGTGCCGGTTGTTTCACCGTGCTTGTTTGTTGTCTCGCCCATTCTTTTTCATCAAACTCCCACAAAAGTCAGCTGCCACGCGATGACTGCGGCGTTTGTTGTTGCTTTAACAAAGGCCGTCGAAAGCACGCGTCTGGCAAACATCGTGCCGCTTGCCGACGCTGAGAATAGGCCAACCTCATTCCACGTGGCGTTTGCGTCTCCTGCTCCGTAAAACGAGTCCAGACGCGCCGTCCCAGTGCTCACGTAGTACCCGCTGCCCTGAACACGACTTCCAGTTTCAGCCAGAAGCGCCGTTTGACTCGCAGAAGCAGCGCTGCTGCTCGTTCCTACTCCAGTGTATCTGGCGTAGGTCGTTCCAGCGTTGACCGTTAAAGCGGCTATAGCGTCAAGGCCAGAATTTACTGCTAGGTTGTGGCCTCTGTCATGATAAACTGTAACTTTGCCAAGTGCACGCCTTCGCTGCATACGCCAATAGTCCTCGATGCTCTGAATGGCGTCTTTCTCAAAGCCGTAAACGTCCACGTTGACCGCGACGCGTGCGAATGCGCCAATCTGGCCTTGCATTTACTTGAAGAAAAAAAGAAGAGCTGACTTGCAAGAGAACTATCAGGGATAAGTTGCAAACTGCGTGAGCGTCAGGTTGACGAAAAAGTTGCCTGTCGCGCCGAAATCCCCTCCCTCAAAGACGTACTCTATGTTTCCCACCGTAAAAAAGCCCGTCAGAGTCTGTCCTGATTGCGTCTTGCTGACATAGACCAGCTGCCCCGGCTTGAGCGCCGTGTCTGGGCAATACACGCTGCACTTGAAGATAATTTTCTGCTTGCTGGACTTTTCAAACTGTGACTGTATGTACTGGCGCATCGTGTTTTGGTTGTAAAGCGTTGGATTTTTCACGACATCTTCCCAAAAGTGCCGTGTGGTGCTTGTGGGCGCGCTTCCGTAACCGTGCCACTCGTATATGCTGGCGTCTGTGAAGTCTATCCTAAAGTTAAAGTTGAAAGATGAGGTGTTAACCGTCCAAGTCGCGCCATCAGTGCTGCTTGCGTTTGTGCCTGTCGCTGCGGCATCTTTTCCCCAAGAGTAAGAGTTGCTGCCGTCGTTGGGAGGATAAACCACAATCCAGTGCGCTTTTCCTGTGTTGAGGTTCTTGTTTACGGGAAAGTAGTGCCAGCCAAGCGTGTTGGAGATGCTGCCCCCCGGCTTTTGTCCTGACGCGATGAGAGAGCCGCTGGGATTTCCGCTCAGGTCTTCCACAAGCTCAAAGGCAAAGGGAGGCGTCGGCACGGTTGAGGAGCGTGAGATGTAGAGCGCAATCGCTGAGCAGTTTCTGTAAAGCGGGGTGAACTTTTGCGCGTAGTAAGAAGTGGTTATCGTCTGCGATGAGCTGTTTGTCTCCTTGCTTGTCGTCGTGTCCGTTTGCCCGCTCCCGTCGTCAAAGCCGTACAGCCTGACGCGGTGTTCTTCGAGGGTGTACGTTATTGTGGGCGCAGGATTCTGCATGATAAGACCGTAATTCGTATAGGGCGCGTTGATGAGAGAGTCAGAAGGGTTGTCCGTTATCAGAGTCTCCGTGGCGTTAGGGGGAGGAGTGCCGGCGGGAACGTAAACGAGCTTTTTGTCAGGCGTGAAATAATGAATGGTGTTGCCAAGCGCGTCAATGTCGTCAAGTATTGCCTTTATGCGCTGGCCTGACGCGCTAAAAACAGGGACGCTCCTTCCAGTGTCTATGATGTTGCTTTGGTCAAGGGGGAAGGAGAGAAGGTAGTCCTGATCACAGACTCGCACGACTCCTGTGCTTGCGTTAAGTTGGTCGATTATGAGAGCGTCTTTAGCTCCGCTTGTGCCGTCTGGGTTCAAACCAAGCGCGGCAAAAAATAGATTCTTCAAGTTTGTGGACGTGTCAGAAGCAAGCGGCGTTTTTCCATCGGTGTCTTTCTGCTGCTCTCTGTAGAGAGTGCCCACGCGACCCATAGTTATTGTCGTGCCTGCGTCAAGGCCATGTAGACTTAGACGCATAAGCGCTCTTGATGGCTCTTCGATTTCGATGCTCTCAATCAAGCCGAAAAGAATGTCTTCCGTCGAAGACGTTTTGCCTATTGAAAACATTATTGGGTTGCCTGCTTTTACAGTGTTAAGGAGAGTCAGAGCGGCTGAATTTGTGCCGTCGCTGCTTGTGATTGTACAAAAGAATTCGCCACCCGTGTTGTCAAAGGATGGCTTTATCTGTGCGTGCAGAAGCCGAAAGTTAAACGTGGGGGTAAAAGGGTTGAATTCGTGGTACGAGCCATCATCTGGATACTTGTAAATCTTGATGACCGGCAGAATCGGCCTCTTTGTAAGGGTCACTCTGGCTGAGGCTTGGAGAGAAAAAGATAGTGAGAACTACTCCACTAGCGCTGGCCTCTCCTATGCAGAGCCTGTTTGAGATATACAGCATCGAACTTTTGAAAGAGCTCCCGTTCCGTTATCACGCTTGCCCCGTTTACGTTTACGACGTACACGTTGACACTGGAGCCGCTTGCGCCGTTCAGCTTGCTTGAAGGTATGATGTATTCTGGACCTGCTTCTCCCATTATTCCACGCTGGCCTGACGACAATCCCAATGTCAGCGTGGGTTCTGTGACGATTCCGCCGCTTGCTCTTGTGGGAAAAAGGCTAACGTAGTTGCTGCCGACCGGTGTCGTTCCCCTTATGGCACCACCAGTACCGCTAGTTAGAGAGCTGTAGCCAGCAGAAACGCTAGAATAGTTTACGGATGTGGGAGGCGGTGTGTTAGCTACTGGCGTTGCAGTGGTTCTGCTTCCGCCGCTTATCGTTGGGACCGTAGAGGGGGCTATACCAGTTGGCTGAGGACTTGCTGCAAGAGGAACCGTTGCACCAGGCAGCGTAAAACCTTGCTGCTGCGGGAAAGGCGAAGGGGGGCCTTGTACCTGAGGCTGCGCCTGCCAGTTAGTCACTGCCACACTTTGCACGCTGGGAAAATTCTGCACGTTTGTCCTCTGCGTGATATTTGCAATGGCAGTCATAAAAGAGGCCGAAACGCTAGAGAGCGCGTTTCTCATGGTGTCGCTTAGGTTCTGCACAGAGCTTTGTACCGTGATTCCCACGTTCACAAGCCCATAAGCGAGCGAAAAAGTCTGCTGCTTGAACTCGCTAGATATGCTGTCTATAAGCTGCTTGACCTTGTCCCCCATGTTTGTCTGCAAAAGTGCGATTGCAGCCGTTACACCGACAATAGGAATTATGGCCGGCAGATTGGTACGCGCCCACTCGCCAAGCTTGTCCCTCACGCCCTGCGCCGTCTTGTTTGCTATGCCTGACTGGCTATCCTCGCATATCGTCTGGCAGCGGCCGTTAAGGACAAATGGGCCAGTCCCTTGAACTCCACCGGGACCGCCAAAGCGGCTGCCACCTGTGCCCGTGATTCCTCCGCCGCCTCCAAAGCCTCCTCCACCGGCGCCGCCAGCTCCCCCAGCTCCACCGCCTCCAAAGCCAAACGCCCCTGCTATCCTTTTCACAAAGTTTACGATTTCAGGAGACTTTGTGACTATCGAGCCTACAGAGCTTCCAAGATGAGCAATCGAAGTCACAAAGGCAAAGTAGTTTGAAAGCTTGGCCTGCGATGTCTGCTCGTTCAGTTCTTTGGCCTGCTGCTTTAGCAGGTTGAGATTCTCCTCTGCGTCTGCAAGCGCTCTTTTGTCGCCCGACGAACGCGCACGCGCAACTTCCCGCTCTGCACGTGCAAGGTTGAGGTTTACCTCTGTGGCCTTGCTGCTGGTCTGGTTGAAGAGCAGCTGCGCCAAGTTGTACGTGTTAAGGGCAGTCGTGGCGGCGCCGGTTATCCTAGAGATGGTGCCCATCGTTTCAGAGAATTTTCGCAGTTCTGGGTGCTCTGCCTGCAAGAGCGCTTTTTGGTACGCGCTGTCGTTGTTAAAGCGCCTTAACTGTGAGATGACGTTTTGCTTTGTCTTGTAGTATTCGTTCCAAGAGCCGTTGCCCTTTTCTACTTCGCGCCTGAAAGCCTCCAGCTCTGCCTTGGCCTGCTGCACATTCTCCACGGTAATGCGCATCTTTAGCTCGTTTGCCATTCTATCTCAGACTCCTTGCGCTGTTTGCCGCGTCGCTCCAAGCTGTAACAACTATCTCAGGGAAAGGCTCTGTGTTTTCAATTACCGCCGGCTCCAAGAAAGGCATGGGCTCTGAGGGTCCAGACCTCATTGCAAATACATCTTCCCCCGTCACTTTGTCGACCCAGTGCAGCACCTTGGCGTTTACGGGTTCTACAATTCCCCTACCGTTTTCCACCCAGTACGCGTACTCTAGGTCGCTTCCAACCACCGCGTCCAAGTCTCCAAGCCGATCCAGGATTTTTATCGACGCCAGCAGCTGTCCCCTTACGACGCTACCGTTGTTTTGAAGGTTGCTCCTTGCGTCCGCTATTATCTTTTCTAGAAGGGCTTCAAACATGTGCGGGGTCTTTATCTCGTGAAATTCAATCGCGTTTTGAAGTGCCCTTCGTGCGTCGTCGTAGCCCTTCATGTCCTCCGCTCTGTCGGTCAAAGGGGCGTGCCTCCCAGAGCAGAGCCGATAAAAGCCTCCTTGTTGAGCATTATGCTGGAAGAGCTTCCACGTCCCTGCTGCTGTCGTGCTCTTGCTTCTGCTTCCTTTATCTCTCTAAAGGCAAGATACGCGTTTGTGCAGACAACGAGGGCCAGATAGCGGTCGTATTCCATCTCCTCCAGTTCTCTGATTGAAAGGCCACCGCCTACCTCCTGCATGAGCCTGAAGGTGTTTACAATGTCGATAGCTTCAGGGTGCTCTAGCAGTTCTGGCGCGTCCAGGTTTCCGAATTGAATCACCTCGGCGATGGCGCGCTTGAGTTTTTTGGTAGCTCTGTGCTCCCTGTTCTGAGCCTGTCAAAGAGCTCCAGTATTTCTGGGTACTCCAGGTTTTCAATGGTCTCGGCTGGGACTTCGTAACACTGCGATAGCTTTTGGTACGTCCAGTCATCCAGCTTGTCTTGAGCCTCCACGAGGGCCTTGTTGATTGCTTCAAAGTCCTTGGGGTCTGAGTTTATCATGCGCATGGATAGAACGTCGACGGTCGACTGCATGCCCCGCAAGAGTCGCACGTCTTTTCCCGTGAGCTTGTGCTTTAGCACAAACGCGCTGCCCCCCTTTATTACGACAGAATCTGTCACAACCGTCACGGACTCGCTGGCGCTCAAGTTATGCTCACCGAGACCGCCCTAAAGCCGCAGACCTCCACGGTCGCGTTTGCGTCGTCAGCGCTGTGCGCCCTGGTGTACGATTCAATCTTGGCGCTTGATATTGTGAGTGTGCTTGTCGAGCTCTTTAGCACATAGGCAAGGGTGCGTGCGGTGGCGGTATTCCAGTCGTTCTCAAGCGTTGTGGCCTCTGATGCGGTGAACAGGTTTGTGAAGCTGCCAGTGATTCTACGCGCATGGGGCATCGTTCCAAACGGGTTTGCAGTCCCAAGCAGGTGCTCAGGCGTCGTGTTTCTCTCCACCGTGACCGAGAGCGATTTTCCATTGAGGCTTATCGAGTTCCAGGAGAGAGGAGCAGAGCCTCCGTCAAGCCACGTCCAGACTGGGCCCGTTGGGTTTGATGCCCAAGATGGGGTCGTCAGGCCAAGTGAGCCTGATGCTGTTGGCTCGATGGCGGACATTGCTTCCAGTTCGACCGTAGCCTCAAGTGGCCTGCCAATGTTTGCGTCAAAGGTGATGCGCTTTGGCCTGCAGCCCTTTACAAGCACGAATTTCTCTGTGGTGCCGTTTACGTACTGCGAGTAAGCAATGGTCATGCTCTCAGAGATGGTGCCTGTAGGTGTGCCGTAGTTTGCAGCGTTGATGAAGCGCTTGGCAAACGCGCTTGAAATGAACTGCATTTTCATGCTAAGGTTGTAAGTGTAAACTCCCTGCGCCTCGTCCAGAACGTCCTCAGTTCCTACCTGCGGAATGTCGATAAGCGCGTCGTTTTTGCGAAGCTCAAGCGACGTAACAGAGCCACAGGTGGTAAAACTTGGGCTTGATGTAGGGGTCGTGCCCTCTGTACTTTCCACCACGTACTGAGGGTTTTTGACAAAGAGCTGCGGCGATGTTGCCGAGACCATTAAGCGGCACCGCCCTCACTTTTTTCGGCGTCTTCGGCGATTGCCTCTGTCTTGTATTCTCCAGTCTTTGGATTGTGATAGAGATGGCACCTTACGCCATTGTAAAATCCCTCTTCAGTCTCGCAGACAAAACCTTCAGGCGGGTTACAGCCCTTGCTTCCTGCCATTTATGCGAGTTGCAAACTTTGTTAAGCCAAAGAGAAGTATCAGCGGGTCAATCCTCGACCACAACGCCATCCCAGATGAGCGTGATTGTTGCCACGCTTCGCAGTACAAGGGAAATGTCTGCGGCTATCCCAGTGTTTGCCCTGCTCTCGTTTCCAGTCTCTATTTCCTGAAAGTCGTCGTCAATGTGCCATTCTTCAAAGCCATCGTTGAAGAGAGCGCGCCTGTCTGTCTTGACTATGCGGCGAATCTCTTGCTCCATTGCAAATTTTCTGTCAAAGATGTCCTGCAGTACAGGACCCTTTGCCAAGACGTGCACCTTGTACCTTGCAGTAAAACGATAGCGGCTAGAACCCAGTACTGCTGGAGGCGATGTAGTGATAAGATGCTTGACAAATATGCCATAGTCCTTGCTCAGGTCTGCAAAGCGTCTTGCAAAGGTAATCGCGCTAGCTGCTGGGCTATTTTCCCTCCAGTCGGTTGAGAGCTTGTCTAGAATTGTGGTAATGGGATTGGTAGAAAGCGGTGCGCTGCCTGCAGCAGTGGCGATGACAAGAACCATGAATGAAAAACTCTGAAAAAAAGAAAGTTAAGGGAATTAAGGCGTGGTTTTTGTGCTTCCTTCCGATGCTGCCGTTGCCGTTGCTGCTGCGCCTGCAGACTTGCGTGCCATGCTTCCAAATCCTGCCGCCGCACCAAAAATCGTGGCGTACGCAATCAGCAGCTGCCAGTCAGGCGTGCTAGGGTTTGTAAATATGTCCGTCTGCACGAGTCCAACGGTCGTAAGGAAGCCTGTGAGGGTCGCTGTCAGGATGCTTGCTACATGCTTGCGCACGTCAAAGGGTTCTCCGCTTTGCAGCCAGCCAAGGGCAGACAACGTGAGCCCGCCAAGGCCGCCTGCAACTAGGCCGCCAAGCACTGCCAGAAAGGTTTCCATTTGAGCTGGCTCGCATTTTCGACGATAACAGAACTACCATCATTGGCTCAAGATTCCGATGATTATTGCGGCTATGAGGATGAATATCAAGATGGCAAGCATGGTGTTTATGGCGTCTAAGAGCCCAGCAAGGGCCATCCCTGCCCTGCGCTTTCTTTTGTCCCTCCAGTCAGCGCCGTAGGGGTGCTCTGGGTATCGCTTGTCCTCGTTCTCTTCGTCGTCAGGATACTTTTTCTTGTTATTATCGGCCAATACCCTTATTCGTCTGAAAGCGGCGCAGACCGGTAATCGCTGGTAACCGAAACAGTCTTTGTGCGCGTGGTGGGAGTTGCCTTGAACCGTGCAACCATCCTGTTTATCACGTTTTGATACTCTTCGTCAAAGGCTTTTTTGAGCTCTATCTGCCGAGTTATCAGTGCCACGCGTGCTGCGGTTCTCCAGTCAGCAGCTGCATGAACATCTGTTGTAATGTCACCGCCTGAAAATGGTGGAGTTGCACCGGCATACGCGTACAAATCGTTTTCAACGTCGGTGTCCGCATATGGGCCTTCCTGCGCGATTAGCGCATCATAGCTTGTGTTTGAAGTGTCCCCCGTTAGAATCCCTTCCACCTTTGAGCTGGTGTAGTACGTCAAGAGTAAAGCAGCTCCTCTGAAACTAGAATCTTGGTCTCCACGGACTCTTCAAGGGCCTCGTAGAGTCCTTTTCTTGTCCTTGGTGCCTTTCTTGCGTTGAGCTCTTGATGCTGCGCCATTTTCAAAAGTCGCTCGCAATGTCGAGGTCTATGCACTCAAAGTTGGTGGCAACGCCGCGCTCAAATTCGCAGTTTGGAGGATGCTTCATGTTATTGATAGCGTCGTTAATGGTCTCGCCTTCGTTTGTGCGCCTGCAAGAACTGCACTTTGCTCTAAATGGCATAAATGCAGAGAAAAAGAAAGAAAAGAAAGGAACTAAGCGCTCTATGCAGAGACGCCAGTCATCTTTCTTGAGCCGTCTGCCGTTACCTTCTTGGGCTGCAGCCACTGTCTGATGACGTAGCCGTCAGCCCCCCTGTGCGGGTCTCTGTACTGCTCTGCCACCGTTGGGCCCTCGCCAAGCAGGAAGGTTGCTGGGTCAAGCATCGTCGCAACAGTGTTTGTGAATCCACTGTCCACGATTACGGTTATGCCGGGAAAGCCAGGCAGCGGGAATGTCCCAAACGTGTACCTGTCAACTGCCCTTACCGCGCTACCGTTGACCCATGTGTTGCTGATGTAGTCGGCCCATACGCGCGTGTTCATGGTTATGATGGTCGGCCTGTAGTGCAGGTCGTTTATCGTTGCCACCACGTCCATTATGTCAGGCATCGGGTTTCTGTCGCTGATGCCAGACGTTGCTGCGCCCCAGTCTCCCTTAGCGACCGTGGTTGCGGTCTCGATTTCAGTGATTATCTGCGTGTTTGCCGCGCTTCCAAGTGCGCCAGCTGCCTGTGCGATGTCGTAGGCAAGTGGCTCTATCGTGCCCCTTATCCTTGCCTCGTCAGATGCATACACATCTACGACGTTCTTCCAGAGGCCAAAGGTCACCTTGCTAAATTCAGTGTTGGTTTCGTCTGGGACATTGAGCTCAGGGACCTTCTGGCGTGCCGCCATCTTGGCGTTTCTGTAGGGAACGTCAAGCTGGAGCTTTGGAACGGCTATCCTTGTCATTGCGTTTATGGCAAAGTAGTCGCGCCACTGAGTTCCTACGACCTCCTGCAGCATGTCGGTTGCCGTGATGTTTGAGATTTCGTTGCTGTCGATTACTGCGTCGCGCTGGTGTCTTTCTGCCGCACGCACCATCTCATGAGCGATAAACTCGATTCTGCCATCGCCCAGCTTGCGCTCTGGGTTGAGTTTGGCTATCGGCTCATATGTGGAGTCGTTGGCAAAGTCCACTGTTGGTATCGATCCAACATAGAACTTTTTCGTGTACGGAGAGTATGTTACGCCCCTAACTGTAGACATTTTAGAGCCCCAACCTCACGATAATGGTGTCCGTGTTCGCCGCGTCGCTGATCACGGTCGTGTCGCCTTCCTTGCCGACGTAGCGGCCAACTGTGAATCCGTAGCCCTTGTTTACAGCGTCAAGTTCCGCCGTTGTGGGTGTCGAGCCTGCAGCATATGCTGGCTGAGTGTGCGCTACAACTGTGGTTTGCGAGCCAATTTTGACAAGATTGTAGGCCTTGATGTTGCCGCCCGCTTTGACGTAGACGTAGGTGTTGCCAACTGCGACATTGACCGATTCGTCGCCGTCGTTTGAGCCACCAGTCTTTGTTTCGAGCGCGACGCCAAAGCCCGTGTATATCGTGGAAGAAGTTGTGCCTGCTATGACATCGCCGTTTGAATCGAAGCTTACTAGGTCGCCCTTTGTGATTGCCTCAGAAGCGTTGAGACCGCACTTTTGGACCTCGATGTTTATGGTCTTGGCAATTTCGCCCGGAGACTTTGCCATGTCTAGGCGAGACCTCCCCTAATTGCCAGGAGCCTCTCGTCGTCGTTGCGATACTGCCTTTCTGCTGAGGCGTTAACCTGAATCTTGAATGGCTTCTTTGCTGCATTAGCTGCGGCGTCTTTCTTTGCGCTGGCAGCCGCTGCATACTCGGATGCAAGGCTTTCAAGCGCCTCTGCGTCAAGTTTGTAAAGTTTGCCGGCCTCTGTCTCTTTTTCGTCGGCCTTTATCTTGCCCAGCTCAACTTTGGCTGAAAGAATGCGCTCGATATGTGGCCGTTTGATTGCCGCCTCATACTGCGACCTGAGCGCGTTATTCTCTTCCTTTAGAGCCTGAAGAGATGCGTTCAAAGCCTCAATCTGGGCGGAATAATCAACGACTGTAGTCGCCTGCTGCTGCGAGTGAACAGCGTCGTTACCCATTTGGGTGCTGTCAGCTTTTTCTCGGTCTAGAGAAGTACCGCGAGTGATGATGCTGCCGTACTTGGCCTTGATGCTTCCGCAGATTTTGTGAGCCGCTTCATCGTCGTATCCTTCGTCTGCCATCTTTTGCAGGCATTCATCAAAGGGAAAGTCGCCGGCGTCTTTCTGCTGCTCTGCCGCGTACTGTGGAAGAACCCATGTGCCGGTGCCGCTTGTGGTGCCTGTTGTGTAAGTAGGAATTGTGAAATAGTTGGTTGCATTAGTGCTGGCCTGCACCTGCCGCAGCTGGTTCATGCATACGCCGTGGGAGCCAGAACACTGGCCTTTTATCAGAGCCTTGTACTCGCCAAATGCTGGGCGCTTGACTCCCGCTAGATGGTACGCGACGTAGCGCTTGATTGTCTCTCTCTTGCGCCCGTCGCTTGTCGCTGTTCTCTGAACGTCTTCGTCGTCTGCTCCGATGGAGGGAGAAACAAAGCCAATCTCGCCGCGCTTTATCTGCTCCCTTGTTTCTGGGTCTGTGATTTCAGCAACGGCAAAAGCCTTGCCGCTCTGCTCGTCAATCCCAACGTCGATGATTGTGCCTTTTCTGTACTGCTCTTGGATCTCGTACTTTGGATGCCCAAAGTCGGGGGTTACAACAAAGGGCTTGCCGAGAAATGTCTTTAGGTCGCGTTCAAGTGCTTCTCTGGTTACGCCCCACTGGTTGACGTTGTGAGTGTCATCCAGCAGAAACGATTTGATGAAAAACTTGTCGCCGCGCTCAAAGCTGTTAATGGTTGAAGCATAGCGCGTAGCATCTGCCATTACAGCCCCAAGGTGAGCGCTTTTCGCTAGTGAGAACTAATAAAAGGCACAAAATTGATTGTTATGTACTGGCATGGCGGCAATGACATATTACATCAAACTGCATTGCGACATCAATAGCGTTTACAAGAAAATAAAAGGTAGGCGTTGCGCGCGCTGTAAAAGGACAATTAGCAGTCATCCTTTGTTCTACAATTATAAAGAAGGCATTCTTTGGGTGGCTTGTGACCCCGAAAAGAAAGTAAGCGAATTACTAGCCATGCCATGACTAAAGTGTGATTAAGTGCGCCCAAGCTCTCGTTTTACTTTCAAAATCGCCTCCCCCTCGGTCTCTAGCGTCTGCGGGATAATCTTGCTCTCAAAGGCTTTCAGCTCTTTTTGATACTGCTCGCGCTTTTGCAGATACTCTTTTTTTCTTAAAGTGTGGTCGTGCATTATCCTGATTCCGTACGCCCAGCCGGAGCGCTCGTGGTTTACGTATTTTCCAATTGCGTCGCTCTTTTTTGCAATCAAATAGTGTGCACGCCGATATTCCAGCTCTCTAGGATGCAGCGCCAGGCGTGGCATAAATCGAAACCAGTCTTTCTTTTCGTGGTCCGCAACAGGGACTCTGTAGAGCAGTTTGGTGGGAGTCGTCTTGTTGTTTAGCCACCAGAAAAAGGTCGTCAAGTCGCCTTCCAGCCATTCGTCGCTGTCTATTATCAGCAAATAGTCGCAGTCGCAGATGTTAAAGTAAATCTGGCGCTTTTGAAACTCTGGCAGGTCTGGCGCGTCTAGCAGAACGGTGTTTGAAAAAGACTGCACGAGCTCTCTGCTTCCGTCATTGGACAGCGCGGTTTCGCCATCAAAGCCTGCGTACCTGCCGTCAATGCAAAAGACCCTGTCAAACCTTGCAAGCGTGGGAAGACATCGCTTTAACTCCTCGTAAGCATTGTAAAACACAAGCCCCCCTGCTATCGTGCACGTGCGTGCGCCTATCATAATTTGCCGAAAAAACTTCGGCAAAACTATTGGGAACTATAGGAGGTCAATCAAATCCAGTATCTGCAGCACTTCCAAGGGCTCTTGCGAGATGTAATCCACCGGCGCAGTGACTTTTACCTTTATCCTGTCGCTGCGCGTAGGCACGCTGACTATAAAGCGCTCTTTTCTTGATATCTGAGAGATTGCTGGAATGCGCGTGTATCCATGCAGTCTCAGCGCCTTTGGCTTTTCGCCCTCTACCCTAAGAACGCTATTTAAGCCACTGATTTTGCCAAGTATCGGCACTTGAACAAGGTACTTTAAAGATATTCTCGCAGTCACACGTAGTTTTACAAGCTCCCGAGCCTTGATTTCAGTGTAAATGCGTCTGCGCCTTGTTTCTCCTCCACCAAAAGCCTGTTTCGACTCTGTAACAGGGGGCGCTTCTGCCTCAAGTATTGCGTCGGCAGAGAAAGTGACTGCCGCAGTCTTTTTCAGAAGGGCGTCCGCTGAAAAGGTGCTTGAAAAGCTCTTTTTCAAGAGCGCGTCAGTGGAAAAGCTCTTTGTCAGAGTCTTTTTTACAAACGCGTCAGCTAGGAAGCTCTTGCTTTGGGTCTTTTTCAAAAATGCATCCGCAGCAAAGCTCTTTGTTTGGGTCTTTCTGAGCACGGCATCGCTCGTAAAGCCCTTTGTGAAGGTCTTTTTGAGATACGCGTCTGCCGTGAAGCTCTTTGTCTGGCTTTTCTTTAGAAAAGCGTCCGCTGAAAACGTCTTTGTAAGGCTTTTTTTCAGCAGCGCATCAAGCGTAAACGTCTTTAGTTTTGTTGCGACAAGTATAGAGTCTGCTGTCCAGGTCTTGCTCAGCGTCTTTTTCAGGTACGCGTCGCTCGTAAAGGTCTTGGTAAGTGCCTTCTTCAGCCATCCGTCGACTGTAAAGGTCTTGCTTGTGACTTTTTTTAGGATGGCATCGGCGCTGAACGTCTTTGTCTTTGTCTGCTTTAGAAGCGCGTCAACGGTAAAGCTCTTGGTTGTTTGGTCGCCCTCTCTTAGAATGATAGAAACAGACTTCCAGGTGATAGAGCCCGACGTGTTGGGGCAGACCGTCTGGTAGTTTATCTTGTCCGTTGCAGCGACGTTGACAGTGTTAGACGTATCAGAGAAAAGACCAGTTGCTCCAGCCGCTATGGAGACTCCAATGCCGCTATCTGCGCTGTTTATCCTGAACTTTAGGGTGGTCGCAGACGTAGCAATGGAATTGGCGCTAACGTACACGTCCAAGTCACTGAACTTGTACGCGTTTTGCACCTTGTACTGAAAGTTAGCCTCCGTGGTGGAGAGAGTAAAAAGACCGCCAACCGGCTCGTAGTTTGTGCTGTTAAAGTTTTGAGTGAACGCGCTGTGGTTTACCGCGCAGATGGCCTTGTTGTTTGAGGTTTCAAATTCTCCCTTTATCCAAGCCGTGTTGATGTTGCCAGTACCAGTGCTCGTCGTTAGTGACCAGTTGAAATTATCTCCTGAGGCTATGGTGTCGGTGTTTGACGTGTCCTCCTGCAGTCCAGTGGCTCCAGAGCCATAAGTGACAGAAAATGCGCCATCGGCACCGTTGACGCGGCTCTTGAAAGTGCTGTTTGTAGTGCGCGCATTGGAGCCCACAAAGACTGCAAAGTTTTTCATCACTCCAGCCGTGCGTATCTTCATCTGAGCCTCGACTTCTGTGGTCACCCACGCGCCTCTCGTGGGGTGGCCGTACACGGTGGAGGAGGCTGTTCCAAAAGTTACGTCGTAACCCCAGACTGGCATGGACGTTGTTTTTGTCGTGCTGGTTGGATCTGACTGCAGCCCTAGCGTATTTGAGGTAATGCTAGTGCCGGTCGCCCCCGTAATTATTTTCCAGTTTACGTCGTCGCCCGCTGCGATGGACACAGAGTTTGAGGTGTCCTCAAAGACGCCGGTCGAGCTTGCACCGACGGATATGACGATAGAGGTGTCTGCGCCATTTTTGCGCAGGGTCCAAGTCGATGCGGCTGTTACGGTGTTTGTCTGAACGAAAATCTGTGCGTTTCTAAGAGTCGTTGCGTGACGTACGCGTATCTTGCGGTTGGCCTCTGTGCTGGTGTTTGTTCGCTGGCTGTTTCCAACGCCCATGTACGTGGTCGTAGCAGCGTTTATGGTAGTATTCTGCCCTTGTACCCAGAGAAGCGAGTTTCCCAATTGGTGTCATCATCAGCTTAATACAACCTTGCCGCTCCAAAGCGGGTTTATTGCAACCAGCAGGGCGTTGAACGCGGTCTTTATGCTGTTTGTAATTGTTCCTGTAGGGGCTCCCGGCAAAGACACGTTGACTATCCTGTTCTTGTCTGTTCCCGTAAAGGTCACCTGAAACGTTATGCCGGGCTTGAAGTCCCTGTACGTGGAGCCATCGGCGTTTGTGAAAGTCTGCGTAACAGATGAGACGTTTGCCAGGATGTATGCCCTCGCTGCCTCCTTGCGCTTGTGCTCGTCCCATATCGTGGCGTGTATGTCCGAGAGCGGCACGTTTTGGTGGTTTGCGCACAGCATGGTTTTTCTGACATTTCCAGCGGCGTCTGTTCTCTGCGCTATTACCTGCACGTTTTGCCAGTCCGTGCCTTCGTCAAAGGAAAATTCTATCTCGCAGCCGCAGGTCATGGGAACCCAATGCTGGTACTTTACCGTGCCCAAGTGAGCTGGCTCATCTCCTGCGGAATCAGGTTAACCTTGTCAAAGGGCGCAGCACCCCACTCTGTCATGCTTTCCGTGTGGCCGTCGTCAAAGACAAAGGTCACGGTCTTTAGCACGTTGGCGATGCCGCTTGTGCATCCCACCAAGTAAAACTCGTGCACTCCACCTGAGAGAAAGCGCACTACTCGCCTGCGCAGAAAGAGGTTTTCGCCGGGCCTCAGCCTCAGCTTGTGGATGGTCTTGCCGTTGTACGTCAGCTCAAATGACTCTAGCTTTTTTCTGTCGATTTTCAGGTACGTTGGGTCTCTCTGGTCGTCGCTCCATTCTAGGGACGTTCCATCGTTGTAGTTTGCCCTGAAATTCATGGCCGCTATATCTCGTCATACTGCAGCGTGAACGTCTCGTTTGCCAGGTCCCCCGGTGACGCGCTTGAAGTGGTTTCCATCTGCAGAACGAAATAATTTGTGGTTTCGTTGGTGGCGTTTATGATGTTGCCAGACTCGCTTATTGTGAGAGAGAGCGGCGAGCCCGACGTGTATGTGAAAACATCTGTTGAAGTCGAAATATCTGTGTGCCCACCCGCCATCGCTTGGTCGTCAGTGTCTGCCACGTCGTAGCCAGTAGTCGCGCCAGAGTTGTGAACTGGGAACTGGTCTCCCACCTTTACCGTAATTCCAGTCCCAAAGCCTCCGCCGTCTGTGTAGAGTTTTACGTTGTCAACCTGCACGCTGGGAGCTCCCGTGCACTTTAGATAAAGCGACTTCCAGCGGCTGTACGAAGTTCCAGCGGCTGGCACTATGCAGGGGTTGTTGCTGTCGATGGTGGCGTTGTCAGCTCGCTTGAACCGCAGGTTGGGCGGGCCAAGCGCATCAATACTTGTTGACGCGCCGGGCGAGTTGTCGCTGCCGCCAGTGTCTAGCATTACGTTAAAAGTCGCAACCATGCTTAGCCAATCACTACCTCGAAGTTTATCTCAGTGCTTAAAGGAACCACTCTCTCTAACTTTGGCGCAAAGGTGAGGGAGACTGCGCCAAACTCGCCCGGCGCTAGGTATCTGGGAAAGTTTGTCACCGTAAGGTCAGGGTCGTTTGTCTGCGGGCTCTCAAGCTCCACCGGCGCTGCATAGTCGTTTCTGACAAAAAGCGCTATCGTGCTCTTTTTGCCTATCTGAGTGACTGGGAACCTTATAAGGCCAACGCCGCTTTCATTTGGCCGCTGCTTGTCTGAAAAGAAGGACAGCATTTCTCTCTCTATGAGCCCCCGCCGATTTTAGCCACCCTCTCCTTCAAGGTGTTCATTATCTCCAGCTTTTGCTTTGCCATCTGCGCCTGCGGGTTGTTCTCTGCCATGGCCTGCTGTTGCTGCTGTTGCTTGGCCTCCATCTCCTGCTTGCTCTTTTCCAGTTCGTCCTTGAACTGCTCAAGGCCGAGCAGCGTAAGGATTGCCTGGTCTGGGAATCCTGGCACTGCGCTCTTTAGTTTGTTTGCGGCATCCACAGAATCAACCCAGCTTTCTATCGTTATGGGCTCAAACTCTGCTTTTACGCGCACTTTTTCCAAGATGTCTGCACGGCCAATAGCGCGAATGTTGCGCTCGTACCACTGCGCCGAAACTATTCTTGAAAGCCACTCCCTGTCACTCTGGACTGGGCCGGCCATAAAGAGCCGAATCTTGCCAAAGAGAGTTGCCATGTTGCTGTCCTCCTCCCTGCCAAGAAGCGGCCCTGGGACTGCGCTGTTGCCTATTATCATGCGCTCGTAGGTCTCGGCCAGCTGAACGATATCAGCCACCTTGGCCTGCAAGTCCATGGGAATATACTCGACGTCTTCCTTTGGCTTGCCAGAAATGAAGTTAAAAGCCCCCGGCATCATGCCGTCCTTTATGGTGTTTAGCTGCGTGCGCGTGTCTGTCTCCGTCTTTCCGTCGGTGTTTACGATTACAAGTCCATAGGAAGCCCACATGCTCTGCGCAATCTCGGGGGCGTCGTATTCCAGCACCCTCTGCAGTGCCCTTGCAGCGCCCACTACCCTTTGAAGCTCAGAGTATCCGTAATACATCGCCCTCCTTATTGGCGAGTTGGCTTTGTTTACGAGGTAAATCATGCTCCCAGCAGGGATTGTTTTTGAAGAGTTGAATGCCTCAACGCCTTCAAGCGTCCAGTCCATGTCGCTGGCAATCATTGGCTTGCCAAGGTCTCTGCTATGGAGAACCTTCAACTGCTCGGGAAGGCTTGGCGTTTGCTCGATATCTCTTGCGCCAGGCACAAACTCCTCCATGGGCTCAAAGAGAATCACCCCACGACCGAACACCTTTGCCATAGTGGTGGCGTCGACAAGGGCCTGCTGGAAATGGAGGTCCCTGTCAATCTCCTTGAGCTCGTCTAAAACGTCGTCGTACTGCTTCAGCTCTGATTGAATCTGCTCTTCCTTTTTGTCCTTGCTGTCTATTAGCTCAAAGACTGGCTTTATTCCAGCCCCAAAAACGAATTCTATTTTCTTGTCGATTACAGCGCCTGCAAGGGTAGAAGCCCAGACGTCCTCAAAATACTGCATCTCTTTGTCGTTGTAGCTTGGAGAAAGCCCGCCACTTCCGACCACAAAGGCCGCATCGTACTGCTTGTTTGGCCTGTTTGTGGATATGTACACTTTAGGGATTTTACGAGGCAAATTCTGGGAATTTTAGGTACAGATTTGGGAAGAGAAGTATTGCAAGGGGAGTTGAATTCCCCCTGCCATCTCCATGAGCCGGTGCGTGTGTGTGTCTGCCTATGAGAGAGGGTTTGGACACCCACGAGAGACTTGACCAAGACATGAACACTGTCGACAGCATCACACGCCACCGGCATCTGATAGACGCGTTCTTTTCTTGGAAATTAAATTTTGAAAGAACTATCTTGGCATCCTTACGACCCAGCTCCTGCTTTCAATTCCCCTCAAGCGTGGCGCCACGCCCGTCCCCAAAAGGTCGCCTGTCCCCTTGTCACCATAGGTGTATTTCTTGTTGGCTACGGTGACATGCCTTTTTCTATCTCGCATGTACACGCGAGCCTTGAAGCAGGCAAGCATGAGCGCCATTACAAGGTCGTCATGTTCGGAGCCCTCTGCGTAATAGGAGATGTTGCCGCTCTCTGTTCTGTGCTCTGCAAATATCGACAGCTGTCGTTTCAACTCATCCAATTCAGAATTGGTTGATATAGGAAACACGAGGCGCTCGTCGGCAAACCACTCCAGCATCAGTTTTACCATCGCGTTTTTGTCCATCGTCTTTTCGCCGGCTTGTTTTTTGAGATCTTTGATGTCCTTGCTCGTGGTGACTGGAAAGGCAGGGAGGTTGTGCTTGTACTTTAGAACCTCGTACACGTGCGCGCCCACGCTATTAATCTCCACCATTAGAAACTGAAAGGGGTGAAGCCTATGGATTCTGGCTATTTCATTTTCCACGTCGATGTAATTGCGCCCTAGCCAGCGCTTTGCGTTTAAAATTTTCACCACGCCATCCTCGACATGCACGCCCACAAGCGCGCTAGAGTCACGGCTTTTACCGCTGTCGAGACCTGCTATTCTAACTGCTGTCATCTTTCCATCTCTCTTTATATCCGAGGGAACTTGGGCATTCGTTGTTAGAACAGCATTCATTCATTCGGAGAAAGTTGCAGATGGGGCACATGTCATAGGCTACCATGCTTCCACCTCATGCGCGCCCTCTGGGAATTCAGAGCCAAAGATTGAACCCCTTCCCGTGGTGTACTGGTTAAGATACTCTTGCGCCACGTCAACAGTCTTGTCTGCCAGCATCGCCAGAATCTCCTCACGCGTGTACAGGTTGCCTTCTGTCGCCCAGATGTTGTACTTGAAAAACTGCCACTCTTGCTCGTCGTGCTCTTGCTCTATCTCGTAGTGAAAGCCTCTGGGACCCTTTGGCGTCGATAAGAGAAAGAGGTCGCTCCTGTTGGTCTTGACGATTGGCATTACAGAGTTCAGCACCGGCCTGTCATCAATCAGGTCCCACTTGGCCGCCTCGTCCATGATAAATGCCACAATCTTTGTGTCGCCAGTGGCGGCCTCTGGGTTCGCCGGCAGACCTTCGTACGATGTGCCGTTGGCAAGCTGCAGTTTAAGGTCATGCTGCGACTCTTGCTTGTCTACCAGCTTGGGGTAAGCCTTGAAGAGCTCCTTTAGGCGCTGCATCAGCTTTTTCGTTGCTGCGCTTCTTGTGCCTGCGATAATCTTGACCTGCTTGCCTGCGTATTTGTTAAATGCCCTGTAAGCCACGATGCGGAGCATGAGCTCAGAAAAGCCCATCTGCCTGCCCTTGTTCAGATGAAACTTGTGCAGGCTCGCGCTATCGATGGCCTCAAAGAATTCTAGCTGATACGGGGTAAGCTCGTGAGGCTCGTACGTGCGAGGGTGAACTGGAAGCCCAACGGCTTTGTTAAACTCTGTAAAAGATAACTTGGAAAAGCGCTCCGTTATTGCCTCTGCAGTTTCGCCTTCTATGTCCTGTAGCTGCCGCTGGAGCTCGCTCACGTAGAGCTGCGATGCGTCTATTTTCCCTTCAAGAATGGGGTAAATCGATGGCGCTCTGCCCAACTTCATTTTCCACGTGCGCTCCTAGCGCTCTGGCCTCTGCGTCTCTGATTGCAACCTCCCTCGTGGCTTCGTAGTATGCAGAAAGGTAAGGCTGGATGGAGGCGATTTTTTCCAAGATGCAGGCTTTTTTGAATGCGCCCTGCTCGAGGTGGTAGTTTTTCCACAGCTCCTGCTGGATTAGTTCAAGCTGGTCAATTCGCTCTATGTGCTGGTTTACAAAGCCCTGCTTCGCAATCTCGTAGAGCCGCTTTAGTTTGGTGGCTTCAATCGTGCCCTTTATTCTGTAAAAAGTGGCTCTGCTGATGTCGATGCCGTGAGCCTTTAGGTACGCTAGCGCCTGCTCTTCCTTTAGGCGCATGACCATGCAGTTTATGACTAATCTTTCAGTATCGTTAAGCGGCAATCAGCGAACGTGGCCTGATACGAAAAATCTCAAATAGAGAACTATGCGCTACCGCATACAGTTTTCTCCACTTCATCAATCACAACGAGAGCCGTCTCAAGTCCTTCGGCAATACCCGCTAGCCTTCTCGCTTCCTTTTCGTTTCCTTTTTTTATGAACGATTCGGCCATAGATGTAGCAGCTGATTCTCTCTTTGCCATCTCTGAACGCAAAGTCTGAAAAATCCACCTTAATTCCGACTGGCTCAAGACTACTCTCTACTCCATGCAGTGCACTATGATATAGTTTCGGTGCTTTTTTGCTGCTTCTTTGGCCGCCTTTTCGCTCTTGAAAAACTCGTCGTGCTCCCGCTTGTAGCCCCACCAGCGCATAACACAGTGCGTCATCTTGCCGTATGCTCCTCATCCAGATGCCTTACGTACTCTTGGTGCAGGACGTGCACGTAGAACTTGCCGCCGACGGTATCAGCATACTTGCCAAAATGTGCTGCCAGATTACAAAAGACCTGGCATTTTGCGCAGCCGTCGATTACATGAAACTGTTTAGCCATCTCTGCATTCACTTCTTTTTACCGAATGAATACCCCAAACTGAATGCCGAGAGCGCTATAGCGAGCGCAGATAAAAGCGCAGTCGATAAAGGCACGCTATACTCTGTCATCTCAAGCGCTCCTGTCTCCTTTCTCGTCGCATTGCGCGCACATCCATCCACCGTAGGGATATGGCTTGCCGTTTTCCTTCCGCTCTTCAGGGCTGTCAAGGTCTGGGACTCGATTGATAAACTTGCCCGAACCCCACGCTACGCTCTCTCCACATTGACAACATATTTCTTGCTCTCTCTCGTCTATCATTGAAAAAGTATTCTTGCAACCTTTACAAAAGCATTTCACTGTGTCCCCAAACACATATGCAATCTTTTCTGAGGCACATATGGGGCACTTGCTGCGGCAGCTCATTTTGCCGCTATAAAGAGTGCATACCCATATCGCATGATAGGTGACTTTAAGCGCCTTTGCATCGCCGCCTTCTCCGTAGGCTTTGGATACATATCCTGCTGTGGCAGCTCCTTCTCCACCTTGAAGTAATAGGCATAGCTCTTTGGGAGAAAGTTAGAGTAGTACATCATGGTACCCATCATCTCCACAAAGCGTGTGCCAGCCTTTCTCCATGTGTTCTCTATAAGATAGCTTGCAGCACCTATCCCTCTCAACGATGGATGAATCACAATCCTGCTAACGTATGTTATCCACTTGTTTACAAACGAATAGCGCTCACTCCTGTTTTTTACACGTTTAAGCGCAGCTCCTAATGGCGTTTTGTTTCTTGCAGTTATCTCAAGACTAGGCGCAGAGTAAACTATGGCCCCATAAAGTATGCCAGTTGCTTTGTGAAATAGCCCAAAGACCTTGCGCACGACTGAGGGCAATTCTACGTTAACATAATGAAACTGCGAGAGCTTGTAATACCAGTGCTTTTGCACCTCTCTAATTTCAAACTCTTGCTCTAGAAAATCATAGTTGTTTAGTGGTTTGTTTGGTCCCTCTGCCACGAAAAGTTTCCACGTCACGGTAAAGCGAGTGCAGCGGCTTCCATCTATAGAGAAGTTCATCAGAGTGGTCTGTGGCCGAGAACTGTGGTAAGGGCTTGACGCTTTTGATGTGCCATGCGTGTGTCGCCTTGTAAATCCGCCCACTTGGAGCCAGCTGCAATGCTATGGCTTTAGGAAGCTGCAAGCTCCTATCGAATTGCACGATGCCGCGCACACGACCAGCATTTAGAAGGTAAACGTCGCAGTTGAGAAAGTCATCAGGGCAGGCATAGGCTCTAAACTCCCACTCTTTCTTTCCCTCTAGTATCTGCGTGATAAAGGGCTCTCTGATTGTTATGCCGTTCACTTTTGCGCTGCCTCACTAACTTGTACTTTGGCATCAAATTCTTTAAAGAGCGTATAATCTGCCTTTAGGTGCTCCCTAAGATCCTCATGAGCAGATGCAAGGAAAAACGTTATGCCATACTGGTCTCTTATTCTGCGCATGTTAATGGCAATGGCCTTGGCCGTGATTCTGTCAAGCGTGCTGCAAAACTCGTCAAATATGAGATAGCAGTCTTCAACTCCAGACTCTTTTCGCTCTCTCTGCAGCTTCATTACGCAGTAATAGAGGCAAAAGCGAAACTTCTCCCCGTCCGATAATTGCGTGTATCTGGAGACAAACTTCCATGCCTCACCAAGCCCGCACTTTGAGAGCAGTTTCAACTTCTCTTCGCTTGTGACCTCGGGAAAGTATTCTATCAGCGGCAAGTCTTGCAACGCCAGCTCAGTCCACTTGCGCACGTACATCACTTTTTTGCCCTGCTTGACAAGCTCCTCGTAAACAGCGTTTAGAATTGAAGACTTGCCGGAGCCAGAATAGCCGCATATGTAATAGAGTTTGCCGGCCACTATTGGCAGCTCCAAATCCGTTACAATCTCTCTCTCCTTTTCGCTTGTAAGACCAAAGCTCTCTATGATTTTCTTTGTGTTTGCAGTGTTGTCAAAGCGCTGCTTGTAACTAATGCTGACCTTCATTTGCCCCAAGCCTCCTCATGTTCTCTTCGTGCCTAAAGTATCGCGCAAGGGAGATTAGCGCCTCCTCTTTTTGCTCTTCCAAGTCTTTTAGAGTAGAGAGCACAAAATCATAATCCTCCATTTTTTCAAACTCAAAGGAAAGGATGTATTTTTTTAGAGTCTCTTTAATCTCCAGCTCTATGGGCTCCTTTATGCCCATGTTAACTTCAATGGCCTTTCTTAGAGCCTGCTCGTCCTCTGCAATC
>Ga0222714_10001811_pt1 | contig 23652 bp, 28 predicted proteins | sample C33_3DmetaG_FD_165048 | JGI IMG/M metagenome (GOLD analysis project Ga0222714, IMG submission 165048) | Estuarine water microbial communities from San Francisco Bay, California, United States - C33_3D | ecosystem: Environmental > Aquatic > Marine > Unclassified | place: USA: California...
TTAAAGCATCAGAAAAACCTTTCCAAGAAGCAGCAATAGTAGGAGTTCAGTCCGGAACCAAGGCTCTTAGTGCCGCTACTGCTGGAATTGTAAAAGTTGGTACTGATATGATGGCAGCGGTTCCTGGAGTTGGAGCTGTCGTAGAAGTTGGTAAAATGCTAAATGACGGTTCAAAAGCTGCTAGTGCTATAGTTGAAGCTGGGTCAGAAGCGGTTTCAATTGCTTCTGACGCATTTGTTGAAACATCTGAAAATGTTAAAGAAGGACTAAAGGAACTTGAAGAGAAAAAGAAAATGACTGAGGAAATTTCTAATCGCACAACTAAATCTATTGATAATTTTGTAAAACCCCCCTTTAATAATTTGCCTCAAGCTGCAATACCTCAGCTTAAAGAGAAAAATGTAAAACCCCCCTTTAATAATTTGCTTCAAGCTGCAGGACGTAGTAAAACTAAACGCACCTTTTTTAAACACAACGCTAAATCAAAGCGAGTTAGGTTCGCTATATAGACGACTTTTTTCCTCGCCATGCTTTAAACCCATTACTACGAACAATATTGAAAGATGTTCCTAGATGATCGTACGCAATTTGGTAACCTTTTTTATGAATGTCATCTAATTGACTTAAATATTGAAATATTTCTCTCTGTAATTCAATTGGATACCCCTTCGTCAAGGGGGAAATGTTTAAGTTTAATGAATTAAAATTAACTTCTTCTGACATATTTATTTATACTTTTTAAAATATAAATAAATCTAAATCAATTTTTAAATATAATTTATATATTAATACATGGTATCAACCCACCATATATGGTGGTTTCATTTATTATATTATATTTTATATATAATATAATGGATTATATTATTCCAGCTTTTATAATGTTAACATTAGACGGAGTTTATTTATCTAATATCGGTGGACCGCTTTTTAATCCTATGATTACAAATATTCAAGGAAATAAAATGACATTAAATCCATTTGGCGCTATTATAGTATATGTTTTAATGTTATTTGTTTTATATAAATTTATAATTATAGAGAGAAAATCACCTATAGATGCGTTTTTATTAGGGTTTTGTATTTATGGAATATTTGATTTTACGAATATAGCTATATTTAAAAAATATAAATATCTACCAGCGTTGGTAGATATGTTTTGGGGAGGAATTTTATTTTATATAACAACACTACTAACATACAAATTACGTAAAATAAAGATTTAATTTCGAATTATTTCTCTCTATTACTCTTTTAGATCATATAAAATAAATTATTGACCGTTATATGTAATAAAACATATTAGTTTATTACCTGTGTTAGTATCAAACATAATATCATTTTGATTAAACATTTTAGTTATACTTGTGTCGATTGTATAACCGTTGCTTGTTAAATATGATATCAAGGTTGGAACTTCATCTACAACCATCAAATCGCTTCCAAATTTACCACATACGGTGTTGCACGTTCCTAGAGACATTAACGCATAACCGCATTGTTTTAATGGGCTACACGAATTGCCTTGTTTAAATTCACTTAAAGGTGGAAATTTAATAAATGTTACTAAATCGGCTAAAGGGCCTTGTGGCTTCAAATTGAGAACAACTATATTTTTATAGCATTGATTGTATGTATCCAAAAAAGGTTGGCTAAATAGAGAAACTGTTTTGGATTTAAATTCTGGTGGAGATTTATTCATATAATTTGTATCACATCTTATTTTATTATTTGATTTTATACTTTTTATAAAGTTAAACATTTAATAGACAAAGATTAAAAAATTAAAATTTTAAATATTATCAGGTTATATATTCTTACTAAACTAAACATTTCTTACTAAACTAAACATTTCTTACTAAACTAAATATTCTACGCTGTTGTTTAGTTTGCCATTCTTTTCAGTTGTTCCAGCTGTTCTTCCAGTTTTTCAATTTTTCTGCTATTTTCGTCGCCTTGACGCGTAGTTGGCCAACATCCAGATGGATGTACGTCGTCATCTATCTCACTCCAGTCAAGGTTTCCTTCTGGAAATATTTCAAGATTATTACACTGCGAGTTAAGGGCTCGCCCCTGTGTTCTCTGACAGAACAGACCTCCCAACAAGTTGTAAATTACATGCTTCACAACTTCCTCCCCATGCTTTAAAGTTTCTATTTCCTTGGCCTGCGCGGTCACCAGCGTTTCAAGGTAGCTGCATTTTTCAATCCCATCTTTTAAAGTTTCTATTTCCTTGGCCTGCGCGGTCACCAGCGTTTCTAGGTAGCGGCAATTTTCAACCACTTGGTGAACGTTCATACGCGTGCGTTTGACTGGATTTTTATTTTTAAGGCAAAACCAATATTCCTTTTCGTCCACGTGAAGTTTATATGGCGTGCCATCCGAAATATTCGTCCAAAATTCAACGCTCCATTGTAGAGACGACCAATAATAATTTCCATCGACGCAGTGATATGGGTCCTCGAAGTGAACAAACGCAGACATTACATCTGAATAAACGTCTTCTCCAAATCCAAATTTTTTATTAATGGGAGTAAAATCAACCCGCGAGACAACTCCGATACAATTCTTTTTCATAACACCCTTGATTCCATCTTCCGTCCATTCAGTTGACATACGAGGAATGTAGATACTAGCCACAGATTTCATTATTGAATATATTGTTGGTTAAATTGAGTACTTTAATTTAAGTACAGAAAAGTATTTCAATTTTTTATTTTTATATAATTTTAGTGTGTTTACTAAAAATTTATAAAATGTATTAAAATGTATTAAGTCAATAAAAAATATTGGCCACAATAAGCCTCATTTGTATATTAATTAAATTACATTTAAAGCATATTACATTTAAAGCATATTACATTTAAAGCATAATACATTTAAAGAACAACTACATATATCTATATTTTGCAGACAACTAAACCAACCCGGGTGTTTTGCTGGCAGTAAAATCTGCCACTCACTCGTCGGTCGTGTTGAGTAGGTTGTTGTTGTACGTTTGATTGAACCTAGCCACGATGGATCGAACATTACCGAAAATCATATCGTCCAAACGTTTGTTTTCGTCGTCGTGGTCATATTCAGGGTGATGACCCAATATAGCCCTCACCAGTTGTAAATACTGGACCCCTCTGTTTTGTAACATATCAGATATAAATTGCGCAGGAGCTAACCCAATATCCGCCACATGAATTCTGTATGCCGCATCACGTTCCAAAGAATCAAACACCAATTCGTCGGTGTAATCCTGATCGTCGTGTTCTTCATTATTTATATTATTCCAGAAAAATCGGAAGGCGCGGAGGGTTGATTCGTCAAATTCCGTCTTTTGCTCGTAGTCGTCCTCGGAATAGTCCTCGTCGTCCTCGTCGTCCTCGTCGTCCTCGTCGTCAGGTGTCTCGGTCATGGCAGCCCGACAACACGGACAGGCAAAACCATTATGTGCTATATTTTGAAATAAGCAACTCGAGTGAAAGCGATGATTACACTCAGTTGTCACGCAATTTATGTTGGACACGATGATATCCATACAGATCGGGCAATTGTGATCCGACATTTTGCATAAATTGAGAGACTACAATAGTTAAAAACTTGTTATACGTTAATATGATGTAGATAGTTTGGAGAAAAGTATTTCAATTTTTTTAAATTAAAGTAAAATATGTTAAAACTAAAAATTTATTTTTAGTCTGGTTTAAATGTATGGTATTGCTGCCCTGTTAAAAATAAATTTTTAGTAGTCGTCATTTACAAGAGTTTTTAAAAAAAATTGAAATACTTTTTCTACCAAAATAGAAAGCATTATAAGTTCACACAGATCAAACGCTTAAGCCTTTATTAAATCTACAATATTAATCACCAATATGTCCAGCACTAATATGACCAGCTTGTATATTCCTCACGTGTTCCCTAATTTTGGGAAGGAATTTATCCAAGGTGTTTTCGATATTTACGGCGATGTCTCCGAAATCGACCTTGTAGCCAAGCAAGACCGCAACGGAAAGGACTATAACAGCGTCTATGTCCATTTCAAGGAGTGGTATACCACCCCGAAGACCGAGGCTTTCTACAATACGCTCGTAGATCCCAACACGACTTGCCGCGTTTACTACGACAAAACGTGGTACTGGATTGTCTTGCCAAATACCGCGAAGAAGCATATCCCAGGAGACCGAAAGCAAAGAATTGCCCCCTGCAGTTCTGCTATGGCAGTTTCGTCTTCGAACGTCGCGCCTGCGAATAGAAGTTATGCCAATGCGGTGAAGAAGCATACCATCACGGAAGACCACGTGCAAAGAATTGCCCCCCGCAGTTCTGCTAAGGCAGTTTCGTCTTCGAGCGGCGCGCCTGCGAAGGGAAGTTATTCCGATGCAGTGAAGAAGTCGGTCGAAGATGAAGAAACTGACGCCGAAATCCGTGCTCAAATGGACGAGATTGATGAATTCCTAGAAAAGGAGGACGAAAACCTTATCACGATCGACGGAAGATACGTGCGCGAAATGGAGGAATACATACACGAACTGGAAATGGACAATTTGTATCTGCAAGAAACGGTCGAGAATTTCCCTGCACAACCCGCGTTGACCGAGGATGATGTGAACATTGTCCGTATTGACGGTAGATACGCGAATCAACTCAAACTGGATAATTATGCGTTGAATACGGAGGTTGCGACCTTGAGAATGACCGCGGCTAGTTTGAGGGATACCATCAACGAACTGACCTTGTTGTTGTCCTCAAAGTAGACTGGATGGCGTCTTCGCGAAAAAGGTAAAACATTAGTTTAGTTTGTGTGTGCGTGTGTGTGTGTTGTGTAGACTAGACCTATAATTTAGACCTATAAATGTATCTATAAATATTTGGAATTGTAACAATTAATTAAATTTAAAGTGAGTCCCTCTGGGACAATATTTTTTCTCTCTATTTAGCATTAGAGAATAAGATTTGTTGTTGTTCGTGTATAAATAATGGAACTAAATTTAGTTATACCTTCAACAAATATAAGGTGAATATAATTATTAGTTATTCGAAAATAAATTGATTTTTTTTACCTGATAAATTAGAGGATACATCAAATAGATTTAAAGATATCTCAATTATTAAAAAACAAATGATTAAATATGCCGAAGATTTTAAAAAGAACGGTATTTCAGTATTGGAAGAACTAAATGAGAACCAATTAGCCGATTTATTGAGGAAAGCCAACAAAGCATATTACGGCGAAAATCAAATCTTTACAGACAATCAGTATGATATAGTAAAGGAATATGTAGAGAAAAAATATCCATCAAATTCAGTTATAAACGAGATAGGTGCTCCAGTAGAGCGTAATAAGGTTAAATTGCCTTATCCGATGGGTTCAATGGATAAAATCAAACCTGACACAAGAGCGTTGTCAAATTGGACGGCAAAATGTACAGGACCATATGTTTTATCGTGTAAGCTTGATGGCGTAAGTGGTCTCTATACAACCGAAGAAAAAGAACCAAAACTTTATACTAGAGGAGATGGACGCGTCGGTCAAGACATCAGTCATCTTATTCCATTCTTACGTTTGCCAAAAACACGTGGTATTGTAATTCGCGGTGAATTTATCATTCAACGAGAACTTTTTAATATTAAATATAAAAAAAATTTCGCAAATCCAAGAAATATGGTGGCTGGTATACTTAACCATAAAACAATTATTGACGCGATTAATGATTTGCATTTTATTGCTTACGAAGTAATGAAGCCAATTTACAAACCGTCATCCCAAATGGAATTTTTATCTACGTTGGACGTAGAAGTAGTTAGGTATAAATTTGAAGAAACTTTAAGCAACGAATTGTTATCACAAACACTTGTAAATTGGCGAAATAATTATGCTTACGAAATAGATGGTGTAATTGTCGCAGATGATAAGATTTATCAACGTAAGCCTGGAAATCCTGAACACGCGTTCGCGTTCAAAATGGTATTGTCAGACCAAATAATAGAAGCAAAAGTGGTGGATGTTTTATGGTCTCCAAGTAAAGATGGATATTTAAAACCTCGAGTTCAAATTGAACCAGTCAATTTAGGCGGCGTTCAAATTACATATGCTACTGGGTTTAATGGATCATTCATTTATGATAATAAAATTGGTGTCGGTTCTGTAGTAGAGCTTATTCGAAGTGGGGATGTTATCCCTTATATTAGGAAGGTAATTGTTCCTGTGGATGAAGCCAAAATGCCTTCTGTTCCATTTAAGTGGAATAACACCTATATTGATGTTATGATTGAAGACATCGATACTGACGAAACTGTAAAGGAGAAAAATATCACAGGATTTTTCAGAGGAATCGGGGTGGAAGGTTTGGGAACAGGAAATATTAAACGTATTATTGAAGCGGAATATGATTCAATCCCTAAAATTATTAAAATGAACATTCAAGATTTTTTGGAAGTTCAAGGATTTAAAGAAAAAACAGCTACAAAATTATATCATGGCATTAAAGAAAAAATCGATTCCGCACAGTTAACATCAATTATGTCAGCATCTAATATGTTTGGTCGCGGGTTCAATGAGAAAAAAATTGAACTTATTATGAATGCTTACCCTAAGGTGCTTTTATCGAATGAGACGGATTGCCAAAAAATTGCCAAAATTTCGGCAATTAAGGGTATGGCCGATAAATCTGCGGAGGCGTTTGTTGATAGAATTCCGGACTTTATTAATTTCATTAAGGCGTCAGGTCTTGTTAAAAAATTAGCTGAAAATAATCAACCTAAAAAGGAAGTAGACCAAACTCATCCATTATTTGGTAAGTCAATTGTTATGACTGGATTTAGAGACGCGGACTTACAAAATATACTAAATGAAATTGGCGCAAAAATTGGCTGTAGTGTATCAAGCAAAACATTTGTAGTTTTAGTTAAGGATAAGGACGAAGACACTGGAAAGGCAATTGATGCTAGAAAATTAAGCATACCGCTTATGACCAGACAAGAATTTAGAGACTATTATTTATAAAATTGAGATTAAATAATCTTTATTTTTACTTTATAATTAATAAGGAAAATGTCATCAGAGAATACTGAACAACAAATTAAAAACTTTCATTGTGAGGAAGAGGGTCCGTTGTTATCAGAAGCAGAAAACGATGATATTGTATTTCGCACGCCAACCCCACCTAAAAATACTCCAAAAATAACAAGTGATATAAAATATAATGTTGGGGATGGTAAATTTGAATATATTACTGATATATTTAATAGAAATATGATCGTAAATGCTTGGCAAGCTATAACGGAAACAAATTTGTGGGATTTTGTTAGTAAACCAATTGAATCGTTTATGTGGTCAAACGACCAACGTATTAAAATTATAAGCGAAAAAATGGAATTGCTAGGATATATAGGTCATTCAGGTGCCACATTTGGTTGCACTATGAGAAATATGCAATATTTGGCTCAAAATGGAGAGGACAATTTTAAAAAATTATTTGTTTAATAATAAATATTAAACTTTAAACATAATAAAAACAATTTGTTTATATAAGTATATAAGATGTTGAATCTATTGTTTTGTGTTGCGTCATTTTATGTTTCATCGTTTTGTGTTGCCGGTTCAAGTCAGTATGTATTGACTGAACGCGATGAATGGAAACAATTTTCTAATTTTCAAGAAAGATTTAGCAAAAAATATGAACTAGTTGAAGAAATGGAAGCGCGATTCGAAATCTTCCGCTCCAATCTTCGTGGCATTATTCTTCATAACTTAGATAAAACTCAAAATTTCACGATGGGTATCAATCAATTCACCGATTTGACTCCTCAAGAATTCAAGGACCAATATGTTGGTGGATTGAAGAGAGAAGTAGGCTCGTATGGTTGTAATAGTTTTTCTTCTGATGCTTCTGGTGCTCCTTCTTCCATGGATTGGCGTAGTAAGGGAGCGGTAACATCAGTAAAAGACCAAGGACAGTGTGGTTCTTGTTGGACTTTTTCTGCTACTGGTGCGGTTGAAGGTGCTTGGTCTATTTTTACCGGAAATCTTGTCGATCTCTCTGAGCAGGAATTGGTTGATTGTGCTACTGGTATTTCTTACGGTTCTCATGGTTGCAATGGAGGACAAATGGAAGGCGCGTTCAAGTTTATTATTGAAAATGGACAATGTTCTCTTTCTTCTTACCCTTATACTGCTAAGGATGGTTCTTGTCAAAAGTGTTCCGAAGTTGCTCATATTTCATCGTGTTCAGATGTTAAGCCAAACGACCAAATATCTTTGAAGGCAGCAGTGGCTCAACAGCCAATCGCAATTGCGATTGAAGCGGATACTCGTTACTTCCAATCTTATTCCGATGGGGTTTTGACTTCTACCAGTTGTGGAACCAATTTAGACCATGGAGTTTTAGTCGTTGGTTATGGGACTGAAAATAGTCAAGATTACTGGCTTGTAAAAAACTCGTGGGGAACCAGTTGGGGACAGGAGGGTTATGTAAAGATTGGTCGTTCGTCCTCTACTAATGATGCAGGGATCTGTGGTATTGCTATGGACCCATCCTTCCCAACAATTTAAATATACGACCATCTTAATATTGAAATAATATTAGATGATTTGCTTATGACCATATTCATATATGAAAATAAATAGATAATTATAATAAATATAACTTTATATTTATTATATTGAATATGATTTAGTATAATAAATATATAATCTCTCTTAATGGATTAATAAATTATAAATATTTAAAACAATAACAATAGTCAATGTAATGGAACAAATTAAAGAACCCACCCCAATAGTCGATGTAATGGAAAAATTTAAAGAAACAATAGACACGTATTTATTAAACTATTCAAAATATCAAAGGGGTAAAGTTGTTTTCGAATGTAATTATGGCGAACTAATTTTTTTAAAATGTGATTTAGAAAATTTAATACTTTTTGGAATATATATAAATCCAGCGTATAGAAAAAATGGATTATGTCGTGATATTTTTCATTATTTAATAGATCATAGTTTAAATAAGTTTAAACGGTTTTGGGTTCAATCTGTTTTATCTAAAATTTTATATGAATATTTATTAAGATTTAAATATAAAAATAACAAATTTAAACTTGTTAAAGAAGGATTTGTTTATAAAATTAAATAACGTAATTTGCGTATAAAATAAATGTATATTACTTGATATAATATTGGTCGATAAAAAACAACAAAGAATAATTAATAGTGTAAACTTATTAAGACCAAATAAACGAAATCACTAGTTAAAACTCGAATTCATATTCTACGAATGCTTTCATATCTGTTTTCATTCTTCCATACATATTTGATCTAATTTTGCTTAAGGTTGGTTCTTGTCTAAAATCAACCTCCATTATTTTACACGTTGTTTTATCACACAATAAAGATGTTTTTTCATCCAATTCAATCAGTTCCCTATTTTCCTTTTTCCATTGAATAAAAGTACGATATAATTTTGTATGAACACGGTTCATGAATTTTATCAATTTCTCTCTATTTAAATCTATCCAGCCTGTTTCTTCATTGTCGTAAATATAAAAAGTCTTTGGTTTTTGAACAAATGCAAATATGGGGTATTCGTTGTCGGATACATTATAAACATTTTTCGAAAATATATGATTTATTGTATCTGCAAAGCTATTATTAAATAAATAATTAATATCATCTTTATCAATCAAAATTTTTTCTATTAAATTGTCGAAAATTATTTCCGGAGTTATATTATTATTTAACCATTCTACAACATTTATTTTTTTCTTCTTTTTTATCACCCATTTATTTAACTCGTTTACTTTTTCGTCTAGTCCATTTAATTTTTTACCAATTTCTAATATCATTTGATACATTTTTCGGTTGGAAGGAACCTCATAGTCTTCATCAAGTATAGTAGTTGATCTACTTGTATTAATCAATTCACAAAGTATAATATGTTTATCCAAATTAGTTTTTTTTATATAATTTTTCCCACAATACCTACAACACAGAGCCTGCTGATTTTTTTGATTTGAAATCTCTCTAGTGAAATGATTCATTATGTTTTATATTTAATTAATTTTAAAAATAGAATCAATTTTAAATATAAATATTATAACAAGTTATATATAATGAGTCAAATGGGTCTAACTTCATTGGTTAACAACGTTTTATATGCTAAACAATTGGGTCTCCAACCTTTTTATTATAGATATAGAAGTTGCGATTCCAATTTTCCTAATAGAACTCAAACAAGTGTTGGAGGTTTTACTCCAGCCGACCAATACCAAAAATTAAAACTTATTCAAAATACTGTCAGAGTTCCTGGTTCTCTCTATGTAGCAAATGTAGGACCACTTACAGCATATAAACAACCTATAACAGACCCAGACAATGGCTTTTATGGCGTTTGTTGGAATCAAATGAGTGATAGACCTGTTCCAAGTGTCCAAAGGGCAACTATACCAACTGGCTCACATAGTGCTATAAATAGGCGTCATACTTCTGTTACATCAAGCAAACCAGGAAGTCAAACGCCCGGAGGAAAAGGTTGTGATATAAAGCATAATTCGTATGATAGATATCTTAATAGATTAAAAGGAAAGGGACCAATGAGAAGAGGAGTAATTCCTGTCAAATTTGGAACACCTATTCCGTTTAATCCATTGGTTCCTGTTTATGGCAGTAAAACAACCAAGACTAATATTGTTAATGGATGTAATTGTCCAATTGAACCATCTTTACAACAAGATAACGCAATTTATAATAATCCTTTATGGCAACCATATCCTACTGCTGAATATGGATTTTCGGTTGGAAATTATGTGTATGCTATTCAAACTGGACATAAATATTATACCAGAGCTCTAGTAATAAATATCGATATTGGTATATATACTATTGAGTTCGATAATGGCACTATTCAAGAAGTTACTAATGTTAATGAATTATTAATTTATTTCCCATGTATTTGTGATAATGGTCTCACGTAAGAACAAACGTAATTGCATTAATTATAATATTTTGGTCTACCCGAAGTAATAATGTCTCGAGCAATGTAAAAGATAATTTTAGTAACAAAAATTTAATATTTACATTATTTATAATATGCCCGAAAAAATTAAAATGTTCCTGACTAATGGTAATCCATCAGTTGAATTTCTTAAAAAACAAATTAATACATCAAGTTTAGGAGGTACACGTTCAATAGTTGGTTCTAAGGCATCAACTGCCATTAATGCTTCAATGATTGCTCGTATTCATAATGTTAAACCAGGTTGTGGTTCTTGCGGAAGACATTAAGCGGATTTATAATAATATAAATTAAATTGTATTATTATATATAAATGTTAGATTCTATGTTATCAGCAACAAATTATACGACCTCTTATCCATCTAATCGTTTAAATAAAGCAACTAACTTTAAAACTATGTTTGATACTACATTACTTCCATATAATAAAATGTATAATGGTTGTTCAAGTAATTTATGTTATACTATAAGTAAAGGAACATTTATTTATAAGCCGCACACCGATGTCGGTATGGTTGGACGTTCTTCAGCAGGGTATTTAGGTCAAAGAAAACGTATGTAAAATAATTTACATTCTGGAATAATTAAGATATATCCAAAATAAATAATTATAATTTTAGATTTTAAATGAGAAAATGTTTAGAATTTAATAATTAGATTTCAAATATATAAATATAGGTGACTCGTGAATGAAAATATTCCAACTTTCTGATAATATTAAAATAAAACCAAATAAGTATAATAACAGTTTTGTTTCACTGTCAATTGCCCCAATATTATTAGTTCTTGGATTAAATAAGTATATAAGAAGAGCTGACATGAGAGTAATAAATATAAATTCAAATCTACTCTTCCAATATTTAATTCTTTCCAATAATTTCGTATCTTTTGGATTTTTAGATTTAGTGTATAAATTATAAACTGCTAAAAATAAAAAAATAACTTTAACGATAAAAATTAATGTAATATATATATCATAATTCTTCATATATTATATTAATACATTATATATATATTATAAGTAATCATAATATTTTAATTGAGGTTTGTTCAAATTAACTTAAGTTCAGTCTATAATTTAGCTCATATATTCTAAATTAGTTGAACCGACATAATTAATGATAATAGATTAATTAGTTTATGATAAATAGGGTAAAATAGTGTTAATATATTTTATAAAAAGGATTTAAAGATATATTTAAAGTATAATATGTAATAGTATCTTACAGCAAATTAATTAAACTCAAATAAAAGATACTAGTAAAGAGGCTCGTAGAGTGTGTCGGTTCGCACAATTGTCTTATAAGCAATTAGGCTGGGTTCAACTCCCAGTATGAGCAAATAATTATTTAAATAATTATTTAAATAATTATTTAAATACTTATTTAAATACTTATTATTTTCATCTATTCATCGATAATTAGATATATCCGTTATTTTATTATTTTAATTGTAGAATATATGAAGACAAGAAGACGTGTGTCAAAAAATAAAGTGAATATACCTTTTATTAAGAATGATTTGGTAACAATAAAGAAATCAAAAATTGAAGGATTGGGAGTGTTTGCGTATATTGATATACCAAAGGATACTAAAATTGCAGATTATTATGGAAAGGAAATGAAGTGGAATACATTCAAAAAACGTTACGGAGAATATAAATCAAATTCTCTCCATACTTATCCGATGAGACGTATTTGGAAGATACTTGTCGCAAAGGAACATCCTTATAAGAGTAAGAACCTAACTAATTATATTAACGAAATCCCGGGAAAGTCAAATTGTGAGTTAAAATTGCGAGCACTTTATGCAAAAAAAAACATTAAACGGGGGGATGAATTACTATTGGATTATCCCAAAGATTACAACCGTTTTTGGATCAAAAAATAAATCCAAAAAATAACTTAAAGACATATTACTTATATAATATGTGAGGGTAGTCAAGTGGCTCATGTAAGCCAGTAAAATTATAAGCGCGGATGGCCGAGTGGTTTAAGGCGGTGGACTTAAGACCCACTATCGTAAGATGCGAGGGTTCGAATCCCTCTCCGCGCAACAAATACAAAAGAAATACAAAAGAAATACAAAACAACTTAAAGACATATTACTTATATAATATGTGAGGCTCCATACAGCAATTCAATTTAAAATATAATTTTCAATTATACCTTTCAATAATGGAGCCTGTAAAATATACGCGCGGATGGCCGAGTGGACTTAAGACCCACTATTGTAAAATGCGAGGGTTCGACCCACCATCCACGTTCTAACTTCAAAACTACTTAAATACATATTATTTATATAATATGTAAGGCTCCATACAGCTATTCAACTTAAAATATAATTTTCAATTATACCTTTCAATAATGGAGCCTGTAAATAAATGAGTAGTTTATTTGGTCTTATAGTGTAGTGGTTATCACCGAGGACTTTGAATCCTCTAACCTGGGTTCGAACCCCAGTAAGACCTAATTGAAATGTGGTGTTTATTTTGGTCTTATAGTGTAGTGGTTAGCACCGAGGACTCTGAATCCTCTAGCCTGGGTTCAAATCCCAGTAAGACCTAATTTGGATGTAGCAAATTATACACGATGACACTATATCATCCAGCGTGGGTTGGCGCCCAGTAAGACTATTTTTATAATATTAATAATTTAAATACTTATTAATATTTAGACAATTTATAAAAATAACGAGTGCCTATTTTCGATTTCTATGACTTCCGTGAATACCTGTTATTCTATCGACTTTATCAAACGAGATATATTTCATATATTCTACCACTTTATTTACCCAAATTACCCTTTTTTTCATATCCTCTTTAATTAAAGCGTCCTCTTTTTTAGGTTTTAATTCTCTTGGTATAAAGTTATTAAATTCATTAAATACATAATCGATTATATTATTTAGATTATTGTTTTCAGTTTCAAGTAATCTATCATAATTGATTACTAATACATTTGGTTTTTCTTTGTATTCTTTATTTATTAGGTGTTTAACTTTAGAATCGTTGCGTTCGCTCATAATAAAAAATAATTTATATTGTGGATAACTTTTTTCCAATTCAGTAATATTAGTATTATGTGTTTTAGTTATTAAGAAATTATGTATTAAATTTTTGGTTTCAAAATGAATTTATTCTGTTGGTGATATAAACCCGTGTATTAAATTTAATAAAAGGGTAGAACCAGTATGATTAAAACTTGATTGAATTATTCTTAAATCTGTCATATATAATTTAAGATAAATATAATTTAAGATAAATATTATTAATTTAAAAAGCATAATTTATCTCTTTACCCGGCAATAAATTGAACTTTGAGACAGTAACTATATAATATCCTCCATAACAGTAATCTATGAGTCGTTCATTTTAATTTTACTACTCTCTGGACCAGTTTAGAGAGAATATCATATAAATCAAACCTAACATTTACCACAAAATTTAATTCAATAAATTAAAACCCTTCAATCTGGACTCTTATTCAGTTAATATATTATATATTAAAACAATTTAAATACAAATATATATAAATATATGTAAGGGACTTACACTGAAGGGACAATAGTTTAGTGGTAGAATATATGCTTTGGGTGCATATGACTCGGGTTCAATTCCCGATTGTCCCTCTTTATTAGCTCACGGTGCTTTCAAACCCGTTATGGACACGTAGCTCAGTTGGTAGTAGCGTGAGGCTGTTAACCTCAAGGTCGCAGGTTCGAACCCTGTCGTGTCCGATTTAAGTAAATACTATTTATATCATTTTAAAAACTAAGATCACAAAAATTAGGATGGATTACATCAAATACTTTTTCAAATACCTCTTCAACTATATCAAATACCTCAAATACTTTTTCAAATACCTCTTCAACTATATATAACACCTCATTTATATTCATTATATATAACAATTAATATAAATAATTATTTTTGAAATACCTTAATACACTCCCAAATTTTGGCGGATTCGTCTAAAGTAAAAACTCCACGCTTATGAGCCAACGAAAGAAAACTAACCATCGCATTTAAAGCGGTGTTTTCATCATTTATTGGAATGTCAACCAATTTAACTTCTTTTCTAGGAGGTTGTTCCGCCACATTAGTAATATTATTAGATTTTTCCATTATTTAATAACTTATTATTTGTTTTTAAGTTATTATTTATATAATTTATATATTTAATATATTTAATTTATTTAAAGAGTAGTCATATATTTATATAGAAATAAAATGAACACCACTAATAATATGCTCTTAAATTATAAAATTATAAACTCTAAAATTAAAAATAATCGTTTTGAGATTTTAGATGAAATGTTCAAGAAACATGGTTGGTATATGCGAAAAAATGAATTAAACTGGATTAATTACACGACAATTTGTGAAGAAACTAGCTCATTTGATATTCAAATTACTCCTCATAAAATTTTTGTCAGTATTCCACTTAATAATTCCATTTATCAATTTGTAACTACATTTAATAATTATAATGAAGCGATTGTTTACATCGAACAAAAGTTGTTGGATTACATTATAAAAAAAAATTGAATCGTTAAAATGGTATAAATATTTAATCATTTTAACACAAGACACAACAATGGCTAACCTTATCGAACAACGCGTTTTAACTCAACACTCATTCAGTTTTGAGAGTTCAAATGTTGATATTGAAAAAATTCCGGTCCCAATCGAGAATGCCAAATTTGGTATACTTAATTTTACCGCAATCACCACCACAGAAACTAACAAAGAACTCGACTTCATATTTATTGTCGATTGTTCTGGTTCTATGTCTGATAGATGTTCTGATGGCAAAACCAAGATGGACCATATTATTCATACATTAAAAAATATGATTACATTTCTTCACGAACATAATTCTATTCGTGTAAATATTACAATCAATTCGTTCGACAACCGACTTTATAATATTGTTGAGCGTGTAAAAATTTCCAACGAAAATTTCAACGAAATCATAACCAAGATCGACACCATGGTTCCCAAAGGACCCACTAATATTGAAAATGCTCTTAGACAAACCGCATCATATATTCAAGAATTAAAAACAACTAATCCATCGATTGTTATAAATCATATATTCATGACCGACGGACAAGCTACGAACGGTTCAAATGATGTCGAATTACTTAAAACTCTAGTGGTTGACGATGTTATGAACGCGTTTATTGGGTTTGGTATTCACCACGACGCGAGTCTCCTAAGTGAAATTAGTCGTGTGGGTGATTCGTCTTACAATTTCATTGATAAAATTGACAGATCTGGTTTCGTTTATGGAGAAATTCTTCACTCCATCATCTACAAGGCGTTAATCGATTGCACAATTCAAGCAACAAATGGTCTAATTTATGATTTCAAGACAAATTCTTGGGTTCAAAGCTTACAAATTGGCAATATTGTTAGTCAAGCTAATAAAACATACAATATTATAACAGACAAACCCGATGAATTTCGCTCTAGCATTCAAGGCACATCTGCTAACAGCGACCATACGATAATAGAATATAGTGATAGGACGGTCCACGATTCCGACCTTTCTAAGCACATTTTTAGACAGCGAACATTACAGCAAATGTTTGAAGTTAATAACTACTGCAATAAAAAGAGGACATATAATAATTGCCGCGACAGGTATTTCGTTTGTTCTAATCCCGAACAAGACGAAACCGACCAAACCAATATTACACTCCAACGAAATATTATTAGGAAAAATTTGGTAGAATTTATGTCGGAGATGAAACAATTTATGATTGACAATGAACTTACTGAAGACAAATTTATGAAAAATCTTTGTGATGATATTTACATCTGTTTTAGAACTTTTGATACTAATTATGGAAACATGTACTGCTGCGCAAGACAAACTTCTCAAGGTTCTCAAAGACAGTATACGGTCTCTGATACAATTGATATAGAAAAAACTGATATTAGTGATATGTATATAGTAACAAATACTGGTATGCCCCCACCACCCATTTCTCTGCGTTTTCAAAGAGAAAATAATCATGTATTTAATTTCGAACAAATAGATTTAGACGAGACCGATGAACTAAATATTCAACACGTAGTGTCAGATATTTATGATACGCCTTACTTGACAGACCAAGCAACACAAGTTATGGATTTTGTCAATACATATTCGTCTGAAAACACACAACAACTTTAAATTATAATATTACAAATTTATAAAAATTATTACAAATTTTTTTCTTAATTTTTATAACTACTTTTATAATTATCACGGTGACACAGTTGGGGCTGTTTCTAATGGATCATCGTTTATTGACCATAAATATTGCCAAACTTTACTTATAAACGGCGATTTATTTTTAACTTTTAAACTAAATGGACACGAATAATCTGGTATCGCGGACATGGCTTTACAAGGATTACATACAGAATTCGAAAAAGTAAATCCTGGTATAATATTTTCTAAATTATTATAATCTATTTGTGCAACTTTTTGTGTTTGTTCTCCAAAAATACCACCTTTTCCTGTATATGTTATTCTCTCTAATGTTGGATTTGTATCATCATTTAAATTACATTTTATTAAATCATCAGAACGATTAGCTAATAATTCTGAAGAATAACCGAAATCACCAAAACCACTTGGCAAATCTTCCATTTTATTTCCTGATGGATCCATTACTAGAACACCATTCAATAAAAACTGACCTTCTTTTGTTTGATAAGAGAGAATTCTTAAAATTGCTGCTTCATTATATGTTATTCTTGCTTGATTTGTCGCTTCTTCGGGCATGGTTCTTATATGTGGATTTTCACGAACTGCTGCTTGATATAACTCTATAACTTTTTGCGACCATGGCCACATACCATTTTGATTAAAATAATCCAATTCTTCCTGAGTAACTTGTGTTCCTATTACATCCATATCAAAATTTTTTGATGGGTTTATTGTTTTTTGTATATTAATAAAATTTGACTTAGATTCGTTGGTTAAATTAGCTCCAGATTTATCGTCAAAATTAATCGTGAAATCAACATTAAACCCAAAACCTTCTCTCGAATTTACATTTGATAGTTGAAAAAATCTAATTAATAATATTATTAATAATCCCACACTTAAACCATATATTCTATTATTCATAAAAACTAATAACGTTGTTATAATTAGTATTAAATTCCCTAAAAGCGTGTTAAATAAAGATACTAATATTTCAGGAATGAAATACAAAACTAACCAAAATGCTATTAATATTGTTAATAATCCAATTAATTTTGTTTTATTTTCTTCGCTTAATAATTTATTTATTTTTAACTTCATATATTATTAAATTATTTTTATAATATTATAATATATATGCGTAATAGTAATAAACTAAAACCTAACCTAACCATTTAAAATGTGTATATGGATGAAGAAAACGTATAATGAAACTTATAATAATTATTAGACAAACCAATAAAATAACGAAATTTTAATAATTGTAAACGAAAAGTATTATACAGAATATATTTAAGTTTTTACGCCTTTTTACATTTAACCCCCTATTTTCTAAACTTGTAATTCTTTAATTTTCGCTTTCTTGTTTTTTGTTTCTTGTTTTGTGTTTTTTGTTTCTTGTTTTTTGTTTCTTGTTTTTTGTTTCTTGTTTTGTGTTTTTTGTTTCTTGTTTTGTGTTTTGTGTTTTGTGTTTTTTGTTTTGTGTTTCTTGTTTTGTGTTTTGTGTTTTGTGTTTTTTGTTTTGTGTTTTTTGTTTTGTGTTTTTTGTTTTGTGTTTTTTGTTTTGTGTTTTTTACCACCTTTTATAAATGAGAGTGGTGACGGTGAATTTATAACCGTATCGGGAGATTCATTAAGAGTATCGGGAGATTCATTAACAGTATCGGGACGAATATAGGTTGGGCTATAAGGATTCTGTTGGATTAATGTATTTATTTGGTCTTTAGTAAGTAATAATTGTGATATTTTGCTAGTATAATGATCACCAGGACAAGTATACAAATAAAATGGCTTATTATTTATCTGTATATCACATATTTTAAGTTCACAATCCCTTTCGTTAAATTTTCTCCTAGTAAAATCAAATTCGGTAAGAAGTTGATTTATTTGACGATCATTATGTAGTTTTGTCCAATTACAATTAGATGGTAAATAATTCATTATATATAACAGTATATTTAAATCTTAATAAAGAAAAATTATTTAGGTGTTTGAAATCTAAAAGATGTAAACTATATATATGAATAGTTTACCGCGATTAAAATTAACAGAAGACCCAAATAATAATAATGAATTTATTATATTTCATCAACAAATTAAAGGCAACAACGTGCCAAGTTTATTTAAAAAAACTAAATTATCGTCTAAAAAAAGGGGGAACCACAAAAAACATAAAACCATAAAGCGTAAGCACAACAAAAACAAATCTGTATTCAATATATTTCGGTACGATTAACTTGTATCATGATTTATTAAATTTAATGCTTCTAATCGATGATAGAAATATTGGTATTCACCTTCTAATTTTTTACGTTCGTTCTTCATATCACATAAAATTTGTCTTGCTAATTGAAGCATATATTGAGTTGCTCCTATTTCGTTTGCTTTCTTTGTTATATTTTTTAAATTTTCTATTTCTTCGTCTACTTTTTTAAATTTTTCAATATAAATTTCATATCGTTCCTTTGTTTCCGTTATAATTTCTATGTAACTTTTAGTAGGCATGTCATCAAACTTCATTATTTCATCAATTGTTGCCTTTTCATATTCTTCTTCCTTTTTTTCACAGTCAATATTATAAAACCGCACTGAACTGGTATTGAAATCTAATAAGAAAGTTCGACCTATTTTTTCACCATTATTTAAGAAATATCCAGAATCTAAAATATTAATATAGCTATGTTGGCAATTTCTAGTCAAATTATACCAAGTCATTCCCTCTTTTTTAGATACAACGGTTAAATCTGAATATGGGTTACATTTTTGTATAGCTTCTGGTTTCGGGCTATTCTTCGCAACCTCTAATTTATCAAACGCATCACGCAACAACTCTACAGAACCAAAATGCTTTATTAATATAAATATCTCTCTAACACACGTTTGCCAAAGCATATCCCCATCATATTGAACTCGCATTAAACGAACTTTACGTCCTATTTTATAACCAAATGATCCTTGACTTACCATTATTTCGTATATAAAAATTAAAAAAGTGTTTAAATTATTTAATTTTTATAAGTTCATTTTATAAGTTCATTTTATAAGTTCATTTTATAAGTTCATTTTATAAGTTCATTTTATAATACTATTGCGTATACCAATCTGGCGGACTTAAATATACATTATTTGTACCACAACCACTTGAAAATGAAGTAATACTTGTTCCTGCGGCTGATTGACCCGACCCTGTTTGAACGGCAAAGGGGAATGGTTTTTGTGGACCAATTGGATTGTTACATACTCTTGTACGATATAAATTATATTCATCATAAGAAACTGGTTGATATAATGTTTTTGTGTATGGAGCATTACGAACCATATCATTAAACTTATATCTAGCAGTTGACCTTCCTGGAGTGCATAATGTAGGTCCACAATGAACTATATTCCCTTCATATGTTCCAATATTATTGACTTTAATATTGCACATATTTGTGGAGGCTTTCTTTTTAATATACATCAATTGACTTGCTGAATCCACTTGATTTCCTGTGTAGTTAGGTTGAACCCATTTATTTGGATATTGACCGTACCAAGCCCATCTGTATTTTTTGTCTAGCATACCATAATTTGACAGCACCGATGGTTTAATATATAAATATTGGGTTCCTCTTGTATCAACTATACGTGAATTGAGAACCGGATCTACGGCTGCTTGTTTGCTATGAGCGTTTGGAATGGAACCACTTGATTGACTACTATTCGCGGTGCTTCCTACTAATGTTGCGGAAGGATATTTACCAAACGTTCCACCAAACCCAATTGGATGTGTTCCTCTATAAGGGGTTCCTGATTTTGACATTTTCATATCTCTACCAACACCACCAACATTTCTGCGACCACCATTAATAGAAAATCCCGCATCACCATAATTAGATATTGATTCTTTTAATATTCTTGTTGAATGACCAAAGGGACCCTGAGGTAACCAAATACCGCCTGGACTCGTCCCTGAACGTTTTGAACCATAATTAATTGCCGATTTTCTTTTAAAAGCAGTTAATGACATTATAAAATAACTAGATATTTTATTACCACTTTGTAAAAATGATACTGTTTACTTCATAATTTCTTAATGTTGCGTTTATATTAAAAATATACTTCTATGTGTCGGCTCTTCATCTAAACATCTAGAGAGAAGCCAATATATTTTTGTATTTTTAATTGGGTGTTTATCTAGATATTCTATAATTTTTTCGGGGGTTTTATCTCTTAAATATTCAATATAAAAATCATCGTCTCCTAATATTGCGTATATTATTAGACAGGCTAAACTGAAATAAGATGTTTTGTAATGAACATAAGATGGTAGCTCTTTTATTTTAACTATTTCTGGAGAGAAAAAAAAGTCCTTCGGTAAAAAGGGACAGCTAATCATCCCGACTTCTGTGTCCGCATCAAAATTTGTTACTAATTCGCTATCTAAAAATACAAACGTTTCATCATTTATTACTATTATTTCTTTTGGAGTATAGCCTATTATCATACTAGATGTATTCTCTAATAAATAGGATAGCTGCTTCACCAATGAACAAGTCATTTTTAACGCATCGGTTACTATTAACGATTTTTTACCTGTTCTTATCTTGCATTCCATCAAATATTGACGAAACGATTTCACCGTCTCTGCCTTAAATGTTATCACATTATAATTTTCGTCTGTGGACGACCCCATTATTAATCGTGTCTTTACTAACGAATTTACAAGCGAATATGCATCACAATGAAATAATATTTTATATTTTGAATTTTCCAATTTATATATCTCATAATTCTCTGATTTTATTATTTCCATAATATTTATATTATGTTCGTTTTAAATTTTATTTGTATTTAATAACTTTACATCACTTATTTAAATAATATTATAAACAATACAATTCTTCTCGCGGACGATAATGTTTAATATTAATAAGTTTATCAAATTGCAACGGATTTAATTCTCTCGGTTCGTCAGTCATATAACCCGAATTTATTATATTTTTAAACGTCGTTTCGTTCATAAATACATCATTATGTTTATAATCAACGTTGATTTTCTTTTTAATTTTGTTTTTAAGTTTATCGTAAACAGATCTTTTTTTACGTTTCACATCTTCAAGATTAAAAAAAGAGATGGAATAATCACGAGTTTTTCCACCAACTATTATTCTACAAATAGTTTCAAAATATTCATTTCGTTTTATTTCTTTGGAAAAATCAGTTTTTCCGAGCGCCGCATTTTTAAAATTGATACCAAGATAATTTGCGTGATATTTCAATTTTGGTCGCGTTTTTCTTGTTTTTTTTGTTTTTTTTAAATCACATTTTAATTTCTTTGTATTTTTGTTAATATAACGACAAAACACAGACGTTTTATTTAGTGTTAAATCATATTCGTCTGGGTGGTAATAAGTTATTGATTTTGATACGTATTTATAAAGAGGCGGCAAGTTCGCAAGAAAATCACCATTGGTTACGTATCGTTTAAACATTAATCTCTCTTCCTTTATAAAATTAGTTATTTTTTCCATAGAATTACCATTTAAAACCCTTGGTGCTCCAAATGTGATACATCCTATTTTATTGATTTGATTGTATTTTAAGAATAAAAAGGAAAAAATTAAAGACGACGCACCTCCCAAAGAGTGACCCGTTGCGAATAATTTATAATCTTTGCTCTTTAAAAAATCACTTGCTAGAAAGGTTATTGATTCCAGTATAGTATAAAATATTTCCGCTATTATTTTAAAAATACCCAACATATATCCGTCATCTTGGTCGTCACACGTTTGAAACGGAAAAGACGACCTAAGTTTGGACCAAGAAGTCGCGCTTTTTGGCGAATATGTTCCTCTAAAGCAAACAAATATAGAATTTATATCTTTAATTGCCAATATATAAACGCTCGAATAATTGGATGTTGAGATACACACATATTTAACATTTTCTAATTGTTGTTGGGTAAATTCTTCCGGCTTTGTAGAGTAATTAATATTATTTATTTTTTGGGTTATTGCGTTTCTATGTGTTAATTTATCTTTAAAAATGTTATTAAACTTTATAGTCTTAATTTTTGTTAACTGTGTTTTAAATTCTGGTATGTTAATATCCCTTATTGCGGCATGTAAAAAATCGTTGTTATCCAAATAAGCAAGTCTAGATAAATTACACAATAAATAACTTATTAAAGGCACATCAATTTCAACCATATAATATATTATTAATTTAAATTAATTTATATTAGATTTTATTTCATACGACGATTATTTCGGACATATAACAAACTAAATAGTTTGAAAATATTTATTATTACTACTACTTATATTACTACTTATATTACTACTTATATTACTACTTATATTACTACTTATATTACTACTTATATTACTACTTATATTACTACTTATATTACTACTTATATTACTACTTATATTACTACTTATATTACTACTTATATTACTACT
>Ga0222714_10001812_pt1 | contig 23646 bp, 21 predicted proteins | sample C33_3DmetaG_FD_165048 | JGI IMG/M metagenome (GOLD analysis project Ga0222714, IMG submission 165048) | Estuarine water microbial communities from San Francisco Bay, California, United States - C33_3D | ecosystem: Environmental > Aquatic > Marine > Unclassified | place: USA: California...
GTGAAAATGAAACTGATGATATTGAGTATCTTGGTTTTTACCAGGATACTCTTGGTGTACATAAGCACTGGTATCGTATTGCCGAGCATGAAGTTACAGTTGATTGTATTGAAGATCTTGAGTTAGTCGATGCTAAAAGTGATCCCCTTTGAAACCTACCAACATTATCTCTCATTAAAAAACCATTTTACAAATCCAAAATACGATTTCTTTAAGTATGGTGCGAAGACCCGTGCTAGTGTAACTTCTTTCAATAAGAGAAAGGACAAGTACTGGTTCGAAAAAACTTCGCGTAAATATAATGATAAGGAAGTTGTAGATTTTCTTGTATCCAATTTCACTGCCACCGATAACCCACAGAACTTATGGATTGGAGAGATTATCAATTCTGGCGAAAGAAACTACGCCGAATGGACGAAACGACAACAGAGTTTGACTTACTTGTTCAAAGAACAAAGCAGCGAATTGTTCTCGGAGAACGAATTAGAGAGTGTTTTCGACTGTTCGAAAGGTCATCCACCCGTTCTAAAAAAGTTCCTGAGCGGGACAATTAGTATAGAAACACTAGTAATATACGATAGAATATTCCTGTTCAGGAACACGTTCGATAAGAAACTTTTGGACCCAGTGTGGGAATCTGTCAGTTTAAAAATTTCTAAGTATTCGCCCTTTCTAAATATTGATGTCTTTCTATATAAGAAAATTTTGCGGTCTATAATCGATGAGTGACTTTTTTAAATCCGATATTATCCAAGACGAACTCACTGAGATTAACAATCTTCAGGAAGAAATCTATGGCAGTATCCTGACCTTTGGTGGCATGGATAATGAGACCAAGAAAGAACATGTTGAAAAGTTACAGACCTTGCTAGAAAAGCAAAGGATCATGTATACTAGGTTATCTCTTTCAGACGATCCACAAGCGGTTGAAATGAAAGAGAACCTTCGCAAATCGGTGGCACTGATGGGGTTCTCATCAGACACTGATATGACAGTTTTATTCGACAGTATGAGACAGACAATCGAATCCCTCAAGAAATATCTTGACGAGTGAGGGTATCCTTGCTATACTATCAGAGTAAATCCCCCCGAATCCAATTAATCCGAGGTAATCTAAATGTCGTTTTCCGACCTTAAAAAGCAATCAAAACTTGGCAACCTGACCGCAAAATTGGTCAAAGAAGTTGAAAAAATGAATAACAATGGCGGTGGTTCTAGTGATGACCGTCTCTGGAAACTGGAATGTGATAAGAGCGGCAATGGGTATGCCGTCATCCGTTTCCTGCCTGCTCCCGAAGGAGAGGATCTTCCTTTCGTGAAACTCTACAGTCACGCCTTCCAAGGTCCTGGTGGTTGGTATATTGAGAACTCTTTGACCACTCTGGGTCAGAAGGATCCCGTGTCCGAATACAACACGATGCTGTGGAACAATGGCACCGATGCTGGTAAAGAGCAGGCACGCAAGCAGAAGCGTAAACTGACTTATGCTGCAAACATCTATGTGGTCAAGGATCCTGCCAATCCTGATAATGAAGGTAAAGTCTTCTTGTTTAAGTTTGGTAAGAAGATCTTTGATAAACTGACTGCTGCTATGCAACCCGAGTTTGAGGATGAAGAAGCAATTGATCCCTTTGACTTCTGGGGTGGTGCTAACTTCAAACTGAAGGCAAAGAACGTTGCTGGTTATCGCAATTATGACTCTTCTGAGTTTGCTCGTCCCGATGCTCTTCTAGATGATGATGATGCTATGGAAGCAATCTGGAAGAAGGAGTACTCCCTGGCAGAACTGGTTGCTGCTGACCAGTTCAAGGAGTATGATGTTCTGAAGAAGCGTCTTGATTATGTTCTGGGCGCCAAGAGCGTAGCACCACGCCTTGATGAAGAGGTTGGTGGTGAAGATGACTTCCGTGGTTCCGCTCGCGAACTTACTGAAGATCTCCGCAATGATCTTAATTCTCTTCAACCCACTCGTTCTTCTGAGAATGAAGATGAGGATGACGATACACTTTCATATTTTGCAAAATTGGCATCTGATAATTGATGCCCAAATAGCAACACTCCAAACCGCAGATTAATCTGCGGTTTTTTTATGTAGTCAATCCTATCCTAATCCATTCGCTCCAAAAGTTGGTGTTGGTAGACTTGCTGTTCTGTTTGGAGAAGTAGATCTTGCTGCAAAGTTATTTCCAGCTTTAAGAGAGTCTGGTATGTAACGCTCATAATTAAACAACACATTCACTTTAAGAATATTTGAAGAATCATAGGAAACCGGAACAGAAGACATATTAACCGGGAATAATCCTATAAATGTATATTCCATTGAAGTTTTATAATCTCTATCAAATTTAATAATTTTTGTGGTATCACATTTATACTGTTCTGGATATCTCATCCTATAGTAATAATTGGGAGAATACGGATCTACACCATCATCATCGGAACCAGAAGCGGCATATGCCATCCAAGACTCCAAAAATCTCATCATATTATAATCAGAATCAACGTAAAATTCTAAAGATAATTCAGTAAAGATTCTTGCATGTACCATCTTTTCAGATACACCCATAAAATTTCCATTAATATCTGCCGTCGCTAAACTACTTCCAGGAAGAGATGCTGAGGCACATAATAGTCCGGCATCTTCTGCTATAAATCTTCTAGTTACTCCATTTTCATCGAGATATGACAATAAATCAGAATCAAGTCCACCAAAAATCACCTGATAATGTGATGTTTGTGCTAGATTGGTTACAGTCGATTTAAACTCTGATATTTTACGGGGAGTTGGAGTTACCACTCTAAATACCTATAAGACTACTTTATTATTAAGTATTTAGATGTCATATAAGGGAAAATACAAACCTTCATATCCAAAAAAATACAAAGGTGATCCAACAAATATAATCTATCGTTCTTTATGGGAGCGAAGATTTATGATTTATTGTGATACGAATAAAAATATTTTAGAATGGGGAAGTGAAGAAATCGTTGTTCCCTATCGTTCTCCTATTGATAATCGTTACCATAGATACTTTCCAGATTTTTATATTAAGGTGAAGGATAAAGATGGAAAGATTAAAAAAATGATTATTGAGATCAAACCATATAAACAGTGTATAGAACCCAAAGTCCAAAAAAGAAAGACTAAGGGTTATATCTATGAAGTCGTTGAGTATGCCAAAAACCAGGCAAAGTGGAAGGCAGCAGAAGAGTGGTGCCTAGATCGTGGTTATGAGTTTAAGGTCCTTACGGAATCAGACTTAGGTATTAAGTAATGCCAAGAAAAACTACAAAACAAAGAAAAAATCCAACAGACGATAATAGTAATCGTGTGCGTGGTGTTGTTGGTAGGTTGACTGGACTGGAAAAACCTGATGATATTATGGGGGAATTGATTAAAGTATTAACTAAAGGCGGTATAATTCCAGCTGCAGGAAAATTTTACACTTTCGTCTATAATGCAAAAACTCTTGACATAGCATATGATGAATATCCTCTCGTTGCAGTAACTAATGTTTACTCGTGGGGATTTAGGGGAGAAAATTTGCATTGGAGAGAATCGCGTAATTATGATTATAATCAAATCGTTGGTGGACTGTATGAAATATACTCAGATGAAATCTCTGATGTTTTAGAGCTTAATTATGGCAAAATCCGTTCTAAATAACTAAAAAGTCGATAAATGACAACTCCACCTCAAATACAACCAAGAACTACACAAACACCACAATTTGGGGTTGATAGAACTGGACTTAAGGGTCCCGATAATCCTTTTGGCAGTAGTAGTAGTGTTACTCGTAATGCTGGTGCTACTGCTAGATCAAGAACAGGAACTTCAGGAGCATTAAGATATCCTTTAGAATTGATTAGCGATACTACGGATTACTTAAAGATAGATGTTGTGGAGTATGTTCCATCTGGATATACGCCACAACAGGGTGTTCTTAGTGGAGGACTACCAACTGCACGAGATCAAATTAATAAAAATAAAAATATAATACAATCAATATTTTTACCAATACCTCAAAATATAGTGGATACCAATTCAGTTGGGTGGGGAGAAGATAGTTTAAATAGTCTCGCAGCATATGCTGTTGGAAGTTCTGTTGATGTTATAGAATCGGGCAATTTTGTTTCAGGAATTGTAGATATGTTCAAAACTGCCGGTAGTGATTTGCAAAATCTTGCTGTTAGTGGACAAGCGCAAAAATTATCGACTACATTCTTTGCTGCTCAGGCGGCAAATTTGCTTGGAGCAAATACTAGTTTTGAAGGATTGCTAGCAAGATCTTCTGGACAAATTTTGAATCCAAATAAAGAACTTCTATTTAATGGAGTAAATCTCAGATCATTTAGTTTTTCTTTCAACCTTGCACCAAGAAATCAAAATGAGGCAAGAAATGTAAAGGAAATTATCAGAACCTTAAAGGTTAATATGAATCCCAGAAAAAGTTCTGGAACTGGTAGTTCTGGTAATGTTGAGGGGTTATTTTTGAAATCTCCAAATGTTTTTGAAATTACATATATGACTGGGAATGGTCCACACAAATTTTTGAATAGATTTATAACTGCAGCTCTAGTGAATATGAATGTAAATTATACTGGATCTGGATCTTATATGACCTATAGTGATGCAGATAAGACTCCAGTACATATGGTTCTTAATGTGTCCTTCCAAGAATTGAATCCAATTTATGCTGAAGATTATGACGATGTTCCAGACGGAGTAGGTTACTAAAAATGAGTTATTTCAGAGAACTTCCAGATGTAGATTATCAGTCTTTTTTATCTGATAGTATTTCATCTCAAAGTTATTTAAGAGTTAAGAATTTATTCAGAAGAAATAAACTTCGTGATGATCTAAAAGGTGTTTTTACTCTTTTTAACAAATATCAAATTCCGGAAGGATCAAGACCAGATATTGTTGCTGAACAATTTTATGGAAGTGCCGATCTCGATTGGGTTGTGTTATTAACGGCAGGCATTATTAATGTTAGAGATGAATGGCCACTATCCAATTACGATCTCTATAGATATGTTGAAAATTTGTATGGATATCCCGAAATAAATGCTGCAAGATACTACGAAACCAAAGAAGTTAGAGATTCTAATGATCGCCTCATTCTTCCAAAAGATCTGATTGTAGATTATGATTTTACAATTCCGGATCCAGAAGATTATAGAGGTACTTTAAATCCAGTACGACCAGTAACAAACTGGGAGTATGAGGTTAGAAAAAATGATGAGAAGTCTTCAATATATCTCTTGAGGAGAGAATATCTTCAGCAGTTCTTAACGGATATGAGAAGAATTATGATTTATGATCGTTCATCACAATATATTTCTGAAGATCTAGTAAGAACAGAAAATACAAGAATTACCACTCCAAATTAATTCACACTAGACTATCATCTGGTCGCATTCTCCCTCTACCTTTGTTCGAAGATATGCAATTAAGTTCATCTTCGTTCGGTGATCTAAATGGGGATCAGACATAATCTCAAGTCTTTGGGTGGTAAACGATTCACAAGTCATATGCCACCCGTAGGGTGATGGATCATGAGATGCAAGCATGAATGTCAACAGTACGCTAACCATTGGATGAATGTATGGTAATATTGTCAGAATATATTTATTCTTGTATATCTAATAAATAAAAATATCTGAACTTATAATGGGTTGCCATGCCTTTACCAAAAATTTCTACACCAATCTATGAATTGGAAGTACCTTCTATTAATAAAAAAATTAGATATAGACCTTTTCTAGTTAAGGAAGAGAAAATTTTGATCATCTCTATGGAGTCTGAGGATCAAAAACAAATTACGAATGCAATTAAGACAGTAATCGGAAACTGCATATTAACTAAAGGTGTAAGAGTAGAAGATCTATCTACATTTGATATTGAATATCTATTTTTAAATATTAGAGGAAAATCTGTAGGCGAATCTGTAGAAGTTCTAATTACTTGTCCAGATGATGGTGAAACACAAGTTCCTGTAACTGTTGATTTGGATTCAATTCAGGTTGTATCGGATCCGGAACATAAGAGGGATATCGTTCTTGACGAGAACCTTACTATGAGAATGAGATATCCGTCTCTTAATGAGTTTATCAAAACTAATTTTAATGTTGAAGATGGAGCTGGAATAAATGAATCATTTGATCTTATATCTTCATGTATTGAACAAGTTTATAGTGAAGAAGAATCGTGGGTAGCATCGGATTTTACCAATAAAGAACTTACAGAATTTGTAGAGCAACTCAGTTCAAAGCAATTTAAAGAAATAGAAAAATTCTTTGAAACAATGCCTAAACTTTCGCATACAATTAAGGTGATAAATCCAAATACTAAGGTTGAAAATGAAATTGTTTTGGAGGGACTTTCTAGTTTTTTCGCGTAAGTATGGCGCATACTGATCTTGCGTCATACTATAAAGTAAATTTCGCTTTGATGCAACATCATAAATATAGCTTAACAGAGCTAGAAAATATGATACCTTGGGAGAGAGAAGTTTATCTTACTCTTTTACAACAATATATTGAAGAGGAAAACTTAAAGCATCAGCAAAGTAGTGGTCTTTAATCACCAATGGCAAAGATAAACGCATCCAAATTTACAAATAGAGACATCCTTGTTACTGGTGTAGATCCTTCCACGGGAGAGTATTTAACTCCTGCACAAAGAAAGGCGGCGTTTAGAAAAAGAAATATAAACACAAGAAGTGTTTTTGGAAAACCTGGTGCAATCGTAAAAGTAGCCCCCTCTACAATTGCACCTTTCACACCTGCTGTTGGAAAATCATCCAGTTCCAATTTGGAGAAAAGAGTTGGTATTTTAGAAGGTCAGTTTGCAAGTCTATCGAAATTTTTAGTCGATGACGCTAAGAGAGAAAAGAAGGAGCAAAAAAAACTTCAGGCAGCTCAAGATAGGGGAGCAGAAACTGAGAGTAGACGACAGGAAGAAAATAGATTAGAAAAAGTTGGGCGTGCAATGTCCGATCTTTTGCTCTCTCCATTGAAGGCAGTTGGCGGCGCAGTTAAAGGAATTCTTCAAAGGGTCATGGAATTCTTTGTGGTATTATTTGCCGGTTGGTTGACAGACAAAGGTTTGCAGGCAATTAAGGAACATGCTTTAGGAAATTTTGATAAGTTAGAAGACCTTAGAGATGTTGTATTAAAAAATCTTGGTATTGTAGCAGCAACATTCGTAGGTATAAACGCAGGTTTATTGGCACTCCCCGCTCTTATCGGTGGAGTTATAAAGGCAATTGCTGGTATTGGGGCACTTATAATTAAGTTATTACTTTCACCAGCAGGACTAGTGTCACTTGCGGGAATGGGATTGGCCGCTGCTGGAGAAGCATCAAGAGGTCTTGGAGATTGGATTAGGGGAGATTCTAAAACTTGGTGGAGAAATGTTCTTGGCAATACATCTGATGTTTTTTCTGGAACTGTAGAAACTATTGGAGCACCATTTAGGGGATTGTTTGAATTTGCCAGGTTTGGCGGAAATATGAAAAAGTCTAACCAGGTAATGGCATCAGTTGATGCTAATATTCGTGAAAGTTTTAGAAAGGGTTTGAATAGTGTAGATTTTCTTAATGTTGTTCCGAATGAGAAGGGTGGATTTGGTGTACTTGGTGCTTATGGAGAGGCAGGCACACAAGCATTAGAATCGGTACGTGGTGGATCGAGAGAGACTATTCAACCACAAACTCCAGCGGCACCATCCGTGCCAAAAACTTCAACATCTCCTTCACCTCAACCAGCATCAAAATCTAGAAGAACTGAAGGTAAGGCAGAAGATTCTGGGTCTAGGTCTGGAGTTTCTGTAAAAATGATGCATCATGGGGATACTGGAAGTGGATATGGAGTACCGGGCGTAAAGGATTCTTATGGAAGACCTGCAGTATTCACAAAAGGGGCTGCTATAGCATTTGCTAGAATGATCAAAGATTCAAAGGGACAAGTAAGTGGTAGAGATATTGCCAGTTCAAAAAGAAGTCGGGCAAAAAATGCCGCAGTTGGAGGAGCGCCGCGTTCCAAACATATGTTGGGACTTGCCATGGATATTCATGGTCGATCGAGTAGATGGATACGTGCAAACGGAAGAAAATATGGATGGGTCCCTAACGATTATCCTGGATCACATGGAGGACACTTTGAGTTTCGTGGCGGCGGCGGTGGGTTGCCACCCGCAGATGCGAAGAGTAAAGGAAGTCAAAAACCATCATCATCATCAATAACACCCTCAAAACGATCTGGATATGTTCCAGAACCATTATCAGAGGCGCCACCAAATATAATATATAAAAAGGTTGGAGCACAGGGCGGCGGAATGGGTAAGCAGCCTTTGAAGACTGGATCTGCGACAGATGTTCCTAGAATAACATCTTCCAATCCAGATAATTTCTATACATTATATTCACATGTCTCTTATAACGTGGTGACGTAAAATGATAGGAGCAGTAGCAGCAGGTCTAGGAAGAATAGCAGGATCTATGGCCAGTAAAGGTGTAGCTAAAGCATCTGTGAAAGCGACTACTAAAAAAGTTGGTGGCGGAGTATTTAAGAATGCAATTCTAAAGAGAAAGAAAATAAAGAGTGACATTTTTGCAAGTAAACAAAAAAGATTTTTTAGAATTAATGAAGATAGAAGAAGAAAGCAAAAAGAGTCTCTACTAGAGAAAGTACCATCAGGATCACTTGATAAAGCAGCATCCAAAGCTCCTGGAATGAGTTTCTTAGAGAGAGTATTGAATTTTATTGGAGTTCTATTAATTGGGTGGTTGGTCAATAACTTACCAAAAATTATTGAATTAGCTAAAAATCTTATAAAAAGAATAAAAAGCCTAGTTGATACTCTTATAAGTTTTATTAAAAATGTGACTGACTGGATGGTTGGATTTGGTAAAGTGATTGGTGGGGCAGTTAAAAATCTTTTAGAATTGGATTTTAATGATTCTTCCAGAAGAGTCAGGAATGCTATGAAGGATATGTCAGATGCCTTTGATGGTATGAGGAAGGATATTGAAAAAGGCAAAACGAATCTTACAACATCTCTTGGTCAAGGTGTAAATGAAACTGATTCTGCACAAACTCTATCTGGTTATGCTGAAATAGCAGATAGTTCTAGCGGTCAAGCAGGAGGATCTTCTAGCGGTCAAGCAGGAGGGGCGGTAGAAGCTGGAAATGCGATGAGCATTGTTTCATCTATGGGATTCACAAAGGCAGATTGGGATTTATTTAAAAATACTGTTGCAAAGATAGAGTCCGGTGGTAGGTATGGTGCCCGTGGCGGATCTGGGAATCATTATGATGGAAGATATCAGATGGGCGCAGCTGCGAAAACAGATGGAGCTAGATATGCTGGGATTCGGGATCCTGGACATAGTTCTGGAGCTAGAGCAGCATTTAGAAATAATCCAAAACTACAAGAAACATTATTTGCAGGATATACAAAAGCAAACCATTCTTATTTGATGAGAAATCCAAAGTATAGGAATGCAAACCCACAGAGAAAACTTCAAATTCTTGGATATGCTCATAACCAAGGAATGGGAGGGGCTAACACGTGGTTGAATACTGGCCGAGTTGGTGCCGATGGATTCGGAACGAAGGGAACAAAATATACAGATGCAATTGCGGCAGAGTTTAGAAAGAGGGGAGGGGGAAAGAAGCAAGCTCCTGCTCCCCCTCCAGCAAAGACGGCCCCTAGTCCACCACCTGAAGCGCCGAATCCAGCGCTAGCGCCGAAACCAACCGTAAGTTCTTTACCATCTCCTTCTTCTCCCAAAATTACTGCTTCTTCATCTCAAGATGATGTTAAAATTAGTCCCGCATCACCTACATCCCCACCAAGCAGTTTGTCCGGAGAAAGAAGAGGGCAGCAAATCGCTATTCTTGAAGAAGAATCGCAACCTATGATGGCAGGTGGAGGAAGTGGAACTGCTCAAATTATTCTTTCTGGTGATTCATTAAATAGTATTATCAAGAAAAAATTCTTACTGGACCTAGCGTATACTTAAATGGCAGCATCAGGATCTTCTCTATACGAAACCCTAATATTAGAATCCAATGATCAGCAGAGAACTGTTGATTTGAAGTTGGGAACTATATCTATAGATTATTATGAAGATATATTTTCTCCAACTGTTACCGCAAAGGTAAGAGTTGTTAATACTGGAGATACAATTACCGGAAAAGACGGAAAATTGCAATCAATATATAATGGTCTTCCACTTAGGGGTGGAGAAAGACTTAGTATGAAAGTAATGGATAACGGGGAAGGAAAACAGGGATTAGATTTTTCGACGGATTCTCAGAAATATTTGTATGTTTCCAGTATTACTGATATTACTTCTGAGTCACAAAAAGAATCTTTTTTGTTGAATTTAGTATCTAGAGAAGCAATTGCCAATGAAACAACGAGAGTTGTAAAAAAATATACTGGAACAATCGATACTTCTGTGGAAAAAATATTACAAGAAGTCATAAAGACTGAAAGAATTGATGTAGAAAAGTCGCAGAACAAATATTCTTTTATTGGAAATTTAAAAAAACCATTTACTGTTCTTGTTTGGTTAGCATCAAAGGCTGTTCCAGAATCTTCCGGGGATGCTACTGCCGGATTCGTATTTTATCAAACCCAAGATGGTTTCCAATTTAAATCGATAGATGGTTTGATTAAACAATCATCAAAAGCAACATATATTTACAGTGAGGTTAATCAAAGTGATATAACGCAAGATAATGATTTCAAAATTCTTAATTATCTGACGGATAAAAATCAAAATCTAATAGAAAAACTTAGACTTGGAGCATATGCAAGTCAAAGAATGTTTTTTAATCCTCTAGATTTTAAATTTACTCCATGGGAAGATGGAGTGTTTCAATTATCTCAATATAAAGATAGATTGGAAAATCTTGGAGGAAGAGGAAATATTCAATTACCGACGATGGGAGAGGGGTCTAGTCAATCTCTTGGTGATGTTCCAACAAGAATTTTATCTGGTATTGTGGATGTTGGAACTCTAGAAAAAGATGTGTCTACTGAAACAAATGCCGATCCGGAAAAGTATCAGGCACAGGCAATTATGCGATATAACTTATTACTTACGCAGGCAATAAGCATGATGGTGCCTTGTAACACAAATTTAAGAGCTGGAGATGTAATCGAATGCAAATTCCCAAAAATTTCTTCTGAAGATCAGGGAACGTATGATACGGAAACAAGTGGGCTATATATGATAAAGGAATTGTGTCATCATTTTGAACCACACAATTCTTATACTTCATTAAAATTGGTTAGAGATAATTTCGGTATTAACACAAGAGGATAATGGTAGAAGAATCTTTATTAAAAAGTCATTTTATTGGTAGAGACGGATTCCGTTGGTGGGTAGGACAAATTGCACCGACGAGTGCTTGGCAAGCTCAAGCAGACGGAGGAGGGTGGGGGCACAGATATAAAGTAAGAATACTTGGATATCATCCTTACAACACTTCAGAACTTTCTGATGAGGATTTGCCATGGGCTGGTGTATTAATGCCAACAACTGCAGGTAGCGGCGGAGCCCAATTTGCTCAAAGTGCTCAAGTCGCGCAGGGTGATGTTGTAGTAGGATTTTTCCTTGATGGAGATAATGCCCAGATTCCTATGATTATGGGATCATTTGGAAAAACTCTTTATACACCATCGACCGAATATTCAAACCCCTTTGCACCATTTACTGGGTTTACGTCTAAAATTAAAAGACCGGATGGACAAAGAGATACTAGAGAGTCTACAGGTCAAAGTACAGAAGATCAGAAGTTACAAAGAAATTTAAACCAACAGCATATTAATGAATTAAATAGCAGTAAGGGTCCAGGACAAGCAAGAGAAATACAGGCATCTTTAGCTGCTGGTCAAACAGTAACGCACGCCGATACTTGCTCAGATTCATTCTTTCCTGAAGTAACTGGAGTTCTTGATAGTTTGATCAGGTCTATTGGACAAGGCGGTAATTTTTTTGGAGATGTTCAAAACGCGGCAAAGAAGATTCAAAATCTCACAAATAATTTTGTCGGGACAATATTCAATTCTTTATATACAAAATTAATTCCAATATTACAAACAGGTCTTGACATATTATATAAAAAGGTTTATGCAGCAGTATTAGCAGCAACACAAAATCCATTTCTTGCTCATTTGGCAGGAGTTAAAGCACAGGAAGCAATGGTGCCGCCTGTTAGAAACCTTGAGGATCAATTATTATGTACTGGCGCAAAGGTCGTAAATAATCTTGGAAGTGAAATTAAGGGTTTAGTAGATTCTACTATCATGGAGGTTGCTAATTTTGGATCATGTACTGCCGAGCAATTTTGCGGATCTCTTTTAAATTCTGTCATCGATCAAGCTACATCTGGTCTTGGTCCTTCAATTAGTGGAGTAAGCAAGATATTGACTCCGGGATTTAGCCTTGACGGTTTTCTTCGTAGCAGCTCAGATATAATGAGTGCTGTACAAGGATTCTTTCATTGCAATCAAACCGGAGGAAAGTGTCCTGCAGTTAAGCAGTGGACAGTTGGATATGGTCCAAAGGATAGAGCAAATGCAAACCTCGACAATATAATGAGCAATGCAAATGTCTCTAATTCTAATAACCTTTCCAATAATTCTCCATATACAAATCCAGGATGTGCATCACCGTCAAGTTGTGGAGGACCAAAGGTAACATTTTTTGGAGGAAATGGTAGTGGTGGATCTGGTAGAGCAGTTCTTGGTTCAGTCGTAAGTAATTCTTCTAGTGGTAATAGTTCTTCTGTCGCTAGAACTGCAAGTGTTATTGGCGTAGAAATTACTGATCCGGGGTCAGGATATACACAATCACCACCAATGGTAGTGTTGGAAGATTCCTGTGGTCTTGGATATGGTGCTGTTGGAAGAGCAGTTGTTGACTTTAATTCAGACTCTCCAACTTTTGGTCAAATTACCGGTGTTTATATGCCGTCTGAAGGTGAGAATTATCCGGTAGATGAGATTGCTGGTACTGGTGAAAATATGGTTACGGGAACGGCAGTAGTATATCCTGGATCTGGTTATTCGCCAGAAGATACTGCTACCGATGACAATGGAACAAATTATAGTCTTACCGTAGATGGCGGAAGAATTATTCAAGCAACACCAATAAATAATTTGAGGGTCGATTCATCGCCCAATATTCAAATCAACACAGAGACTGGAACTGGAGCAATCATTAAACCATTTATTGGAACCTTTGTACCTCCAGCGACAGAAGTTGTAAGCGTAATAGATTGCGTATCGTAAAATGGCAGAAAGACCAAATCAAAACACAGAGTCAAGAAAATATGCCAGTTGGGGTCCAAAATTTAGAATGGACTTCAACAATCCCCAAATGAATGCGGATGGCGCGAGCATTTATACTGCTTATGGATTCACTGATAATCGTGATATCCATCTACAAATGTTTAATGAAAGTGGAATGTTTCACGCACACAACGATAGAACTATTGAAATTGTTGGAGGAACAAAGAATTCTGGTGGGGATGTTGACGTTGAAATTGTCGGAATGAATGGTGAGATAAACATCACCTGTATGAAGAATGGTGCTGTTAGAATTAAAGGGTCCAATATTATTCTTGTTGCCGATGAAGATATTGATCTCCAGGCAGGAAGAAATATACATCTAATTGGAAAGAACGGTAAAACTGTAATAAAAAACCAGGATGTGAGTGTCGATGGTCTTGCTGGAAATTTAGTTGCCTCTACGATTGGTGATTTTACTCAGAGAGCATTTGAAAAATCATTTGTCGCACCAGATTTCCCAGGACTTAAAGATTTTGTTAAGGCAATACCGGCTTTTAATTCAGTAACAGAATCTCTCTTCTAAAATTATGGCAGATATAAACAGTTTCGCAAATCCTACTTATTTTAATGAAGATGTAACTTTTTATAAAAATCTTTATCCAAATGAAATTGTAATGACATCACCGAATGGAACAAAATATAAATTGGTTGTTTCGAATGATGGGACTTTATCAACAGAACCAGTTTCTTGACTGGCACAGTTGACACCAGACCCAAAACACCCTATAATAAGAGGGTAATCAACGGAACACCCAATGGGCACCGCACAAGAATCTGTTCTCGGCATCGTTATTGACGTTTGCACTCGCTCCTTCCTTCTGCTCAGCGATAAAGGCAACGAAAAGATAGTAAACTGTGATACCGTCCAAGAGTTTATGAATGTCCTGGAAGTTGTGACTGCTAACCTTAATGAAGATCAGATTGAGTATGCTGACCTTGCTATTCAGGGAGAAGAGTATTGATGGAAGTATTTACGGTTAAGGAATGGGAAGACAACTTTGATTCCCTCCTTGAGAGGGTAGAAAATGGAGAGCATATAGGTATTATGGGAGATGATGGCAATGCTGCTGTTATGATGCCCATAGATGATGAACTTTACCGAATATACACTGAGAATAATAACGAAGCTCAGTAAGTTCATCATCTAGGAAGTGAGACTTGGTAGTCAGAGAGGTCTTATAAACCTTTTCCGCCAGATTAGCGGCTTTGAGGTGGTTCGAATCCACCCACTTCTACTTGCTATTCGTTATTTGCGAATAGCGAATGCTCCTTTAGCAATCTGGTGAATGCAGCGAACTCATAATTCGCCTGAGGCGTGTTCGATCCACGCAAGGAGCACCTAGGGACGGTGGCGGAATAGGTAGACGCACCAGACTTAAAATCTGTTGGGCATTGTGCCCGTGAGAGTTCAATTCTCTCTCGTCCTATAAATTACTTTAAAGGTAAAGTTACAAGACTATGTGGAAAGATTATTCTGACTATTTAATAAAAACTCTCAATCTTAATCATAAATCTATAGACTATAGATTTGGGAAGGACAATATTGTTTTGCGTTCTGCAAAATACGATAATGAATATATTTTAAAATCTAGAGAGACCAGTATTATTGGTGGAGAAACAGATATCTACAATAATATTGTATATCCAAAGACTGGATCTAATCTTCCATGCTTAGGGATGGATCTAATGTGCTTTTTTGAAAAGAAGGTTATTATTGTATTTGATTTTCAGCATCCAGCTCCCAATTATGATTGGGACAATTCTTTCATGAGATGTCATCTTGGTGAGATGCTTGATAATACATCCAAAGATATTAGATTTTTTCAGGCAGGAAATCACTTTTCGAGATACATATACGTTCGCAAGTGTACTAGAGATCAAATCCCAGAACATCTTGATAATTTTAAGAAATATGTTGATGTATATAAAGAACTACTAGAAAAATCTAAACCAGATGGAGATAATATTGAAGAGTATATGGACTTTGACAAGTACATGCTAGATCTCGATCCTGTTAGTGGATATATGGAAAGTAAATTTGATCCATACTTCGCTAAAAACTATGTCAATGACTTTCTATTCTCATATTCTTCATTAAAATAAATAAGACAAAAACATCCACTATGTCTTATAGAATTGACACCGCATATTGCTGGTATAATAATGGCAGGATGATAGTGAAGATGTACTTTATAAATCATGTTCCATTTACTTTCGATGAGTTGCCAGATGGGCATTTGTATGATCAAGATCTTTGTAGAGAAGCAGACAAGAATCTATCATACGAACCGGAAGATTTGTATAAAACCTCTTTCTATTTGATAGACGAAGAGGTACATCCTTGTCTATTTCCAGTAGAATTGGAAAATCCTGAAGATATGCCAGATGAAATAGACTTCATCTCTGAATAATAGATTTGACGGTGTGATAAATAAAGAATAAGAAGGATATGAACCGCAAAAAACAATGCCGTTAAATAAACTTGAAAATTTCATTAAGAATACCGAAGGTAGAATCTTATATGTAAGTCCGGCGGATTTGGATTCGACCGATAGTGTTTTAAACACGGGAAATTCTCTTGCTAGGCCGTTTAAGACTATTCAGCGAGCTCTAATAGAGGCAGCAAGATTTTCCTATATTAAGGGAGATAGTAACGACGAGGTTGAAAAGACTACTGTCCTCTTAATGCCTGGTGAACATGTCGTTGATAATAGACCTGGATGGTCTGTATTTAATGATGGTGGCCAGGCGAAAGTCATTCGCTCGGATTCATCATCCGCCGAAGTTGTTCCTGCAGATTTTTATCTTTCTTTAGATTCTAATTTTGACTTAACGCAAACTGGAAATCATCTATACAGATTTAATAGTATTTACGGCGGTGCAATTGTACCAAGAGGTGTATCGATTGTCGGTCTTGATTTAAGAAAGACTAAAATTCGTCCAAAATATGTTCCAAACCCAACGGATGATACACCATATTCTGCTATCTTCAGACTTACTGGTGCATGTTATCTCTGGCAATTCTCCATCTTTGATGGTGATGAAATTGGAACAGTTTATACAAGGAATAATAACTTTAGTACCGGAAATACTGCAGTTCCAACGTTCTCACACCATAAACTCACTGTATTTGAATATGCAGATGGTATAAATGAAGTTGCGAGTTATGGAATAACTGACCTTGGCATGTATTATGCGAAACTTTCTATCGCATATGGAACTGGTTCTGGAAGAGATATTGATGATAAGTTTCCAGCACTTCCAAGAGGATTTGAACCACAAAAACCTGAATATGAAATTGTAGGTGCTTTTTCTCCAGATCCAATTAAGATTACAAAAATCGAAGCTGGTAGTGGCGGCGTAGTTACTAACAGAGTTACTGTAACAACAGATACTCCACACGGACTTACTGAAGGAACACCAATCAGAATTACTGGCGTAACACCAGTTGATGGAGACACCAACTACAATATCTCCACGAAGGTAAGTGAAGTTGATACGAATAATTCTAATATATTCTACTACAACTTACTTTATTCTCCATCAACAATGACGACACCTGGCGTCATTTCTGGTAACGAGTTTGTAACAGTAGAGATGGATACCGTATCTGGTGCATCTCCTTATATCTTCAACTGCTCCATGCGTTCTGTATGGGGTATGAATGGTATGCACGCCGATGGAAGCAAGGCAACTGGTTTCCGTTCAATGGTTGTTGCACAATTTACTGGTGTTGGTCTGCAAAAAGATGACCGAGCATTTGTAAAATATAATCCTTCTGCGAGAGATTATAGCGATAAAATCAATATCGTTCCCGAGTATGGTGGAGCACTTGCCGGAAACTCTTCATCAAAGGGAACTGTATATCACTTAGATTCTGATGCAATTTATAGAAGTGGATGGGAATCATCTCACATCAAACTATCTAATGACGCATTTATTCAGATAGTTTCTGTATTTGCGATTGGATTTAATAGACACTTTGCTGCTGAAAGTGGTGCAGATGCTTCTATCACAAACTCAAACTCAAACTTCGGACAGATTTCACTTGCTGCCGATGGATTTAAGAAGCAAGCATTTGCAAAAGATGATAAAGCATTTATCACACATATCATTCCACCAAGAACAATAGATGGTACTGAAGAAACGGTAGATTGGTTAACACTTGATATTACAAATACCCTTTCTAATGCAATCAATACAAGACTCTATATTAATGGATTTGTGTCTGAAGATATTGTTCCTCCCATTCTAACGCAGGGATATAGGGTAGGTGCAAGAGTAAATGATAAGTTATATTTGAATATTGGTGGAACGGAATATTCTGCTAATATTTTGATGACTGATGGAGTAACATCTTCTGCCAAAGAATATTATGTTAATGTACCATCTTCAAATGTATTTACATTAACTTCCGGAAACCATTCATTGCAGACCGGAGAAAAGGTTATAATTATAAGTGGTAATGGAGATCTGCCAGAAAATCTGAGAACTAATACTGTTTATTATGCAATTGTTCCAGGTGGCAGCACAACCACATTTAAATTAGCAGCTTCTGAATCCGATGCGACGAATGATTCACCTATTACTGTTTATGGTGGAACAGATTTAAAAATTCTTAGTAGAATATCTGATAAGATTGCCGGAGATATTGGGCATCCTGTTCAATGGGATGCTGTAAATAGTCAGTGGTATATTAGAACTAATTCTGGAAACGATATCTACAGCAATCTTTCCGGAACTGGTGCTTCTGAAGCAACATATTTGAAGAGAATTGCAGATACCAGAAGTCTTGATGAGAAGATTTATAAAGTGAGAGTTGTAGTTCCAAAAGAACTTACAAAATCTAAGACTCCGGAGAATGGATTTATTATTCAAGAAACTAGTTCTACTGGATATCGTGGAACAGACGATACAGATTTCAATAAATCCACAATTAATGCTACAGATGATTATACTTATAATCGCAATCCAAGATTTATTGCCACTTGTACATACAGTAGTTCAACTGCTACAGTAAGAACAGAACTTCCACACAATTTAACCACTGGAGACAGTGTTACTATTCGTAATGTTACGGATTCTATTAACGTTATCGGTGCTGGGAATAGCGGATACAACGGAACTTTCACTACTACCGTTGTTGACGATATGATATTTACATATCCAATAACCATTAATGCCCCTGGACCAACATCGACTAATAACACTGGTATTAGAACTGATGTTTCCCCAAGATTTGAAAGATCTGATTTGCAATCCAATCTTTACATTTATAGAAATGAAGTACTTCAAGAATATGTTGATGGTGAAAGAGACGGAATCTATCATCTATATCTTTCGAATGCTGGTAATCCGATTTCTGAAGAGTTCACAAATTTAAAATATAGTCAAAATATTGTCGATCTATATCCACAACTTGACAGAGATAATGGAAACGATTCTCCATTAGCAGCAAAAACCTATGCAAAGACTTACCCTATTGGTGAAGTTGTAACCAACGACCTTAAGAGAAGTATTACTAGAGAAACTGTAGATGTACTGTCCAAAAAATTTGGATTTGGTCTCGATATTCTTTCTGTTGTCGATTCAACTACTACAACACCAGATATTAACTTCAGTAGAAGACATGGATTAAATGGTATTTTTTATGGAGAAATTGGTGCAGCTGGTGTTGGTTATAATATCGGTGAGCACTTTAATGTAAGACTTCTGAATGGTTCTGCAACAGGAACTTGGAATGGAGCAACGGCAAGAGTTACTGTAAATGGAAGTGGAAATGTTATAGATGCATCAATTATTTCTCCTGGATCTGGATATAGTGCTGGAACTTTGTATTTCAGTACTGACGATCTTGGCGGTAATGGTGCAGCAACATTTGTAGTCACATCTTCTGGAATTGCTAATGCAGTTGGAAATGTTGTTCAGTTTGTTGGTGCTGGTTCATCGGTAGATAGTTACCATCGCATTACTGCCGTTGGTTCTGATAGTCAAATCTCTATTGCAAGAACCACAGGCGACCCTGTAATTACTTCAAATCATTATGCATATGTGGTTGGACCATCTATCGCTTTCACTGCAAATACAACGACCGGTAACGTTACTGCAACGGCACACGGATTGGTATCTGGCAATAAAGTAAGAATAATTGATGGTAGCAATAATAATGTTGGCGATTTTATTGTCGATACTAAAAATAACATTAATAGTGTAACTATAACTGGAATTCCAGTAACTTCCGGTTATCTTCTGAAGCACGCATATTCTTCAAACTCTGGATCATCTTCTAGATCAAACGAGAATCTTTCTGCAAGAGCATTTGCAATATATGGTCGCGAAATATTAACTCTTGGTGTCGCGATTGGCGCAACTACTTCACAATTTGAAGTAAGCGTTCCTAGTTCTGGTATTGGAACAATGAGCAGATTCCCGCTCGGATCCTATATTCAGATTGATGATGAGATCATGAGAGTTGCGAATGACACACTTCAAGGTGTAAATAACAATCAATTGGTTGTTATTCGCGGTGCTTTAGCGACTAAGCAAGTTGTACACGACACTGGATCAACAATTAGAAAAATAGAACCAAGAGCAATTGAATTCCGCAGACCCTCATATATGAGGGCTTCGGGACATACTTTTGAATATCTTGGATATGGTCCTGGAAACTACTCAACAGGTCTTCCACAAGTTCAGGTAAAATCATTGCCAGAACGAGAAGAATTCTTGGTTCAGTCGCAAGAAAGATCTGCTGGTATTGTAGTATATACCGGAATGAACAATAGAGGAGACTTCTATATCGGAAACCAGAAGAAGTCTGCTTCAACCGGTGAAGAAACTACATTCGATACTCCAATTCCAACAATAACTGGCGAAGATCCTAACAGATTGAGTGTTGTATTTGATGAAGTTACTATTAAAGAAAGACTCGTCGTTGAAGGTGGAGATTCTGGTCAGGTCCTTTCTCAGTTTGATGGTCCAGTAACATTTAACGGAGAAACTAGATTTACTAGTAGCAATAAGATTGTTAATGATGCTGATGCTACAGGAACAACATCTGGAGCACTTGTTGTAAATGGCGGTGTTGGTATTGGCAAATCCTTATTTGTTGGTGGTGAAATATCTGCTGGAGGATATCTGACCATTGGTGGAGGATCCACCATTAGTGGAGATCTAACCGTAGATGGTGATTTATTAGTTGGAGGAAATATCTCTCTTGATCCGGCTTCAACTCTTGTTGCTTCTGCAGGTAGTTTCGGAAATATTAAGATTGCCATAACAGACGATAATACAATTGATACACAATCTGGAAATCTTAAACTTTCTGCATTATCGGGAAGTATAGTTGAAATTCAAAGAAATACCGACATCACTGGCAACCTTAGAGTTACAGGAGATATTACGGCATTCTGGACTTCTGATGAAAGATTGAAGGACAATGTTACCTCAATTGAAGATCCTCTAGAAAAGGTAATTTCAATCAGTGGTAATACATTTGATTGGAATGAAAAGTCGGATAAAGAGGGTCATGATGTTGGTCTTATCGCCCAAGAAATTGAAAAAGTTCTCCCAGAAGCAGTCGTTACTAGAGATAATGGATACCTTGCCGTTGATTATCATAAAGTCGTTCCTCTCCTCGTAGAGGCGATCAAGGAATTGTCAAGTAAGGTATCGATACTTGAGCAAAAACTATCTGATAAATAACTAAAAAGTCTATAATGGCAAATATACGCAAGTCATTTAATTTTAGAACCGGTCTTCAAGTTGATAATGATAACTTTGTCGTAAACGCAAATGGTCTGGTCGGTATTGGAACCTCAATTCCGCAAAATTATTTGCTAAATGTTCACGGCGATTCGAGAATTACTGGTCTTGTAACAACATCAGAGTTGTATGCCGAAACAGCAAATGCTCTAATTTTGGGAGCAACTAACGCCAATGTTTCTGGAATTCTTACAGCAACTCAATTGCAGATAGGGGCATCTCCCGCAGTTAATAATTTAATCGGATATGCATATACTGCTTGGATAACTCTTGACGCTGGTGTTGGACTTCATACTCTCTCAAGGATTGGTATCGGAACTGATTCAACCCCTAGCGAACAATTGAGAGTAATTGGCGATGTTGCAATAACGGACGATGTTTCTATCGAAACTGGGAATTTAACATTGAGTAGTGGAGATATTAATGCTCCTAGTGGAATTATAACTGCTGTCAGTTTTGATGGGAATCTGAATGCATCCGACTTAACTGTAGGAACAGTTGATAATGCCAGACTTCCTGTTGCAATTTCTGTAACTTCTATAACTGCTTCAACAGTAGGAACAACAACCGTAACCGCAACAACAGTAAATGCGACTGATGTAAATGCAACTACAGTTACAGGAGATCTGATTGGTAATGCCGATACAGCATCTAATCTTGTAGGCGATCCAAGTATTACCGTCACTAGTGTTGGAACCACAAATCTAAATGCAAGTGGAATTGTTACTGCACTTATCGAATTAAATGTAGGAACAGATGGGACTGCTCTTACTTTATTGAATAGTGGAAGATTGGGTATCGGTACAGCACTTCCAACATCAGAAATTCAGGTCAGAAAATCTAGTGGATCCTTAGCAGAAGTTGTTTCTGATAGCGGTGAGGCAAGAATTAGTATTGGAAATTCTGTAGGTGCCGGAAACAGTTCTGCCCTCTTAAGATTTGGAAATTCTGATGGAGTATTGGATATCGTCAACAATGATGTTGGTGATGTTAATACCATTCTTCATGGTGGAACTGGTACCGGAAGCACTGGTAACTTTAAGTGGATTTATGGGCAGACAAATGCCGAGATGATGACACTCACTTATGATGGAAATCTTGGTATTGCTAATACAATTCCATCACAAAAACTATCTGTAGGTGGCGGAGTCACGGTTACTGGAAATGTTCACGTTGATAGTGATTTGATTGTTGATGGAAACATCACCGGAACGATTACTTATCCTTCTGTAATTTCTGGAACTAACCTTAACAATACTTCTGGTATTACAACATTAGATCAACTAACAGTTACAACTAATGTAGATTTTGGGGATACTACTCTTGTAGCACTTGGAAATACAGTTGCTATCGGAACGGCCTCTGGATTTGCTGATCATGGCCTAACGGTACAGAATGGATTACGTGCTAATAGCATCACAGTAGTAGATGGTATCGATGTTAATGCTGGATATGTTACATCATTTTCTACTCGCTCAAATGGCGGTTTTTCTAGTGGTGTTGGAACAGAGTTTGTTAGAATTACTTATGCTTCATCTCCACATCGAGTTATATTCGATGTTGTTGGAATAGGATCAACTTCACTCCTCTTACTCTGATATGTCTCTTAGCCCAAGTAAAACTCTACTATTTGCATCTGGACCAATAACATTTAGCTCTTTGAGGTCCAGTTTTAAAGAACAATCTTCTGGTTCTGTAAGTGCATCAGATCTTAGAAGAGATACATCTACGTCTAGCAATCCAGTTGTACCAGATGCGACAGAAAATTCTGCCGTATCTTCTTCGAGCAACTTAAGTTTATCCCAGTTTAGAAATACTATAAAATATTATTTTGTAACTCAAAGTGGCACTGATGCAAATTTAAATATTGCATCTGCTTCTGCATGGAACAATAATCTCGGTAAAAATATTAAAAAAACCATAACCCTTACAGGCATCAGTGGTTCTACAAATGGAAATCCAGCAGCAAGTCTAGATGCAGCTGCAATTTACAATGTTCTTCTAGTTATCACTGGAGGTATATTTGGAACTGGTGGATCAAGAGGAACAGAAACCACTAATGGCGGACCTGGTGGTAATGCTCTCTATATTAACACAAATGGAACCGGAACCGTTGCTGTAAGGACTTCTGGTAGTTCTGCACAAGTTTACGGCGGCGGCGGTGGCGGCGGTGGTGGCGGAGATGGTGGATCTGGCGGTGGAGGGCAATATACTGTAAGTTATACTGAAAGAGTAGGAACTGGATATAATAGAAACGGTCCTGGCGGTTGTGGATGTCGTGGTGGGGAATATTGTAGCGGCAGCCAAGGAAATGGAGACCCATGTTGTGGTGGTGGTCAAGGAACTCCTGGTGAATGTTTCTGTTGTTTCTATGATCGTCGAGTATATTATACTGTTAATACAAACGGCGGTGGTGGCGGTGATGGCGCTGATGGTGGATATGGGCAAGGATACCTGCAAGCTAGAACATTAGGTGGCACTGGCGGCGGTGGCGGCGGTGGTGGAAC
>Ga0222714_10001813_pt1 | contig 23638 bp, 27 predicted proteins | sample C33_3DmetaG_FD_165048 | JGI IMG/M metagenome (GOLD analysis project Ga0222714, IMG submission 165048) | Estuarine water microbial communities from San Francisco Bay, California, United States - C33_3D | ecosystem: Environmental > Aquatic > Marine > Unclassified | place: USA: California...
TACAAGAAAAATTATGGATATTTTGAATCCAATGAATATTGATGTTTGTTACAATCCAGAATTCATAGCTCAAGGTGAAATTATTAAAGGTTTGGAACAGGCCGATATGGTTTTGATTGGGTCAACTAATCAAAATAGTGTGAATACCCTCTCTAAGATATATTCTAAAATTCAAACAATACCTGTTAAGATAAATTCAATGTCGTCAATGGCTGCGGAAGTTACAAAAATATCAATAAATTGTTTTCTAACCACCAAAATTAGTTATGCCAATTTGATTGGTGAAATTCTCACAAGCGCTGGTTTGTCTGATGAAATTAAGTTGGTATTACATTCAATAGGTAATGATTCTAGAGTTGGTTCCAAATATTTGAATTATGGTTTTGGATTTGGTGGACCATGTTTACCACGAGATAATAGAGCTTTAGGTCACTTTGCATCTGCTTTAGGGCTCAAAGTAAATCTTCCATATGCGGTTGACGATTTTAATGAAAGTCACTCACAATTTTTGAGAAATCATTGGAAAACAGTTAATCCCGACAAAAATGTACCATTTGTTATGAATCATATAACCTATAAAAAGGGAACTGACATGTTGGACGAATCACAACAATTGAGGTTGATGTATGATTTATTAAATGATGGGTATTCTGTTAACATCATCGAGTGCGACTATATTTTGAATGACAGAAAACTTTTGTCGGAATTATCAAATGATTTCGGTAATAGGGTTAAATTTTACACTGAAGGGTCTAAACCAGAAGGAATACCAATTCATTTCTGATTATGATTTTATATTGTTACGGTACGAGACCCGAGTATATCAAAATAAAAAAATTGATATCTCTTTCTAATAATATTCCTCACAAAGTTTTATATACCGCCCAACACAAGGATATTGTTTTGGGGGATTTTGACTTCAAACTTGAGATAGGGAACGGAGTTAACAGACTTGACACAATTGTATCATCAATACTTTCTGACAAAATTGATGAGTGTTTACAAGGGATTGATTATGTTTTAGTACAAGGGGATACGGCATCGGCTTTTGCTCTTGCTTTGGCGGCTTTCCATAGGGGTATCAAAGTTATTCATTTAGAAGCGGGTCTCCGAACCTATGATAAAATGAATCCATATCCTGAAGAGTCTTACAGACAATTTGTGAGTAGAATTGCCGATATTCACCTATGTCCTACAGTCACAAATTCAAATAATTTACATGATGAAAAAGTGGGTGGACTAATTTATACTGTTGGTAATACCGTATTGGATAATTTGGATAAAGAAAATCTAAGTTACGACAACATAGTTTTAGTTACCCTGCATAGACGAGAAAACCACGAAGAAATGGAGAATTGGTTCAAAGAAATCGATTCAATTGCCAGTCGACATTCAGCACTTTGTTTTATTTTACCAATTCATCCGAATCCAATGGTAAAAAAACATGAACATCTTTTACAAAATGTAGATGTTGTTGAACCCATGAACCATGACCAATTTATCGAAACAATGAAACGATGTAAATTATTAATTTCTGATAGTGGTGGGGTTCAGGAAGAAGCGTCTTTTTTTAATAAAAAAGTAATTGTTTGTCGTAAGGTTACTGAACGAACTGAATCATTGAATATTCATTCTTATTTGTGTCCAACACCTAGTGAACTAAGTTTATTATTTGACATGTTAATTTATGATTACAAAGTAGATAATGAATGCCCGTATGGTGACGGATTTTCATCAGAAAAAATTATTAAAATATTAGAACAATTATGAGTGTTACAGTTGTCTTAAATGGATATAAAAGAGGTGCTCACTTGAAGACACAACTTGATGCTATAAAACGTCAAACAGTTCAACCTGATGAAATTCTCTTGTGGCAAAACTTTGGAGAAGATTTCAAATCAGAATTGACCTCACAGACTACACACGCGTCTTGTAATAAGAATTTAGGGGTTTGGGCTAGATTTGCCTTCGCACTTAACGCTAAGACCGAATACATTTGTGTTTTCGATGACGACACAATTCCAGGTCCTAAGTGGTTAGAAAATTGTTTGGAAACTATCAAAACTCACGATGGGTTACTTGGAACTATAGGTGTTAAATTTTTATCTGAGATAGGTTATCAACCTCATGTCAGACATGGTTGGGCACAACCCAATGAACAGGTTGAAGAAGTGGATATTGTTGGACATGCATGGTTTTTCAGACGAGAGTGGTTATCAACTTTTTGGAGAGAATTACCCTCGATTGAACAATCAACTTTAGTTGGTGAAGACATGCATTTTTCATACACTTTACAAAAGTACCTTGGTAAAAAAACTTTTGTTCCTCCACACCCCAAAAACCAAGTTGATAAATGGGGAAGTATTCCAATGACTGCTTGGTCCATCGGACAAGATTCGGCTGCTATATCAATGAACTTTGACAATTTGAAAATTATGTCCGATACTTTTGTCAATTATATTAATAAAGGATTCCAATTGATGAAAAATAGATGAAAACGTTTGAAGGACATTTAGAATTATTTCGAGAAAAATTATCGAATGGTGAGAATTTTGCATTTACAAGATTTTCTGATGGAGAATTGTTTATTCTACAAAACAAAAGATTGGAACTGAATGAAAATCACTATATCATTGGTAACAATTTAGGTATGGGTCGATACAATGAGGAAGAACAAAAAAAGTTTCATCCTGAAACCCATTCAGAAAACAGGCAGATGTTGATTGACTCTCTCCAACACCAACAAGAAAATTATTTCAAAGGTATATCCTGTAGATGTTGTGTATCACAATCTGATTTTGATTTTCAAATGGAAATGGCAGGTGGTGATAGTGAATACATGACTTGGTCAAACTTGTTTGTTAACGGAAACTACGAAAAATATTTGGAACGAATTGTACCATTGTTCAAAACGAAAAAAGTAATAATCGTTGTAAATAAATCAGCCGATATATCTCAATTAGGTTTTGATATTGTAAAAGATTTCAGAGTTGGTACAAATTGTTTTATCAACGATGTCTCAATTATTGATGATTTGAAAAAATATATTTCAGAAAACAACATTCAAGACCACTTGGTATTGGTTTCCGCAGCTAGCCTGTCAAATTTAATAATTCATCAGTTATTTCGTGAGTTTCCCAACAACACCTATTTAGATATGGGAAGTACATTGAATCCAATTATGAAAATGGAAGGTTGGAAAGGAAGTCGAGAATACCTAAAAGAATATTGGATGAAACAAGGTAGGTTTTATCTAGAAAAGAACTGTATATGGTAAATTTAGAATTAGTATTGAATGCACCTGAGTATTATGAAGTAATCAGAGAACTCAGAACTGACCCGAAAAATTTACACGGGTTTGTGGAACAGGTATCTATTACCCCTGAACAACAAAAAAATTACATGGAAAAATTTGGTAAGGATTATCAAATTTGTTTGAGAAACGGAGAACCTGTTGGATTTGTAGGTGTTGTAGACAAAGACATCAGATTTGCTGTAAATCCAAACTATCATGGACAAGGTATTGGTAAATTTATGATATCTAAACTTGTAGAACAAAATAGAGATGTTTTAGCAAAAGTTATGGTTGATAATGTTGCCAGTAAAAAAGTGTTTGAGTCTTGTGGATTCAAACTATACAAACTAGATGAAAACTTTTTATATTTTTCTTTATGAATCTTAGAAAACCCAAAACAAACCCATATAAAGTTGTAAAACAATTTGAAGAAGAGGTTGCTGATTACACAGGAGCCCCTTACGCAATATCAGTTGATAACTGCACCAATGCATTATTTTTGGTATGTAAATTTTTGGAGGTGGAACAAGTCACTATCCCATCTAAAACTTACTTATCAGTCCCACAATCTATCATTCACTCGGGTGGAGAAGTTATATTCGATAGTTCAGATGAAACCAATAATTGGAAGGGAATTTACCAACTTAAACCTTACCCAATTTATGACGCCGCTAAAAGGTTTACATCGAACATGTATATTCCCGGTAGTTTTATGTGTCTATCATTTCACATTAAAAAACATCTCAAAATTGGTAAAGGTGGTATGATTCTGACCGACAACGAAGAAGCTGTAAAATGGTTCAAACAAGCTCGTTACGAAGGTAGAAATGAAGTTTTATACCACGAAGATGATATTAAAATGTTGGGTTGGAATATGTACATGACACCTCAACAAGCATCTCACGGTTTAGCACTTATGCAAAATTATCCGATGAATGTTCCCGACTTAGACGAACACAATGGATATAGAGATTTGACTGAATTTACAGTATTCAAAAACTGTAAAAAAATCTAAAATGTGTCCTTCATTTGAAGAATATCAAAAAATGTTTACACCCACCTATACTGGGGATTTGTGGCGTGGAAGTAGGGATGAGTCCAAATCTGGAAAGGGTTCATCCCTTTCCTATGCTGAAAACTTTGCGAACACATTAGTAATCACTATTGATGACTTCAAAATAAAAAATATCTTAGACTGTTCCTGTGGTGATTGGAACTGGATGAAAACAATCAAAGATAAATTACCAAGTTATTTAGGAGTTGATGTAGTTCAGGAAGTCATAGATGTAAACGTCAAAAATTTTTCAGACGAAAAAATTAATTTTGTATGCAATGATATGTTATCAGAATTGAAATCTAAAGAAAGTAATTCTTTTGATTTAATTATTTGTAGACAAACTTTTGAACACTTATCCACTCAATATATTACGGATGTTCTTACCGAGATTAAACGAGTTGGTAAGTATCTTTTGGTTAATTCTAATAATACAGTGTTAGAAAATTTGAATTTTGTGGAAGATGGATTCAATTCTAGAAATATAAACTTAACTCTGACACCCTTTGAACCTATTTTGGGGGAACCCACATTTTATTTTTATGATTCGGAAGGACAAAAAACCGAAGGAAACTTGGGGTATTTTTATTCTTTAGAAAATGAAATTTAGAGTTCTATTTGTTTCAGGTATTTTTGATTATTGGGGTTCTCCGAGTGGGAACTACATCCTATACAAAACACTGAAAATGATTCCAAATTTGGATATAAAAGTTGTGGGAGTAGGTTCTCACGCTTTTTCTGTTTTCAGACCAGATGTTGGTGATTTACATGCCGAGTTTTCTATCAGAACGAATATTGCCGATTTTATTGCTAAAATACCTGCACATGACTTTTTAGTTATGACAGGACCAGACTTAAGTAATGATATTTTATTACCAATCATACAAAAACATAATAGTAAATTAATTATTTCAGCAATGACCCATTGGGTCTTTGGTAATTCCGAATCCTATCCTGAATTGTCACCACAAAATTTCATTGGTCCACACATTCAGAATCGTAAAGACTTTCTTTCTTTGGTAGGTGCAACAATTCTTTGTCACTCAACTTATAGTCAAAATGTACACCAAGTAAGTTTATTAAATAACCTAAGGTCATTTGTAATCCCATTACCGTTTGATGAAATTGAAATTGAATCAGTAGAAAGAGAACCATCTGATACCCCAAAAAAGAAAATTTTATGGGGAACAACCCAACCTGAAACAAAAAGAAAAGGATTGGATTTTTTTCAAAAAGTTTTGGAAATTATTGAAACAAAAGTTGATAATGACTTAATAATAGTCCAAACCGTAGGTCACACAGTTTCTTTGAATACTAAATTTGAACATCAAAAGTTGGGGTATTTTCCAAATAGAACATCTCTATCTAAAGCATATCAAAACGCCGATGTATTTGCTCAAACGACCTTTGCCGACGCTGGGCCTATGATGGTTGTTGAATCCTTAAAAAATAACTTACCTGTCGTATCATTGAAAACAAATATTTCTTTAGACTTAATAGAAGATGGTATCAATGGTTATTTGTGTGAAGGAGCTGAAGACTTTGCCGAAAAAATTATTCAATGTTTATTCGACGGAACAGTAAAAATGGATTTGGAAAAAGTAAAAAAATTCAACTCCAAAGATTCAGTTATCCAAAAATACCAAGAAATGTTTTTGGACCTTTACCAAAAATCATAAGTAATTATATTATTCTAAAAAATAATATGATAAGTTTTAGTCATTTAGGAGAATACGGAAGATTAGGAAATCAGTTATTTCAATATGCAATTTTGAAATCTGTTCAAAATAAAACAGGATACGAAATTGTATTACCAAAGGACATTAATGTTAGAAATTGGCACGGACAACAATGCCTCATGGGAAATTTCAAACTCCCATCCTGTACCTATGGAAATTTAGATATTAAAAACTATTTCCATGAAAAACAACTCCGAATTTTTGATACCGATGTTTTTGATGTAAAAGACAACACTGACTTTATGGGATTCTTTCAACATCCCAATTATTATACCCCCATCAGAGACTTACTTATCGAAGAATTTGAAATGATTAATTCAATTCAGGATAAAGTTGATGAATACCTACATAATTTAGGTACCACCGTATCATTACATGTCCGAAGAGGAGACGTAAGTGATGGTACAAACCCAACTGATACTCAGTGGTCCAATGATTTTTCAGAGGGGTCAGTTCTTTACAATTATTATACAAATGCACTTAAGGAAATCCCCGGAGATTCAACAATTTTATTATTTACAGGAGGTTCAAGAAAGAATGTTTTGGAGAGTGACATTGATTGGTGTAAAAGACATTTCAAAGACGAAAGAATTGTATTTGTAGAGGGATTCAATGATATTGAAACTTTTAGCCTTATAAAATCTTGTGATTATAATATCACATCATTTGCCTCAACTTTCTCATGGTGGGCATCTTTTCTAAACAAAAAAAACAACGTAATTGCACCAAAGAATTTTTATCCATCGATGGTGTTAGATACATCAAATGTTTATCCTGAAAATTGGAAATTATTATGAAAAAAATTATCGTATTAGGTGGTGGCGGATTTATTGGTGGTCACCTCGCAAAAAGACTTAAATCTGAAGGTAATTACGTTCGTATTTGTGATTTGAAAAAACATGAATACTTCGATGAAAAAGAAATTTGTGACCAATTTATTGTTGGTGATTTAACAGACCCCAAGTTAGTGGAATTGGTTATTGATGAAGGTGTTGATGAACTTTATCAACTGGCCGCAGATATGGGGGGAGCTGGTTATATTTTCACGGGTGAAAACGATGCAAATGTGATGCATAATTCAGCATTGATTAATTTGAATGTTTGTCATGAATCGGCAAAAAAGAAAGTGGGTAAAGTTTTCTATTCCTCCTCAGCTTGTATGTATCCTGAACATAATCAGTTGGACCCCAATAATCCAAATTGTGAAGAATCTTCGGCATATCCTGCTAACCCTGATTCAGAATATGGGTGGGAAAAACTATTTTCAGAAAGATTGTTTTTGGCATTTAAGAGAAACTATGGATTGGATGTAAGAATTGCCCGATTCCACAATGTATTTGGTCCACAAGGAACATGGAAGGGTGGTAAAGAGAAGTCACCAGCTGCGATGTGTAGAAAAGCCGCAGAGGTAAACGATTGGGACAAAATACCGGGTCAATCAAGACCCGAATATCAATTAGAGGTTTGGGGTGATGGACAACAAACACGTTCATTTCTTTATGTTGATGAGTGTGTTGAAGCCGTCCTTAGATTAATGGACAGTGATTTTACAGGACCAGTGAACATAGGTTCCGAGGAAATGGTAACAATTAACGAACTTGCACAAATTGCCATCGATTTATCAGGAAAGGATATCAAAATCAAAAATATCGAAGGTGAAGAATTTACAAATAAATATGGATTCCCGTGTCCTCTTGGTGTCAGAGGTAGAAACTCTGACAACAAACTTTACCGTGAAAAAATAGGTTGGGAATCAAAATTAACACTTAGAGAAGGTATGGAAAAAACATACAAATGGATTGATGAACAAGTTCAAAACAAAATAAATGAACAGGTCTACATCTATGAAAGTCCCGACAAAGGTAACACGGTGTATCGTAGAGAATTTGGAAAACTTGAAAGGGAGATTATCTAATGGAAAAACCAATAATTTACAACGCAAAAGAATGCGGTAGTTGTACCATTCCAAAAGGGTGGGGACATGAAATTATTTTTGAAAACAATGACCTCTATTGTGGGAAACTTCTCGTATTCAAAAAGGGTATGAAGTTTTCAATGCATTACCATCTTTTGAAAGATGAAACTTGGTATGTTAAAGAAGGAGAATTTATTTATCGATGGATAGACACTGAAAACGGTTCTGTGATTGAAAATAAATTAAAGGAAGGGGACACTGTTCGTCAACTACCTGGTCAACCTCATCAATTAGAGGCATTGAGTGATGGTATAATTTTCGAGGTTTCCACTACTCATTTTGATTCAGATTCTTATAGAATATGGCCCGGGGACAATCAAAACCTTTGAAAATTTGGGTAAATGGAACTTTCGATGTGATACATCGAGGTCACATCGAGTTGTTACGATATGCATCAAAAATGGGACAAGTTCGAGTCGGATTAGATTACGATGAACGTGTCAAAAATTTCAAAGGTGATAACAGACCAATTAATACTTGGAATGACAGAAAATTTTTAATCGAAAGTTTAGTTTTTGTTGATAGTGTAGTTGGTTTTGGTTCAGATGAGGAGTTAGAAAATGAGGTGAAAGTGTGGGGTCCAAAATATATAATTGTTGGTTCAGATTACAGAGACAAAAAGGTTATTGGTTCACAATATTGTGAACAAGTGTTATTCTTCGATAGAATCGGAAATTATTCCTCAACAAATATAATAAGAAATGAAAAAAATCTTAGTGGTAGGTGAAACTTGTGTAGATAGTTTTATTTATGGTGTTGTTGAAAGATTGTCCCCTGAAGCTCCCGTACCTATTCTGAAACCAACCTATGTTACTTCTAATTCAGGGATGTCGGGTAATGTGGTTTCTAACCTAAAGAGTATCAATGACAAACTTGAAATTACTCACTTAACGAATTCAGAACAAATAAAAAAAGTCAGATTTATTGAATCCAAATCCAACCACATTTTCTTAAGAGTAGACAAGGGTGAAAATAAAAAACTAAATCCAATAGATATAAATGATTTGGTGGATTTAGATTCTTATGATTCGATTATAATTAGTGACTATGACAAAGGTTTTTTGACTTCGGAAATAATCAATTTTATCAGTTCCAACAATAAAAAAGTTTTTTTAGATTCAAAAAAAGATTTGAAGGAAATTGAATTGTCTCAAATATTTCTAATCAAACTCAACGAGAATGAGTATAATAACAACAAAAACATAGTTGATTCAAATCTTTCCAAGTTTGTAATAACTTTGGGACCTAAAGGTGCCAAACACAACGATGTTATTTATGAATCTCCCAAACCTCAAGAAACAATCGATGTTAGTGGTGCTGGAGATACTTTTATAGCCGCTCTTGTGTCGAAATATCTCGACACCGATGACATCTCACAATCCATAGAATTTGCAAACAAAATGAGTTCTATAGTTGTGAGTAAAAGAGGAGTTACAACTCCATAACCCAAATTTCAAAATATGAGAAAAAAAACAACAAAATTATCAGGTCAGACAGAAACAGTCTTTCAAAAAAAACTTACAAAAAAAGAGCTTATTACAAGAATTGTCCCAAAAAAAACAAGAGAAAAATTTTTATCTGATAATCAGAGAATTTATTATGAAATTTTACACAAAAACCAAATAACAATTTGTTCAGGTCCGGCTGGTGTTGGTAAAAGTTACATCTCCATGAAAGCGGCTGTGGATTTATTATCAGACCCTGAAACTCCTTATGATAAAATAATAATTGTAAGACCAGCAGTAGAAGCTGAAGAAAAACTTGGTGCACTACCCGGTAATGTTGAGGAGAAATTAGACCCATATATTTTCCCATCATACTACCTTTTGAATAAAATTATTGGTAAGGAGTCTCGAGAAAAACTTAAAGAAATCGAAGCGGTGGAAGTTTTTGCTTTAGCCTATATGAGAGGGATGAATATTGATAATTCGATTCTTATTTTCGAAGAAGCTCAAAATTGTTCTCCGAAACAAATGAAGTTGTTGCTAACAAGAATTGGTTACAACAGTAAATTTTTCATCTCAGGAGATTTGGAACAAACTGACAGATATAAAGACATAAAACATTCAGGTCTATGGGATGCTATTGAAAAATTCAGAAATATTGATGATATTGGTGTATTCGAGTTTCAGGATTATGACATTGTTAGAAATCCTCTAATTTCGAAAATCTTGACAAAATACGAATAATGAGAATTGCAATAGAAGTTGATGGGGTCCTACGAGACACTTTTAGTAAGATAGAACAAATCTATCAAAAATTTTTCATTGATGAGTTGGAGTTGGTGGATGAAGACTTCCAATTTGAAATTGTGAGACCTTTTGATACTCCTGATTTCAAAAATCACTTCAAGTTCAAAACAGATGAGGAATATTTGTCATTCATATATGAAGAATTTGCAATGCAAATTTTTGGGCATTCACCATCCACTCATATGTCAACATTTCAAGATTTGAATGAAATTTATCGGAAATACAAAGACGATTTTGAATTTGTTTTAATAAGTGAACAGGTTGGTAAAACAAAACCAGCAACCCTGTTCTTTATTTCAAAATTTGGTTGTGAAATAGATAGAATTATTTTCTACAATAAACTAAATGAGGAAAAGATATGGAAAGAGTTTGATATTCTGTTAGCATCAAACCCTCATTTATTACAAGAATCGAAGGATAAAACTTTAATTAAATTCGAAACGTCCTATAATTCAAGTATCAAAATTGATAAAACTATTTCGAATTTGAAAGAATTTGAAGAAGAACTTAAAAAATTAAAAAACAATGATTGAAGTTTTTGGTGAAACCTGGCATTTCAACCTAAATAAGATTGACGAATTTGTCAATCTACCAATTAGTGACTCAGGTACCACAGAAGGTCAACACATTTCAATACTAAAGTACGAAATGATAAAAATGATGTCAGATGTAATATTGAGTGAACACGATGAAGTTGATGAGAAACTCGGTCAAAAATCATCTGAATCCCTTTCAATTCCATTCAGATTAGCATGGAATACAATGTTAAGAAATAAATTAATCGAGAAATTATAAAAAATGGAACAACAAGAATTAGTCGAAAAAATTAAAGGCTCAATTAAAAATATCGAAGAAAAAAACAATAGAATCTATTTCTTCGTTCAAGACACAAGAGGTAATGCCAAGGCTTCAATAGTCTACATTTACGAAATGGCAATGACACTCCATAAAAATGGTTATAGTGTAATTATGTTACACGAAAAAAATGATTTTACTTCAGTAAGTAATTGGTTGGACAAAGAATATGAAACTTTGATTCACCAATCTGTGGAAGGAACGAACCTTCAAATTGCACCTGAAGATATTTTAGTTATACCTGAAATATTTGGTTATGTGATGGAACAAGTTAAGAACTTACCTTGTGGTAAAATTGTTCTTTGTCAAGCAGTAGACCATATGTTAGAGACCTTGACACCAGGTACAAGTTGGAGTCAATTAGGATTCTATAAGTGTATCACAACATCTGAGACCTTGGAACAGGCAATTTCTAAAGTGATGAAGAAAGTTTCCGTAGAGGTTATTCAACCCGTAATTTCAGAAAAATTCCGTAAACAACAATACCCACCCAAACCTATTATTGGTATCCATTCAAGAGAACAAAGAGAAGGTATCAACCTTATCAAACAATTTTACTTAAAGTATCCTCAATACAGATTTTTTACTTTCAGAGATTTAAGAGGTCTTTCTCAAGAGGAATTTGCAAACTCACTTCAAGATTGTTTCTTGGGAGTTTGGTTAGATTATACCTCATCATTCGGTACTTTCCCATTGGAATGTATGAAATCGGGAGTTCCTGTACTTGGTAGAATTCCTTACATGAAGCCTGAATGGATGAATGAAAAAAATGGTGTGTGGGTTGATAATCTAACACAAATGTCGGATATAATTGCAGACATCATTCAAACATGGTTGGAAGACAATTTGGTTCCCGAACTTTATACAGAAGGTAGTGAAACTGCCGAACAATATTCAGATAGAAATAAATTCGAAACAATGGTATTAGAAACATTCTCAGAATTTTCAAATAAACGAAAAGAAGCTTTTGAAGCACAACTTAATCCCGAAACAGTATAATCATGGAAAATAAATTAAATTTATCAGTAATTCTACCCATCAAATCGGCTTTAATGAAGTCATTTGACCATTATTTTGAAAAAGCAATCAAATCCCTACAAGTTCAAGTTGTAGGTTTCAATGAATTAATTATAGTCCACACAAAAGAAGAAAATCTTGTTAATATTCTTAAATCATACGACTTTGGTGATTTGAACGTGAAGTTAGTAGAATTCGACGGTGATGCTAACTATCAAAAACAAGTAAATCTTGGTATTGAATCGGCATCTAGTGAGTGGATTTCTTTCTTCGAGGTTGATGATGAATATGCTAATATTTGGTTCAAAAATGTTTTGAAATATGCTGAATCATATCCTGATGTTGATGCGTTCTTACCAATTGTTGTTGATGTGGATGAAAAAGAGGTTTTTGTTGGTTTCACAAATGAAGCGACTTTTGCAGCAAGTTTCACTCAAGAAATGGGATTTTTGAACAATGAAACTCTGATGGATTTCCAAAATTTCCAAACAGCAGGAATGGTGGTCAAAAAAAGAGTTTTGGAAGATTATGGTTCGTTCAAACCTTCCATGAAATTAACATTTGTATATGAACTTCTTCTCAGACTTACTTATAATTCGCTAAGAATTATGACAATCCCAAAGATTGGGTACAAACATACTGCGATGAGAGAAGGCTCAATATTTTGGAATTACAAAAATGGTTCTGAAATTATGACAGAACCCGAAGTTAAGTTTTGGATTTTAACCGCAAAAAAAGAATTTTATTTCGCTGAAGACAGAAACATAAAATATGAAGTAGAAAATGTTTGATGTATTCTTCCGAAACCACATCAACTACTGTCCTCAAAAGGGGTAGAAAACCAACTAATGTAAATTATTTTGATGAGCCAGAGGAAAATGCGGTGAGAAGATATCTTGTCGCGGACACCTTTGAAGAAAAAAACAAAATTTACAATGAGTTTTTGAGAGACCCTTTGGACAAAATGATATCTTCTATAATCAGGAGATATAAACTGTATCGTAAAGATATGGATTTTACTGAAATTCATACCGATACACACTCATTTTTGATGACAAAAGTTGACAAATTCAAACCAGATAAGAATAAAAAAGCATATTCTTATTTTGGTACAATTTGTAAAAATTATTTGATGGGTCAAATAATCAAAGACCAAAAAGACCAGAATCGTAAAATATCATATGAAGATATTTCATCTCAGTTAGAGACAAGACCTGACATGATATATTATTTGGAGTATGAAAAACAAGAGGCCGATGCTGTAATTATTGAGTTCTTAAAAGAGTTAAGAACCACTTTGGAGGAGACAAATTTGAACGATAATGAACGTAAATTGGGTATAGCACTTCTTGAACTTTTCGAAAACTATAAAACAATTTTTTTAGGCACGGACAATAATAAATTCAACAAGAACGTCATTTTACTATCCATTAGAGAAATGACTAATTTATCTACCAAAGAAATACGGACGGCAATGAAACGATATAAAAAACTATATTACGTTGTTGTAAATGGAATGATTGAGTAAAATCTCCGTCAAATTATATTTATTAGTATGTCTAGACCAAAGAAAAAAGAAATATCTCTAAGTAAAGATTCAATTCTTTCACTTCTACAGGAAATCTATAATGAACTTGTAGAACAAAGAAGCACTGCGATTAGAGTTCAAAACAAAATGTTGTCACTTCTTAAAGATGCTGAGGACATGAAAGAAATTGGTCCCGTACTTGAAAAACAACAAAGAATAATTAACGAGTGTGTTGAAAAAAAGTTGACCTTAGCAAAACTTCAGTCGGCAATTTGGGAAAAATCTAATGTTCAAGATGACAACATGTCTTTGACGGACATCGATGATGATATGTTACAATCTCTAATTAAAAAAGACATCGAATCCATAGATACGGATAAGCCATATAGTCTAAAATAAAATCATATGGCACTAGACTTAGATAACTCATACAAAAGGTTGAGGGAGTCCATCAAAAGTGTGGAAACATTTAATCAAGTTTTAGATTCTGAAAAACAAGCTCAATCACAACAACAGAGTTCATTAGAAAAAAGTTCGGAAGAAACACTATCTCCTTTGGACCAATTAAAGGAACAAAAAAAGAGATACCAAAGACAAGTTGAAAGCCAATTGGATAAATTGTTGAACATCAACAAATTACTTCCAAATGATAGATACACAGGTAAAACTGCAACATCGACTTCAAGTTTTATCAAAAACTCATTTTCTGAGGCTTTGAATCAGGTCAAGTCCAAATTACCTGAAATCATACAAGAAGAGATGTTGAAACAGTTGGGGTGTACCCAAGAACAAACTTACTCATTAGGTCCTTTTTATATACCTGTTGAATCTATTGACTTGGCGGGGAATCTGAAGGAAGCTCCTGATTCCACCGTAGGAAAATTGTTTTATGAAAAACCACCAATTGTGGTTCAGAACAGTCCATTCTCAATGAATAAGGAATTGTATAACAGAATTCAAAACCCTGGTTTATCTTACAATAACGAATACGGAAAAAACTATAAGGGAGCATCGTCTCAAGAACTTTTTAACTTTACCTATGTTCAACAAGATGCAAATGGTAATAATGGTAATTTTTACAAAGTAGATTTAATACCGAGAGAAAACAACAAGAACTTAGTTGGTCAATTTTTGACTGACTATTTCAAATCAATTCAACTTGTTGATACTAAAAACATTTTCTTACAAGTTTTCCAAATAATTTTTGGTTCGATATCAATTCAACTAAAACAAGGACAGGGTCAAATTTTGGATTTTAGTTATTTCCAAAGAATTATGACTCGAGTTTTGGGATTGTGTTTTGATAACAGAAGTGAAATCGATGTAAGTGGTATTGCAAAGGTTGCTCCTCTGGACGGTGTTGATGATTCGTTCTTTGAACTAACTGACGTTGATTTGAGATTGATTGAATCAAAATTATCAAATATACAACAAGGAGTTTTTGAATATATCGATTGTACAAATGTAAAACAACCACTCAATGTAAACGAATTATTCGACACACTTCTTTTAACTTTAGATGTTGATGACAATAATTCAGCTGAGAACACTGCTATTTTTAATCAGGCAACTCAAACAATTAAAGATAAAACATTAGGTCCAAAGTTTGAACTCGGTGTCAAAATAGATGACGATATAATTTCAACTTTACCACAAGCAATTTTTGCTGCAGTAATTACACCCAAAGTTCTTTTTCCGTTTATGATTCTAGTAAAAGCATTAGAATCAACAATTGCCAATATCCAAGCCTCAGCAGTAAATGTTGTATACAATTATGAATCTTTTGTCAGAACTTACAAAAAGTTTGTAATAGAAGTTGTTTCAAGAATTACCGCAGAATTTGTTAAAATTTTGAGAGATATTATTGTTAGAGATGTAAGAAAACTTCTAAGGGCTTTGACAAGAGATTTGAAAAAGAATCAAATAACTAAGAAATACGCAATTATCGCACAACTTTTAGAAGCATCAATCTTAATTACTCAGTTGGTAACCGACTACAGAAAGTGCAAAAGTGTTGTTGATGATATTTTGAATATTATTGAATTCGCCTTACGAGGTGCCGATTTACCAACACCACCTTTTTTGAGACCTTTAGCAGCACTTAGAACCGGATTTAACGATACTCGAGCCATGTTAGAGGTTATCAAAACCTTACAAAAAAATGGGATACCTACAGGTCCAATGCCCGACGGAAGTCCAAATCTTTACTTATTAGCAATTAAGTCTCAAATTGAAGGTATAGAATTAGAAAGAACTAAAAACGGAAAAACCGAATCGTTATCACCTCAACAAGTGGTGTTACCAATTGGGGTTACAGTTCCACAACCTTTTGCATCAATTATCAAATGATTAAGAGCGATAAAGTAAATTACGAAGAAGTACAAAAAATAGTTGCCGACTTAAAGAGTAGTAGCAACAAAGAACTCATTGCCGTGATGGATTTTTTAGGTGAAGATTTTGAAGAAACAAAAAATATGGTAATTGATTTAACCATTCACCTCGATAACATTGAAAATCTGTATAACACGATTTTGAAAGAACATCAACAAAGAAATGGACAGGCTCCAAAATAAAATAATATTCCCCGCAGAGGTTGTTAACAACCAAGACCCCCTGAATATAGGAAGGGTTCGAGCTTATCCTTTGGATAAGAATGTTCGTGCGGCTTTAGATGGTTTTGGATTCAAAGACCCTCAAGACCTATGGGGACCGAAGGACCCTTTTGTTTGTCTTCCATTATTTCCGATGTTTTTTTCCCAAGTACCCGAAGTCAAAGAAAGGGTTAATTTAATTTACCAAAACAAAGAATATCCTTATCAAGACATTTACTATGTTCAAGGAGCTTTTTCAAGTCCTATGAGTTATCCTTTGGAAACAATAGAACAATCCAATAATTTAACTTCGTTAGGTGATAGGGTTAAGGGTACATTACCACTGAAAAATTTAGATGGTAGTTTCAAAAATGTTAAATCATTTGGTATTTTTCCACAACCTGGTGACAACGCACTTTTAGGTAGGGGAGCCTCGGATGTTATTGTTAAGAAAAATGGTGTTCTTATTAGAGCTAGTAAGACCAAAAATCTCAATCCTAATCAATTTCCAATAGCAAATAGTAAGAGTGCCTTCCTACAGGTCTCAGAGTTTGACACAAGGGTGGAAAAGGGTAAACAAAAGACTTTAATAAAGACAACACCAGTTAGCCAACAAATCAAAAAACTAATCGAATGGGATATTGATAATTTGGAGAATATGATGGAACAATTTACAGGTTCTATTCGTTTATATTCTCTAAAACCAACCACCCAAACTCTATCTGACAATATACAATATGATAGTAATTTGGATTCGGTAAGGTCATTAGAGTATTATGAAAATTTTACCAATCTACCATTTGAAGAAGCCGTCAATAGAATCAACAGATTTATCCAAGGAGTAAACGATGGAAAAATTGTCAATGGACCAAGTGTTAACGAACAGTTTCCCTTTGTCTATAGACCTAATGTAGCTATTCGAAACGTATTGACCACCAATTCGGTTTTGTCAAATTTAGGTGACCCGTTGGCTGTGATATCTTATAGCAACAGTTTACGTTTTTTGAATAAAGTTACTTTGAACCCAGGTTTGGGAATCGCAAGTTACAAATTCGGGATGGTAAGGTCCAAAGGTGAAATCGGAAAACCATTTAAGGTTGAATTAGAAACCGTTACACCTAAAAACGTAATCAGTGATTCGGGAACTTTTGTTGGCATGGGGGGAGACACTTTATTCCTTATATCTCACAAGTCTAATAAACCTGTCGATACCAACGGTACAATTTATGGTTTTACTCAAGAACAGTTGGAAAATAGGGTTCTACCAAATACATCATCTATGGTTAGGGGTGAAGAGCTTATTCAATTACTTAATTTGATTGTTCAGTTCTTGGTTGCACACGTTCACCCAATTCCAGGTGCAGCACCTGTACCAGTTGCTTTAGACAACACTTCCGCAATTCAAATATTAACAGAACTACAAAATGCTCAAAATAAGATTTTGAGTCCAAATATTCGAATTAATTGATATTTATATAGAAAAAATATAAATGTCAATCTTAAGGTCATATTATAGTAGGAATAATACCATCCAACAAAACAGTTTTGTAAACACAGGTCGTAACCCTGTTACCCAACTTTATTTTGGTGAAGATTTGGTTTCCTTTGCTCCAAACGGATTTACAAGATTCATTTTTGATTTGGATTTGGACCTTTTACGTCAAAAAATTGCCACAGGTGATATCTCAACAGGTTGTACACCTTATATGACTCATACCCTTACAATGACAAACACATCATCATTTGATGAAATGTTATTGAATGACACAACATCCGATGGTTCAAGAAGAGCGGAATCTTTTGATTTAATTTTATTTAGAATCCCAACTTATAGTGGTTCAACAGGAAGTGGACAAACATGGGACGAAGGTGTTGGTTTTGATTATGTTGATGTACCTGCTGTCGCTCAGTGGGGTAACAACCAAGCATTTTCGACTCGCCCTTCAAATTGGTATCAAAGAACAACTATAACAGATTGGTCACAACCTGGCCTTTATGACAACACAAACTCTTTGACAGGTTTAACAGGATTGAATTATTCGGCTATTACTATCGTTGATAGACAACATTTTGAATATGGTAATGAAGATATTGATTTCGACATGTCGAATGAAATCAATAATCTTTTGAGTGGTGCAACAACTGGTGTCACGGGTTGGGGAATTGCATATGTACCAGAAATAGAAAATATTACAGGTCTCACAGAAGATTATTCAGTTGGATTTTTTACAAGACACACCCAAACTTTTTATCAACCATTTTTACAAACCACCTATGATGATTTAATTTTGGATGACAGAAACACTTTTGTATCTAATAAATTTAACAAATTATATCTGTATATATTCAGTAATGGTGATTATAAGAATTTGGACTCACTACCTACTGTTGATATATTAGACCCCAACGGGGACCCAATTCCCGATAATGCCAGCTATAGTTACACAGGACTTACAACTTGTTTGAAAACAAGAGGAGTTTATGAAGTAACAATACCACCAATAACAGGATATACATCTCCATGTCAATTTAATGATGTTTGGACTGATTTAGTAATAGACGGTGTAAGTTTAACAGATGTCGAAAATTCTTTTATTCTTCAATCAACATCAGCATTGTATCAAATTGGTTCAGTATCGAAAGACCCGGTGTTGTATGGTTTTGATTTCAGTGGTATCAAACAAAACGAAAAAATTCTTAATACGGATGTAAGAAAAGTTATGGTGACCATCAAACAAGCTTACACATCTCAATTCGTTCTACAAAATATAGATGCTTACTACAGAGTGTATGTAAAGGAAGGGACCACAGAAGTCCAAGTTCAAGATTGGACTCAAATTAACAGAACTCCGAATGAGTATTATTTTATCTTTGATACAAGAGACAAAATTCCAAATCAATATTATGTTGATATACAAGTGAATACTAGTGGTGAGAAAGATACTTATCAAAGACAACTAACTTTTGAAATAGTTAACAAAAAATGAAAAAGGTAATCAAACTATCAGAATCTCAACTTTATGAGGTAATCAGAAAATCACTACAAGAAGAAAGAACTGAAAACTATATGTTCTTTGCCAATTTAGAACAAATAAAAAGACAAGCAGACCTTTTATTGGATTTACCAAAAGAAGTTGTTGAAGGTTTTTTACAAAACGGTCATGATTGGGCTGATGACCATGTATCTAAGTCTAAAGAAAATTTAGACCATGTTTTTGAATTCATGATGAATGAGGTACACTCGGATGATAACGAGTATCAAAACAATCCTGAAATATCTACCTTAGAAGAAGCTAAAAAAAAGAATAGAAAGAAAACAGGTACTAAATTATGCGCAAGAGGTAAGTCTGCAGCTAAAGCTAAATTTGATGTTTATCCAAGTGCATATGCCAACGGTTACGCAGTTCAAGTCTGTAAAGGTAAGATGCCAGGACTCGACGGAAAGAAACATTGTTCAGGGGCTTACTGTTAATTTTTTTTTGGTACAATAATTTTTTTTCATATATTTGTACCATGAAATCAATTCGACACCTTTTTCGTAGGTTCCTACAAAAAACCGTTATCCAAGTTATAAAATATTTGGACTACGATAGACAATATCGTTCAGTCTATGAAAAAGATTGTCTACTGATTTGTAATAAAATGATTTTGCGAGAAGATAGTAATCTTCTCATGACACCAATCTCCAATAAACGTTATATTAAAAACGATATTCTTGGAATTTTCATCGTCATTGATGGTAGTTTGGTAAATGTGATTAATCACAAATACTCATATACCGTACAAATTTCAGAAAAAACTCGTCAAACCATTCAAAACTTATTCAACGATAAAATTGAATTACAACGAAAAAAGATGGAGGATGAGATTACAAAGAATATTAAACATTCCTTGAAGACTATTGCCCATAGTTTAGATTGAGGGGCAAATACTTTCGGCTAATTTTACTGCATCCTCTTCGTCAATTAAACCGATACGGTATAAAACACAGTAATACCTTGGATTTTGTTGTAGATGGTCTGTAGCAATTTCGATTGCAACTTTTGGGTCCGATGAGTGCTCCATCTCAACTAATTTACCAAGTTCTAACATGTCATTTCTTTCAATTCTTTCGCGGAGGATGGACTTAATAATTTGTCGCATTCCTTCATTAGTTTTCTTTTTTGGTTTATATGATGTCATCACAGGTTTTTGTCCTTTTCCTGTTTGAGTATCTTTTTTCTCAGCTGCCCTTTTTTGTCTACAAGCTGCCTTTTTTTCAGAATCACTCATTTTTCCTGCAACACCTGCCGCTCTACATTTTGGATAAGATTTAGAATCGGCTTCTTTCCGTCCACACGGTGGGTGTTTTCCATCTTTATCTTTGGAACATATATTTACCCATGGACCCTTGGGTTGTGAACTACCTTTTGGTTTCTTTTTAGTTCCAAACCAAACCGCCAAATCCTCTTTCAAATTGTTTTGCATGTTGTTTTTTTCGTGATTTTTACGATACTTGCAATAAATACTAACACCATTTGAATTGTTATGGAAAACACAGAAAAAAACGAAGAAATTTTAGGGACTATTTTTGATGATATTCATTTCACATCCCAAACAGACCTCGATTTGTTAATTGACGGAATGTCACAAGAACAAGCTGCAATTTTTATTAAAAAATCTTTAGAGTGTGCTTACCGTCGTGGTGTTTTCACTTTACAAGAAAGTGAAATTGTATCAAAATCCCTTAGATATATTTGACAAGAATCAAACCCCTATTAAATAGGGTTTGGTACATAGTCTAAAGTAATTACAGTGTTCGGACACGTTTTAGTGTAACTATATGAGAAGTTGTTTGGTGTTCCATCACTGACTCTAACAATACCTACACCGTTAGCACCACCAAACTGTGGTGTCATATTAATTGCTGAAGTATCATAAATACTAACACATGAAGCACCTGCAACAGCTATTGCACTACCATTTAATGTAATTGTTGAGTTGTATGGTACACTGATTGTGTCAGTACCACTTCCCGCAATTCCCAATGCATTTTTAGTATAAACAGTACCACCATTGACTAAGATTGAGAATGTACCTCTAGCACATGTTTGAATTGCCCAGTTGATTTCGATTTGGGTCGAACAATTCGATTGTGTTGGTGTTGGTGTCTTAGTCTTTGTTGGTGTAGGTGTTGCTACAGGTGTTCCGGTTGGAGTCCTTGTTGGGGTTGAAGTTGGACTTTTAGTCGGGGTCACCGTTGGGGTTGCCGCTGGGGTTCTAGTTTGAGTAGGTGTTGGAGTTGGAGACACGGCACATGTATTACAAGCAGTTTGGTCAGTTTTACTAAGTACATATACATCAGCTGGTGCTAAAATTGGTCCTTCTACGACTATATAACAACCACTTCCTCCATCGAAATTAATATAAACTACGTCGTTATTAGGTGCCCCGGCATTTATAAAGTTAGCATATATTACATCACCACCACCTGGACATTCTTCCAAGATATAAACCAATTCCGCTTGAGTTTGTGTTGGAGTCTGTGTCTGAGTTGGAGTAGGAGTAGGTGAAGGACATGGGTACGATGTCAAACAAATCTCACAGTTTTCAGGACCGTAATTAGTTATGATATATTCGCCAGATTCTGGTGATGTTGGTGTAACCTCACTCGAGATTGTCCAACACTTGATTCCTGTACCATCGGCATTCACAGAAATTGTGTCACCATTTTGAGGTGCTGTCGAAGATAAACTAACAAGAACCCCAGGATTATATCGTTCTCCAGTACAACAATTTGTCAATTCATTAATTGACCAATAAGTTGGTTCGGGTGTTTGAGTCGGAGTTTCTGTTGGAGTGACTGATGCTGTTAAACTTGGGGTAGGAGTGTATGTTTGTGTCGGGGTTGGAGTCTGTGTCGGTGTCGGAGTTGGGGTCTCAGTAGCCGTGTTACTTGGAGTATTTGTTGGTGTGCCAGTCTGAGTTGGCGTTTGAGATGGAGTTTGAGATGCTGTATTACTTGGAGTATTTGTTGGTGTACCAGTCTGAGTCGGAGTTTGGGAAGCAGTATTACTTGGCGTGTTTGTTGGTGTACCGGTCTGAGTAGGTGTTTGAGATGGAGTCTGAGACGCTGTATTACTTGGAGTATTGGTTGGCGTTTCAGTTTGCGTTGGTGTTTGTGTTGCAGTCTGAGACGCTGTATTACTTGGAGTATTTGTTGGTGTTTCAGTTGGAGTTGGTGTTTGTGTTGCAGTCTGAGACGCTGTATTACTTGGAGTATTTGTTGGTGTTTCAGTTGGAGTTGGTGTTTGTGTTGCAGTCTGAGACGCTGTGTTACTTGGCGTATTTGTTGGAGTACCAGTTTGAGTTGGTGTTTGAGAAGATGTATTGCTTGGAGTATTTGTTGGTGTTTCAGTCTGTGTTGGAGTTTGAGATGCCGTGTTACTTGGAGTATTTGTTGGTGTTCCTGTTTGAGTCGGAGTTGGAGTTGCAGATTCTTCAGGAGTTGGGGTTGGGGTATCAGTCACAGTAGGACTCGGCGTGTTAGTCGGAGTCTCAGTGTTTGATGGAGTATTAGTTGGTGTTGTTGTTGAGGTCTGTGTCGGCGTATTTGTAGGTGTAATCGAAGCGGTCGGAGATGGTGTTTCTCCCGGTGTTGGACTTGGAGTTTCCGTAGGTGATGATGTTATCGAAGGAGTTGGTGTGAATGTGTTGGTTGGTGTTGTAGTCGGTGTACCACTATTTGTTGGAGACAAGGTAATTGTTGGGGTTACCGATGGTGTTGGAGTCTGAGATTCTCCGGGTGTTGGACTTGGAGTTTCTGTTTGTGTTGGTGTAACAGTATTACTTGCGGTAACAGTATTTGTAGGAGTATTAGTTGGGGTATTACTTGCTGTTGGAGATGCTGTAATACTTACCGTAGGAGTACTAGTGACCGTCGATGTTGGTGTTTGGGATGGAGTTTGGGTCGGAGTATCCGTATTTGTTGGTGTAGGAGAATTAGATGCGGTATTTGTGGGAGTTTGAGTTGGAGTTTCACCTGGTGTTGATGTTGGTGATTCAGTTATTGTTGGCGTTGGCGTATTTGATGGAGTAACGCTACTCGTAGGTGTTTGAGTTGACGTTTGAGTTGGAGTATTTGTATTTGTCGGTGTTGGTGAATTTGTTGCCGACAGAGTAATTGAAGGAGTAGGTGTGTTAGTTGGAGTTTGAGTTGGGCTTACGGTTGGTGTAGGTGTTGGCGTTCCAGTACCACTGGAGGTCTGTGTAGGTGTCTGAGTGCTCGTTCTAGTTGGACTTGGTGATGCAGTATTAGTAGGAGTAATACTCACCGTAGGAGTCACCGTAGGA
>Ga0222714_10001814_pt1 | contig 23636 bp, 19 predicted proteins | sample C33_3DmetaG_FD_165048 | JGI IMG/M metagenome (GOLD analysis project Ga0222714, IMG submission 165048) | Estuarine water microbial communities from San Francisco Bay, California, United States - C33_3D | ecosystem: Environmental > Aquatic > Marine > Unclassified | place: USA: California...
TGCTCGACTACTCGCGCAGCAGGTGCACCACCAATCACAGCAATGCTGCGTGGGTTAAGCAAGCGCGACAGATCGGGCATTGTTGAACTCAGCCGCCGTACTTGCGAAGTAGCTGACGCGAAATGATGTGACGCTGAATTTCGCTCGTGCCGTCCCAAATGCGATCAACGCGAGTGTCGCGCCACATTCGCTCGAGAGGCAGTTCGTCCATCAATCCCATGCCACCAAATATCTGGATGGCTTCATCGGTAACAAACTGGCACATTTCACTCGCAAATACTTTCGCTATAGCCATTTCCGCGTCGTCAAACTTGCCATGAGCATCGTTCCAGGCAGCACGCAATGTCAACAACTCTGCGGCATCAAGTTGTGTCTGCATGTCGGCCAACTTGAATGACACGCCTTGGAACTTGCCAATCTGCTGACCGAATTGTTCGCGAGTGGATGCCCATTCAATGCTCATTTGCAATGCACGACGAGCGCGACCAACGCACACCGCTGCAACCTGCAAACGAGTGGAACCAAGCCATTCGTTGGCAACATCAAAGCCGCCATGTAGCTCGCCAAGAATCTTGCTTTCTGGAACTCGACAGTTATCAAAGTTGATGATTAGGTTGTGGTATCCAGAGTTCGAAACGCTGTTGTAGCCAGCAACTTTTTCGCAACCCGGGGTGTCGAAGTCCACCAAGAATCCGGTGATCTTTTTCTTCGGGCCCTTCGACGTCTGTTCCTCGGCAGTAGCTGCAAACAAGATGGTGTAGTCGGCAAGGTCGGCGTGCGAAATGAAGTGTTTCGTTCCGTTGATTACCCAGTCTTTGCCATCTTTCACTGCGGTGCACTTCATGCCGCGAACGTCAGAACCAGCGTCTGGCTCGCTCATTGCAAGACAATCAACTCGTTCTCCTGTGATGGTCGGAATGAGATACTCCTGAATTTGCTCGTCTTTGCACGCGCGCAAGATGTTTGATGGGCGAGCAACGATGTAATGCAGCGCATATGACGTTGCGCCAAACTCGCGGTCTACAAGAGTCGAATCAAATGAGTCAAGTCCGCCACCGCCGTATTCGGCTGGCATGTTGCATGCATAGATGCCAGCAGCGATTGATCGCTCTTTAATCTGCTTGACCAAGTCTGGAGGAACATTCCCAAGTTTTTCTACGAGCTCTTCGTGGGGAATCAGTTCCTTCTCGGTGAATGTGCGTGTGGTGTCAACAATTGCTTGTTGTTCGTCTGTCAGTTCAAAGTTCATGTAGTTCCTTTACTTGTGTTTGATTTTCATGACACGACCAACATTTTCTGGCGTTGGAACATGTTTGTGTGATTCGTAAACCGCATTCAATGCTTCTGCGACGTGGGGGAGAATCGGTGCGGACTTTCCCGCTTTCATGTCAACGTGCACCAACATTTGCTCGCAATTTGACAATCTTTTTCCTGATTCAGAATTGAACAACTCGTGATAAATGTGCATCCGCTTTGTATCAATGTCGAGAACCAATGTGGTGCAGTGCAGCGGTTGATCAAGGAATGCTTCATCCTCATACACAATGTGGGTTTCTACGGTGTAGAACGAATTACCTGCCGCACGGTATTCGTCGTTGTCACCGATGTAGGTAAACAAGGCATCGGAACCCCAACCCATTGCGGTCAGGTATGCGGCTTCAGTCATGTGACCGTTGTAGTCCACCCAGTCCTGCTCAACCTTGCAGGTATAAATATTGAGCGGGGCAGGAACCACGGTTCCAGGTGTCCACACCGCTGCGCTCATCGTTGCCTACTTTGCAGGCTTTTCGCCAACACGTCGGCCAATGCCAACTGGTTGAGGAAGCATTGCGTGTGCATCGCCTATTGGCTTCAACTTTGTCATCATTTCGCTGCCCATTGGCGACGACTTGCCAGTGTTGGTGTCCACATGCAAGAAGATGTGTTCTGCGGTAAATGCAACAACGCCGTCTTCGCGAACCACTTCAGACCACAGGTGGATGCGTTTCTCGTCGTACGACGCGACGCGGGTAAGCACCTTGATTTTGTCGCCTGAATGCGTTTGGTCGAGATAACGCGTGTGGCCTTCAACGGTGTAGAACGTTCGACCCGTTGCCAGGTACTCCGGTGTAAACCCAATCGCGCGGAAGAACGTGTCGCTTGCTTCGCTGGCAAGTTGTGAGTAACGCGAATCGTTGGTGTGACCGTTGTAGTCAGTCCAGTCGGCAGGAATAACCATCTCGTGCGAAACGGAAGGAGCAAGCGGGTCAAGCACAGGAACCGGTCCGCGACCAAAGAGCTCACGTTCGTATTCGGCGAGTACTTTTCCGGCACCATAGTTATTGCCACGCAATGCTTGGAACACCGAAACCAAACAGTCATCGCGAAGCGCTTCAAGCTCGCGAATGGTGGCGGTGCCAGCCTGATCGTCGCTTTGCGAAACAATCTTTTCCAGTAATACGTCATCAAGTTCTGGTACGTCCATCAACTTGGTCCATGGCCATTTCAGTGACGGTCCAAACTGTGCCATGAAGTGACGCATTCCTGCTTCGCCACCGGCAATGCGATACACCAAGAACGTGCCCATGAACGACCAGCGCAATCCGGGTCCAAAACGCATGGCATCGTCAATTTCTTCTGCAGTGGCAACGCCGTCATTTACCAACCACAATGCTTCGCGCCACAGTGCTTCCATCAAGCGGTCTGCGATGAAGCCGTCGATTTCTTTGCTCAACATCAGCGGCTTCATGCCAACTGCCGTGACTACTTCTTTTGCGCGCAATTTGGTTGCTTCACTCGTTAAGTCTCCACCACAAATTTCGGCAAGCGGCATGAGATACACAGGGTTAAAGGGGTGCACCACCACGAAACGCTCGGGATTCACCATGTCTTTTTGGATCTGCGTTGGCAGAAGCCCTGATGTTGATGAACCAAACACTGTGGTCGGTGATGCGGCTTTACTGGCTCGAGCGAGCAATTCCTGCTTCAGCTCGAGGCGTTCTGGTGCACTTTCCTGCACGTAATCAACATCTGTAACAGCCTCCTCAGGCGTGTTCACAAATGTGATGGTTCCTTCTTTGGGAAGGGGGGCAAGCGTCAGTTTGGAATATGCACGACGAGCATTCACCATGATCTCGTTCATTTTGCGAGTTGCCTGCGGGTCAATGTCATACAACTTCACGTCGACACCGTTCAGTACAAAACGTGCCGCCCATGCGCCACCAATTACTCCGCCACCGAGCAGGCCAACGGTGTTCAGACCAGGGATGTTGCTCATGTCGAGTCCTTAGGCGTGCTTGGTGAGCTTGAGTTTTTCGCGAACTTCCTGAGGGCCCATGATGGACACGTTCATGTTCTCGAGAATGTTGACAGCGCGCTCAACGAGTTTGCCGTTGGTGGCAAGTTCGCCGCGGTTCAGGTACAGGTTGTCTTCAAGACCAACGCGCACGTTGCCGCCGGCAAGTACCGACTGAGCAACGAATGGAATCTGCATGCGACCAATGGAGAACGCCGAGAACACAGCACCTTGCGGAATTTGATTCACCATTGCCATGAATGTGTTTGGGTCGTCTGGTGCGCCGTATGCAATGCCCATGCACAACTGGATCATCACTGGATCATCGAGCAGGCCTTCCTTCAACAAATCCTTCACCATCACCAAGTGGCCGGTGTCAAATACTTCTAGCTCTGGACGAACTCCGAGGTCCTGCACAATTTTTGCCATCTTGCGTAACACGCTTGGTGTGTTCGTCATGATGTAGTCACCACCACTGGAGAAGTTCATGGTGCCGCAATCGAGCGTGCAAATTTCTGGGAGTAGGCGAGTGACGTGATCGAGGCGTTCTGTGGAACCCACCATGTCGGTGCCAGCAGCGAGTGGCAATACGTTCTCGTCTCCACCAAGCACCAAGTCGCCGCCCATACCTGCAGTGAGGTTGATGACCACGTCGGTGTCGGACGAACGAACACGATCAACTACTTCTGCATACAGTTCGGTGTCTCGCGAGCCAAGACCGGTGCGTGGGTCGCGAACGTGAATGTGCACAACTGCAGCGCCAGCTTTCGCGGCTTCAATGCATGAGTTTGCAATTTGTTCTGGAGTGACCGGAACCTTGTCGCTCTTATGCGCAGTTTCTCCCGAGCCCGTGACAGCGCACGTAATGAATGCTCCCCAGTTCATGATTTCCCCTTCGATCTCAGTCTGAAAACCGCTAATTGTCAATACCTGTAACGGCTTCATTAGGTTAGTGCTGATGTCCGATGTAGCCAAAGCCCTGTGGGCGCCGACAGGCGCGAGCACCGCTCACTCTCGAATGATTCATTTTGCTCAGTTGGCCAAAGAATCTGGCGATTTACACGCGTGGTCGATCAACCAGCCAGAACAGTTCTGGTCTTTGGTGTGGGATGACTGTGGAGTAGTTGGGCACAAGGGCGAGCGTTCATTCCTCGCGGCACAACCGGGCGCACCAATGTCGACATCGCGGTTTTTCCCCGACGCAGTCCTCAGTGTCGTGGAGAACATGCTGGCAAAGAGTGGCGGCGGAGAAGCGCTTGTTGCCATTGACGAGGCAGGCAATCGACGCAGTCGTTCGTGGGACGAACTGCGTGCACGCGTTTCGTTTATTGCGTCTGCTCTGCAAGCGCGTGGGGTCGTCGCGGGGGATCGTGTGGTGGCTTGGCTGCCAAACTCCATCGAAGCAATCGAAGTCATGCTTGGTGCTGCATCAATTGGAGCAGTCTTTTCGTCGTCATCGCCAGACTTCGGAACAAATGGCGTTCTTGATCGCTTTGGTCAAATTGCGCCAAAAGTTCTGTTCGCTGTAGATGGATATCTCTACAACGGAAAGCAATTCGATTGTCTCGATCGCTTATCGGAAATTTGTAAAGGTCTACCAACGGTTGTTGAAACGGTTGTCGTCAGCAACGTTGGAACAACAGTTCCTTCGGGGACTATTTCGTACGATGACTTTGTCGCCAGTGGTAGTGACACTCCTGTAAGCCCGCAGCGTTTCGCTTTTGATCACCCGTGGTACGTGTTGTATTCATCTGGCACAACGGGAGTACCAAAGTGCATCGTGCATCGCACGGGTGGTGTGTTGTTGCAACATATGAAGGAACATCAGTTGCATTGCAATGTTCAACCAGGTGATCGCGTTTTGTATTTCACGACCACTGGTTGGATGATGTGGAACTGGTTGGTGTCGGTGTTGGCTTCTGGTGCCACTGCCGTGTTGTTCGACGGTGCACCCACTGCGCCAACGATGTCTCGGTTGTTTGACATTGTTGACGAAGAGCACATCACGTTGCTCGGTGTGTCCGCAAAATTCATTGACTCGCTGCGAAAAGCAGATGTTCAACCAATCAAAACGCACACGCTGAATTCTCTGCGCACCATTTGTTCAACTGGATCACCACTTGCGCCCGAGGGTTTTGATTGGGTGTATCAATCGGTGAAGAGCGACGTGCACCTTGCATCAATTTCTGGTGGAACAGATTTGTGTGGATGTTTTGTTGGTGGCGATCCAACGAAGCCGGTGTATCGCGGAGAAATTCAAGGCCCAATGCTTGGCATGGCAGTTGATGTTGTTGACGAACATTTGACCTCGTTGCATGACAATCCACTCACTCCAGGAGAGTTGGTGTGTCGTCAACCGTTTCCGAGCATGCCGATTGGTTTCTGGAACGACGGAAACGAAGGCTTCCCGATTCAATCTCAACCTGGTTCAAAGTTTGTGTCTGCATACTTCGAACGATTGAGCGGGATGTGGGCTCAAGGTGACTTTGCATCGTGGACACAACACGGAGGCATGATCATTCACGGCCGCAGCGACACCACGTTGAATCCTGGTGGTGTGCGCATTGGTACTGCAGAGATTTATCGAGTGGTTGAGCAACATTCAGATGTGTTGGAAAGCCTGGTGTTCGGTCAAGACTGGGATAACGATGTGCGCATTGTCTTGCTTGTGCGACTTGCTGCAAATAAAGAATTGACAGCGGATCTTGTTGCTGATCTGAAGCAGCGAATCCGAGTCGCGTGTACTCCGCGCCATGTTCCGGCACTAGTTGTGCGGGTGGATGATTTGCCACGTACTCGCAGTAACAAGTTGGTTGAGTTGGCCTTGGCGGACGCTGTGAATGGCAGGCCAGTGCGAAATAGTGAGGCAATAGCCAACCCTGAGTGCATTTCGGTTATTGCCGCAATGGACGAACTGAGGAAATGACTAGATAGGCTGGCGCCCGTCCTTCCGAGGTAGCTCAGCTGGCAGAGCAACGGACTGTTAATCCGTGGGTCGTGGGTTCGATCCCCACCCTCGGAGCGAAAGCTCCATTCATGTGTGCCATCACATGAAGTGGTTTCGATGTACGTTGCGGGCCAGTAGCTCAGTGGTCAGAGCAGGGGACTCATAATCCCTTGGTCGTGGGTTCAATCCCCACCTGGCCCACCAATGTGTTCAACATCATGTGCCCAATATGCAGTGAGCCAGTGTTGGCATTGCTAAACGGTTAGTGACAGGCTCGCAGGTATGCAATTCGATATCGCGGTCATCGGTGGAGGACCCGGAGGGTCTGCAACTGCCATTGCCGCTGCCCGTGCTGGCTTGCGAGTGGTGTTGTGCGAAAAGGGTCCGTACGGTCGCGACAAAGTGTGTGGCGATGGACTCACGCCACGAGCAATCGCTGCGCTTGATGATCTGAACATCGACCACTCGGTTGCACATCGCATTGATGGATTACGCATGATCGCTGGCAAGAAGCAACGCGAGTTGCAATGGCCAACAACATCGCGTTTTCCAAATCATGGCGCAGTGTGGCCGCGACAGAAATTTGACAATCATTTGCTTGATGTTGCGATTGCAGCAGGTGCAGACGTTCGGTTTAATACCGAGGCAATGCCGGTACTTGAAGACGATGTGGCCATTGGTGTCAAAGTAAACGGTGAAGTCGTGCGAGCAACAATGGTGGTGCTGGCAACAGGGGCGCAAGGTGCCGCTGCAAAAACGCTTGGTGCAGTTCGCGACCCGGATGAGACCTTTGGTTTAGCGATTCGTGCGTATGCGCCAACACCTCGTCATGCCGAACGTCATCTCGAAGCATGTCTCAGTCTTCGTGACGAACACGGAACACCGGTGCCGGGTTATGGCTGGATGTTTCCGGCAGGAGACGGCACGGTCAATATTGGCGTTGGTGCACTCAGCACGATGAAGGGGTTCAAGAAGCTCAATCTCAATACGCTGCTTGATCAATACGCATCGATCGTTCGTGAACCGTGGTCACTTGGTGACTATATAGATAAGCCACGTGCATGGCGACTGCCAATGAGTTGTGTTCGTCGACATGGGCGCGGTTGGGTTGCTATTGGGGATGCTGCAGGTTTTGTGAACCCGATGAACGGCGAAGGCATCGATTATGCACTCGAATCAGCGATGTTGGCAGTTGCTTGTTTCGTCAATAATCCCCAAACTGCGCCAGTTGACTACGACCACCAAGTTGGCGAAAGATTCGATGCTTTTCTGCGCACTGGTCGCAGATTCAGTTTCATTATTGGGCACCCGTGGTTGCTGAAGCCGGGTCTACGAATTGCCGTTGGTACGCAAGCAGCCGCCGACATCACGCTAGCTGTCATGGGAAATTTGATTGATTCCTCCACACCTGGCGCTGCCGGCAGGGTGATGCGATTCGCCGATAATGCATTACGGATTGCGGATCCACTGCTGCGTCGCACCCGTGCGAAGGCGTAAGTCACACTTGTCTACAGTTTTCGCATGACAGTTTTGTCGTTGCGCTCGCCACTAGTTGGCACGGTGGTTGCAGTGAACGTTGCAGTGGGTGATGTGGTTGCCGTTGGAGCGGAATTATTGATTATTGAATCAATGAAGATGGAACATCCATTGATCGCCGAAATGGCGTGTCGGCTAACCGCTGTTTTCGTGGAGGTGGGGCAAACGGTTGACGTTGATCAGGTGCTCGTTGAATGCGTTGCGGTAGTTGCGCAAGAGCCGATTGTTCAAGGCGAAATTGCCGCAACAACTGAGCGTGAGGATCTAACACGATTGCTTACACGTCGAGCACTGTTGCACGATGACGCCAGACAAGAAGCGGTCGAAAAGCGTCATGCCAAGGGGCAACGCACCGCGCGCGAGAACATTGCAGATCTCGTTGATACACATTCATTTATCGAATATGGCGGGTTCGGTGTTGCGGCCCAGCGTGGTCGTCGCAGCGAAGAAGACCTCATCGCCAATACTCCCGCAGATGGTTTGATCACGGGACTAGCCACCATTAATGCAGACATATTCGGTGCAGAGAACGCGCACTGTGCAGTAGTCGCATATGACTACACCGTGCTGGCAGGCACTCAAGGGTTTATTAACCACCGCAAGAAAGATCGCATCTTTGAAATTGCGAAACGAAGCATGACACCAGTGGTGTTGTTCGCCGAAGGCGGTGGTGGCCGACCAGGTGATACCGATGCGCCAGGTGTGGCCGGGCTTGATGTGATGTCATTTGCATCGTTTGCACAGTTGTCGGGCTTAGTGCCACTTGTAGGAGTCGCGTCGGGTTATTGCTTTGCGGGAAACGCTGCATTGCTTGGATGTTGTGATGTGGTGATTGCAACGGAGAATTCGAACATTGGCATGGCTGGGCCAGCGATGATTGAAGGTGGTGGACTTGGAACGGTGAAGCCAACCGATATTGGTCCGATTGCAACTCAAAGCGAAAATGGAGTCGTTGATGTTCGTGTTGTCGACGAAGCAGAAGCCGTTGCAGTTGTACAGAAGTACTTGTCGTACTTTCAAGGCGTCACAACGATGTTCAGTCGTCACAGCGACGATGCATTGCGCGAACTCGTTCCCGAACAACGCACGCGTGTGTATGACGTTCGAGCAATAATCAACACGCTTGCCGATATTGATTCTGTGCTTGAACTTCGACCAGATTTTGGTGTCGGCATCGTCACTTTGTTCGCACGTATTGAGGGCAGGCCGGTTGGCATTGTTGCGAATAACCCCGCGCACCTAGGTGGAGCAATCGACACACCTGCTGCCGACAAGATGGCGCGCTTTATTCAACTCTGTGATGCGTTCGATATCCCAATTGTTTCGCTGTGTGATACTCCTGGATTCATGGTGGGTCCTCAGGCCGAAGAGTCTGCACAGGTGCGGCACTTCGCACGGCTGTTCGTTACGGCTGCAAGCGTCACCATTCCATGGATCACGGTTGTTTTGCGCAAGGGGTATGGGCTTGGTGCTCAAGCGATGGCGGGAGGAAGCTTTCATGCCAAAGACATGATCGTTGCCTGGCCAACGGGTGAGTTTGGTGGCATGGGGCTTGAGGGCGCTGTTCGGTTGGGCTTTAAAAAAGAGCTAGACGCGGCAGGAACACCAGAAGAACGTGCGGAATTGGAAAAGCGCCTCATCGCCTCCGCTTATATGCGGGGCAGTGCCCTCAGCATGGCAAGCCATACCGAAATCGATGATGTGATCGACCCAGCCCAGACGCGAGAGGTGATTCTCGGTGTCCTGTCGGCGTGTCCAATGCCACCTCGACGATCTTCAAAAAAGCGTCCGATGGTTGACACATGGTAAAAACCGACTGCATTTTGTGAACTATGATCTCACCATCAACAAACATGCGTGTTTCAAGAGACACGTAAGAGGGAGAAAACATAATGAGAAAGCAGACATTTAAAGGTCTCGCTGTTGGTCTCGTTGCAGTAGTTGGATTGGCCGCTTGCGGTTCGTCAGAAACTGAAACAGAATCAACAGAGGCAGCAGTTTCAGCTGGCTTGGCATGCGAAGTTACCGACATCGGTGGCGTTGATGACAAGGGCTTTAACCAGAATGCCTATGACGGTCTCAAGCTTGCAGAAGCAGAACTCGGTGTAAGCATCGACCTGCTCGAGTCAGCATCAGATGCCGACTACCAGCCAAACCTTCAGTCATTCGTTGACAAGGGTTGCAACGTCATCGTTACCGTGGGCTTCTTGCTCGCAGATGCAACGAAGGCAGCAGCAGAGGCAAACCCAACCGTTCAGTTCGCAATTGTTGACTCCAACACTTCGGCACCAAACGTTCAGGGTCTTACCTTCGCAACTGATCAGCCGTCATTCTTGGCTGGCTACATGGCAGCTGCAACCACCCAGACGGGTGTTGTAGGAACCTTCGGTGGAATCAACATTCCACCTGTAGCAATCTTCATGCAGGGTTTCGCTTTGGGTGTTGAGTACTACAACGCACAAAAGGGAACTTCAGTGAAGGTTCTCGGTTGGGACATAGCGAAGCAAGACGGAACCTTCTCTGGTGACTTCAGTGACCAGACCAAGGGATCCAGCATTGCCAAGAGCATGGCCGACGAAGGCGCCGACATCATCTTCCCAGTTGCAGGTCCAGTAGGCCTCGGCTCATCGCAGTTCGCGATGGACTCTGCAGGTGCAGTGAAGATCATCGGTGTTGACGTGGACATGACCATCTCAAACCCAACTCAGGCAGAGGTGTATGTAGCATCAGTGTTGAAGAAGATTGACGCTGCAGTTCTTCAAGCCGTGTCGGATGCACTGAATGGAACCGGTGGCGGAACCGATTATCTCGGTACCCTCGAAAACGGTGGTGTAGGTGTAGCAATTACATCAACCATTTCCGGTGAACTTGAGGCAGAACTTGATGCAGTAACTGCTGGCATCATTGATGGTTCAATCGTCACGAGTTAATTCTTCGCTCTAACGAGCGATTAAATAGTAAGAACGGGGGTCGCGAAAGCGGCCCCCGTTTTAGTTTCTGCATTCAACCTGATTGGGTGTAGTTGATTAGTGTGTGGGCATGGGGAGTAGTCGTTCATGAAGCTTGAATTGCGCGCAATTACCAAGCGTTTCCCTGGAGTAATTGCCAACGACAACGTCAATCTGACATTGAATACCGGTGAAGTTCTTGCACTCATCGGAGAAAACGGCGCAGGCAAATCGACATTAATGAGCGTCCTGTATGGCATGTACAAGCCCGATGAAGGTGAAATTCTCATTGATGACGTTGCGCAGGTTTTTTCTTCTCCTGCCGATGCGATTGCTGCAGGAATTGGAATGGTGCACCAACACTTCATGTTGGTGCCAGTGTTCACCGTGGCCGAAAATGTTGTGCTCGGTGTAGAACCAACGGGACGTTTTGGGAAATTGCACATTGATGAAGCGCGCAAGATGGTGCGCGAGATTTCGGTAAAGTACAATCTTGATCTTGATCCTGATGCGATAATTGAAGATCTCCCAGTTGGAGTTCAGCAGCGTGTCGAGATTGTCAAGGTCTTATTGCGAGATGCCAAAGTTGTGGTGTTTGACGAACCGACTGCGGTGCTTACACCAAATGAAATTGTTGAATTTTTTGAGATCGTCAACACGTTGGTTAAGGCTGGTCGTGGTGTTGTCTTTATTACACATAAACTCAAAGAAGCGCTTTCAGTTGCTAACAGAATTGCTGTGCTGCGCCGTGGAAAAGTTGTCGGTGAAGCAGACCCAGCTACGGCATCTGAGTCGGAGATCGCCGAGATGATGGTGGGGCGTCCCGTTCAGCTAACGGTGGAAAAGAAATCTGCCCATGCTGGCGAAGTGGTGTTGAGTGTGAGCGATTTGACGGTGATCGACGCAGATGGTCGCACTCATGTTGAGGGTGTTTCGTTCAGCGTTCATGCCGGTGAAATTGTTGGTGTTGCAGGTGTGCAAGGTAACGGCCAAACCGAGTTGGTCGAAGCGCTTACGGGGTTGCGTAAGGCCGCTGGAGGAACTATCACGTTGGATGGCAAGGATCTCACGCACAGCAACCCGCGCGAACGCCATCACATGGGTATGGCGCATATCCCCGAAGATCGTCAACGCCAGGGTTTGGTCGGTGGGCTTAGTGTGGCCGAGAACTTGGTGCTCACTCGTTATCACGATGATCAGTTCTCGCACGGGTTAGTGGTCAATTGGGACGCGGCAAACTTGGTCGCCGACTCGCTGATCACTGAATACGACATCAGAACACCAAGTAAGGAAACTGGGGCTGGAACTCTGTCGGGCGGAAATCAGCAAAAGGTGATTGTTGCTCGTGAATTAAGTCGGGATCTCAGGCTGACCATCGCCGCACAGCCAACTCGTGGAGTCGACGTCGGCAGCATTGAGTACATCCACTCGCGCATTGTGAAGGAGCGCGACGCCGGTACAGCAGTGCTGATTGTAAGCACCGAACTCGACGAGGTGATGGCGCTTTCCGATCGGTTGTTAGTGATGTATCGGGGCAAAGTTGTTGCCGAACTCGACCCAAAGAAGGTGTCACCGATGGAAGTCGGTTTGTACATGGCTGGTTCACGTCCTGACGGTGTGGTGCAGAAATGAAACGCGTATTCAATGCTTTGGGCGAACGACTTAACAGGATCAGTTCGCTCAAACTCACCTTGCTTGCTGTGCTTACAGCGCTCATTATTGGCGCTTTGATCATTGTCGCGTCCGACGTAGACAATCTGCAAAATGGCGACATCCTCGGTGCACTCTCCACAGTAGGTAGTGCGTATTGGGCGCTCGTCGTTGGTTCTTTCGGTTCGTTGCGCGCAATTTCGAATACCATCAATAGTTCGACTCCACTTATTTTGTGCGGTGTTTCCGTAGCGATTGCATTTAAGGCTGGTTTGTTCAACATCGGTGCAACAGGTCAAATGCTTGCTGGTGGCATGACCGCTTTGTGGGTTGGGTTTGCTATGGATGGCCCTGGAATCATTCAAGTTCCACTAGCGATTATCGCGGGTGCAGTGGGTGGTGCAGTTTTTGGTGCAATTCCTGGAGTATTGAAGGCTCGCACGGGTGCTCATGAAGTGATCACCACCATCATGCTCAACAACATCATGGCCTTTCTCATTTTGTGGTTGTTGAAGACAGATCTTTTCCAGCGCGAGGATCGCACAGATCCGATTTCGAAATTGGTGAGTACCCAGGGTCGCTTGCCACGACTATTCGGCTTCTTGGACGGTCGCGCTGATCTGATCGCTCACATTGGATTCATTGTTGCGATTGGTGCAGTGCTTGCATATTGGTGGTTCCTCAAATACTCATCGACCGGCTTCGAATTCCGTGCGTATGGGCTAAATGCAGATGCAGCCACATACGCAGGGATGCATGTCAAGCGGCTCACCGTACTGTCAATGACATTCGCGGGTGGTTTTGCAGGTTTGGCAGGTGCGGCTGAAGTACTCGGTACGTATGGTTACGCGTCTCAAAATTTTGCTGGCAATATTGGCTTTGATGCCATTGCCATTGCGCTCCTTGGTCAGTCGACACCATTAGGCACATTAATTGCCGCAATATTGTTTGGGGCGTTGCAAGCCGGCGGTCGCCAGATGCAGACAAACAGCGATGTACCAATTGACTTGATCATCGTATTGCGTGCTCTCATCGTCATGTTTATCGCTGCTCCTTTGTTAGTAAAAACGATTTGGCGAACGAAGAATGCATCAATCACTGTTGGCCAATCATTTAGGGGGTGGGGATCATGAGTACAACAGAAATTGCAACTCCATTGATGTCTCTAGAGCAGAAGAAGCGTTCGCGCAACGTAGGTTTGTCGCTCATTTTCCTAGCGCTCGTTTCGGCTTTTTTCTTGTCTGCCCGTCCAGGTGATGCTGGCTTCAAGCTTGTCGAATCCTTCACGCTTGTGCTTCCGGCACAACCTTTTGCCCAAGCACTTGCAGTTGTGCTTGGTGCACTTGGCGCGGTTCAGCTGTATCGAGGCTTCGGTAAATGGACCAACGTCATGCTTGCCTTTGCAACGGCAATGTTCGTGGTGGGATTCTTGGCCTGGGCGACATCGGGCGGGTCATTCAATCTCACAGGAATGTTGCAGGACACGGTTACTCGCAGTGTGCCTATCACGCTTGGTGCAATCGCAGGCATTCTGTGTGAACGCAGCGGAATCATCAACATTGCGATTGAAGGTCAGTTGCTTGGTGGTGCATTTGCGGGTGCGGTTGTGGGTTCGTTGTATGGACCTTGGTTTGGCGTGTTGGGTGCGATGGCGATGGGTGTCGGACTATCGGCATTGCTCGCGGTATTCGCCATTCGTTTTCGCGTGGATCAAGTCATCGTTGGATTCGCAATCAACTTCTTCTCGCTCGGTTTGACAAGCTTTTTGTCTCAACGTGTGCTCACGCCTCATCCCGAGTACAACATTGTTAAGCCATTCACCCCATATGCGGTTCCACTACTGAGCGACATTCCTGTTATTGGCGTTGCACTATTTACGCAAACGTACTTTGTGTACATTTCACTATTCGCTGTGGTAATTACCACTTGGTTTATGTACCGCACACGCTGGGGGCTGCGCACGCGTGCGGTAGGTGAGTACCCGCAGGCTGCTGGCACGTTGGGAGTAGATGTGCTCAAACTTCGCTATCGCAACGTTTGGATTGCCGGTGCGGTTGCGGGGCTTGGCGGAGCATGGTGGCCGATTGGAACAGTTGGGCGTTTTGACCAAAACATCACAAGTGGTCGCGGATTCATCGCGCTTGCCGCGGTGATCTTTGGTCGATGGCACCCAGTGGGGGCCCTCACTGCAGCCTTGGTGTTTGGTTTGGCCGAGGCAATTCAGTTGAAGATGTCCAACTTGGATACGGGAATCCCGTCAGAGTTTTTGTTGATGGCCCCCTACATCGTGACGCTGGTTGTGGTTGCCGGATTTGTTGGCCGCAGCCGTGCGCCAAAGGCTGCTGGTCAGGCGTACGACGCGAGTAAGTAATCGCTATTTCGGTTTAGGTCGAAACGCTTCAAGCCCATTGCCAATATCAATGTGCGCACCGCCAATAATGTCAATGCAATAAGGAATCGCAGGCAATACAGCGTCAAGACATTGAGCGATTGATGTTGGTTTGCCGGGCAGATTGACAATCAGACATGTTCCCCGAATACCCGCTGTCTGTCGCGAAAGGATTGCTGTGGGTACGTATTGCAGGCTTACCTGACGCATCAATTCGCCAAAGCCAGGCATCATCTTGTGGCATACCGATTCTGTTGCTTCAGGCGTGATGTCGCGAAGTGCAGGTCCGGTTCCGCCTGTTGTGACGATGAGCGAGCAGTGCTCGATGTCGACGAGGTCAATCAGCGTTGCCGCGACGATGTCGGTTTCGTCGGGAACGATTCGTGAAACATCGGTCCAGTCACTGGTAATGTGCTTGCCGAGGTAATCACGGATTGCCGGTCCACCTAAGTCCTCGTATACACCTTGGGACGCACGATCAGAGACGGTGACGACACCGATACGTGCGGTGGTTACCACTGCAGCAACTTTGGGTCGTGACGCTTGCTCGGCCGAGTAAAGCGAAGCCACAGTGACTTTCGTACTTGACGCAACCCATATCGCAGTCCTACTCGTCTAAACGCAGCATGTGATAGTACCTGTACTCGTTTTGTCGTGTCACGAAGGTTGAAGAGAAATGCCTGTTGCAAAGGGTCGAGTACGAGAGATGCGGTGCTCGTGGAATAGTTATGTCGAGGAAAATGAAACCATTCAAAATCTTCACGGTACGTCTGTTCCATCAAGTCAGCGATTGCCTGTGTATACACCTGATCGGGTTTGATCCCGAGTCCACTGTTGAGGCGTTGCAGTGAGATGTTGGTCCCACCACGGGCGTTGAGCACATCGGCTAATCGTTGCATTTCGCCGTGTTGGTCAATACGAATCATTTCGTGGTACTCAAGTTGGTTTGAGTACAAGGTATTGAACTGTGGGCGGAAGTGGTCGTCAGCAAGTGCAAATGAGTCTCTGTCTGCATTGATTGCACGCGCAAACTTTGCAAAGGTTGCCGCTACATCAACACGACCATCAACTAAAACATCTGTGCATGCATCAAGGATGTGTTGTGGGGTTCCTGGCGCACGCAAGAACGCCCGATTTTCCCACGAGGAGTAGGCCCGCTTGAGTGGGTCGCGCAACGCGGCGACACGTAACCATTCGGGTGACTGGATGACTTCCCACTGCTGCTTTGGCGAAAGTTCGAACATTCGCTTTAAGCCATGGACACGGTAGTTGTGAATAGTTTGCTCTTGCGAGATATTCGGAGTGATGATCTGGCGTGAGGCCGCCTCGCTATATGTGCCTTCGATTTGGGATACAAGTAGTTTCAACGTGCTGCATGCAACTTTTGTCGTTGGAACATACATCACTTTGATGCGCGGTGCGATCAGCGCATACCCGATCATGAGGGGTAATTGCGGATGTGGATCGTATTGCACGGCTCTATCTTTTCAGGTTGAGGCGACGAGTGATGTCTTTCAACAACACATCAATGCATTGTTCAACAGATTCACCATGTGCACCAAGGACGAACTCTGGGTCTACTGGTGGTTCGTACGGTGCATTCACCCCTGAAAGCCCAATGTTTTCTCCTGCGCGCACTTTGGCGTATAGGCCTTTGGTGTCACGCTGTTCACAAGTATCGAGGGAAGTAGCGACGTACACCTCAATGAATTCAAGATCATCAGCCTCATGGATGAGGCGTGCAAACTGTCGTCCAGTTGCAAATGGGCTGATGATTGGCACGATGGTGATTGCTCCGGCATCTGAAAACAACTTGGCAACTTCGGCCATGCGTCGTACGTTTTCTGCGCGGTCCTCATCGGTAAAACCAAGATTGCTATTGACGCCATGACGCAAGTTGTCGGCATCAAGTACGTAGGCAAACTTTCCGTTGGCGGTTAATATGCGTGCTAACTCGTGGGCAATTGTCGACTTTCCTGATCCCGATAAGCCAGTGAGCCAGATAGTCATGCCATGAAAATCGTGTGCACTCCAGAGCGCCTCGCGGCTCAACTGCGGCTGGTGCCAGACGGGTTGATTTGCCGAACTTGTCATGTGCGAGGCGACAACAGCATTCCTGCACCGGCGGTCTGCCCAGTTTCTTCATCAACAATGATGAAGCAACCTGTCGTGCGGTTTTGGTGGTAGTCATCGAACAGTAGCGGCGCAGTGGTGTGTAACGTCACTCGGCCGATTTCATTCATTGTCAACTGGTTGACTCCGGTTTCGCGACTGAGTGTGGAGATGTTGAGGCGGTACAGCACCTCGTTGATCTTGGTTCGTGCAACTTTGGTGGTGTGCTTAATGCTGTAGATCTTTCCCGGCTGCAACGGAGCGGTGTCGTCCATCCAGCACAGCATTGCTTCAAGTTCTTGTGACACGCGTGGGCGATTGTTCGGGCGACAGATCATGTCGCCGCGCGTGATTGATAGATCATCAGCAAGGAGCACCGTGACTGCTTGTCCTGGCGTTGCTTCCACGACCGGCCCTATGGGTGAGTCGATGCCAGTGATAGTGCTCGTGAGTCCTGACGGCAACACCATCACTTCGTCTCCAACGCGAAAAACACCACCGGCCACTCGTCCTGCATAACCGCGATAGTCGGGGAAGTCTGCACGTTGTGGGCGAATGACGAATTGAACAGGGAATCGAGTGTCGATTCGGTTGTCGTCGCTTGCTGTGTACACATTTTCGAGATGATGCAGAAGCGTTGGTCCTTCGAACCATGGCATGTTTGTAGAACGGGTTACACAGTTGTCGCCAGCAAGTGCGCTTATCGGCAGGAATGTCACGTCTTGCAAGTCGAGTCGTGAGGCAAACTCTTCAAACTCGGCACGAATGTTGCTGAACACTTCTTGGTCGTAGCCAACCAAGTCCATTTTGTTCACACAGATGACTAAGTGAGGCACACCAAGAAGCGACACCAGCAAACTGTGGCGGCGCGTTTGTTCAATCACTCCGGTACGAGCATCAATCAGCACAATGGCAAGGTCAACATTTGACGCCCCTGTAATCATGTTGCGCGTGTATTGAATGTGTCCGGGGCAGTCGGCAATGATGAACGATCGTTTTGGTGTTGCGAAGTAGCGGTAGGCAACGTCAATCGTGATTCCTTGTTCACGCTCAGCTCGCAGGCCGTCCGTTAGTAGCGACAAGTCGACGTAATCGTCGCCACGACGCTTGCTCACTGCCTCGATATGTTCGAGCTGATCTTCAAAGATGCTCTTCGAGTCGTATAGCAATCGACCAATCAGTGTTGACTTTCCGTCATCAACCGAACCAACGGTGGCAAAACGAAGGCGCTCCATCAGAAGTACCCCGTTCGCTTGCGGTCTTCCATGCCAGCTTCTGACATGCGGTCATCAGCACGTGTTGCTCCGCGTTCGGTCACGCGTGCGATCGCTGTCTCGGCAATGATGTCGGCAACTGTCGAAGCACTTGATTCCACGGCTGCGGTGCAGGTGGCATCGCCGACGGTGCGAAAACGTACTTCCATCTGCTCAACTACCGAGCCCTCGTCAGGTGGCAAAAAGTCGGTCACTGCCATCAGCATGTTGTCGCGCCTAAAAATGGGCCGAGTGTGCGCGTAATAAATGCTTGGCAAGTCGATGTTGTATTCGCCAATAAATGTCCAGATGTCGAGTTCGGTCCAGTTGGAGAGTGGGAAGATGCGGAAATGTTCTCCCTGACGGTGGCGACCGTTATAGATGCCCCATAGTTCTGGGCGCTGGTTCTTTGGATCCCACTGACCAAACGAGTCACGATGTGAATACACGCGCTCTTTTGCCCGTGCTCGTTCTTCGTCGCGGCGCGCGCCACCAAATACGGCATCAAAGCGGTGCTCGGCAATAGAGTCAAGCAGCGTCACCGTTTGCAGTGGGTTTCGACTGGCTCGTGGCCCGCTCACGTCGGCAACTTTGCCGGAGTCAATCGAGGCTTGCACCGACCCAATAATCAACTGAACACCCATCTCGGCAACACAGCGATCGCGAAACTCAATGACCTCGGAGAAGTTGTGCCCAGTATCAATATGCATGACAGGAAATGGAATTCGTGCTGGGGCAAACGCTCGCACCGCAAGATGCAGCATGACTACTGAATCCTTGCCACCCGAGAACAGCAAGACGGGGCGCTCAAACTCGGCAGCGACTTCGCGGATAATGGTGACGGACTCGTCGATGAGGCCATCAAGCGACGTTTTCATACGCCTTTAGGTTAGTTGGTTGGAGAGTATTAATTTTTGTTAACGCGACCGTTTTGGCGATTTTGAGCCTGAAATATCGTGTTATTCTCGGGGCGTGCCAGCCGGCGCGGAGAACCAACAATGACTATGCGTTTCGCATAGGGGGAGAGCAAATAGATGAAGAAGCACATTAAGGGCTTCGCACTTACAGCTGCAGCGGTCTTCGGACTCGCAGCCTGTGGAGGCAGCTCGACGACAGAAACAACAGAAGCGGCAGGTGGCGAGTACGACAACTTAAAGGTTGCCGTTGTGTACATCGGAGTTCCTGGTGACGCTGGATATACATACCAGCACGATCAAGGAATTGCAGCACTCGAAGCAGAGCTCGGAATCACGGTTACCCGTTTGGAGAACATTCCAGAAGGTGCCGAGTCCACAGCAACGTTCGATCAGCTTGCAGCCGAGGGTTACAACCTCATTTTCGGAACTTCGTTCGGATACATGGATCCAATGCTTGAAGTTTCAGGAAAGTACACCGATAAGTGCTTCTTGCATGCAACGGGTTACAAGACATCACCAAACTTGGGTACTTACTTTGGTGCTGCAGAAGAAGCTCGTTACCTCTCGGGTATCGCAGCAGGCGCAGCATCACCAACTGGCAAGCTCGGTTACGTAGCGGCATTCCCAATTCCAGAAGTTGTGCGCGGATTGAACGCATTCACCTTGGGTGCTCGTTCAGTAAACCCAGAAGCAACGGTTCAAGTTCAGTGGACATCTACATGGTTTGATCCAGCGAAGGAAAAAGAAGCAGCACAAGCGTTGTTGCAAGCAGGAGCAGATGTGCTTGGTATGCACCAAGACTCAACGGCAACCGGTGAAGCAGCAATGGAAGCAGGCGCGAAGTGGGTTGGCTACAACTCCGACACGATTGCTGGTGGCTTCCCAGACACATGGCTCACCGCACCAATTTGGGACTGGGGCCCGTACTACATCAGCGCAGCGAAGCAATTCGCAGCAGGCACCTGCCCAGCAGGTGACTCAGGCCAGTACTACGGCAACATGGCAGACGGAACCGTCAAGCTCGGAACATTTGGTTCATCAGTAAGCGCAGAAACCCAGGCTTTGATTGCTGAGAGGGCTGCAGCGATCATTGATGGATCATTTGCTCCGTTCACCGGACCAATAAACGACAATGCTGGCAACGAAGTCATTGCTGACGGAGAGGTCGCGCCTTTGGGTGACCTGCTCGGAATGCAGTACCTTGTTGAAGGTGTTATCGGCGAAATTCCATCGAGTTAGTTCCTTATGAGTAGTGCCTCTTCGGAGGCGGCATTGGGGTCGCATCGCTTAGGCGGTGCGACCCTCTTTGCACTCTCCGCTCGACACGTCACCAAACGTTTTCCTGGCGTTCTCGCCAACGATCATGTTGACTTTGATTTGTTGCCGGGCGAAGTGCATACCTTGCTTGGAGAAAATGGTGCAGGCAAGAGCACACTGGCATCGGTGTTGTGTGGTTTGTATAAACCCGACGAAGGTGCAGTGTTGCGCAACGGCACACAGATTCGGCTCACGAGTCCGCGGCATGGTTTGCAAAACGGCATCGCGATGGTGCACCAACATTTCCGATTAGTGGATCGGTTCAGCGTTGCGGAAAATGTTGTACTCGGTCACCGCAGTTTGCCATTTCGATTGCGCACCAGTGATTTAGAAAATCAAGTTGCAGAGGTTGCCGAGCGTTTTGGACTGCCACTTGATCCAAAAGCTTCAGTCGGCGAACTTTCTGCAGGCCAAAGGCAACGCGTTGAAATTGTCAAGGCGTTATATCAAGGCGCTGAGATTTTGTTACTTGACGAGCCAACTGCATTGCTGGCTCCACCAGAAGTAGAGAAGCTGTTCGAAACAGTGCGCGCGATGACGAAGGCGGGTAAATCGGTGGTGTTTGTTAGCCACAAGCTTGGCGAGGTTGTCGACATTTCAGATCGTGTCACCGTGATGCGTGATGGTCGTGTGACAGGCTCGGTCGCCAGAGGCGAGGCAGACACTCGCAAACTTGCAGAACTGATGGTTGGTCGCGACATTGATTTATCGCCACGTCGTTCGCGAGCTGCAGCACAAGACACGTTGCTTCATCTTGACAATGTTGGATTGCGAAGAGATGGAGTAGACCACATTTCGCAGGTTTCGTTCAGTGTGCGGGCTGGCGAGATCGTTGGTGTTGCCGGGGTATCAGGCAACGGCCAGCGTGAACTTGCAGAAATCGTTGCAGGCCTTCAGGCGCCTACAAGTGGCGAGATTTCGATCAACGGTGCGCGAGTCAATGGCATTGGCACACGCAATGTGCGCAAGGCAGGTCTTGCATATGTGCCTGAAGATCGCTTGGGTACGGGGCTCGCACCATCGCTATCAATTGTCGACAACTTGGTGCTCACGCGCGAACGTGGATTCCTGGTAGATCGCAAGGCAGCTCTCGACGAAGCCGAAGCATTCATCAAGCAACTCGAGATTAAGACACCGCATGCTCACACCGCTACACGCAAGTTGTCGGGTGGAAACTCTCAGAAGGTGTTGTTGGCGCGAGAAATTTTTGGTGCAGGCGATAACGCCCGGGTTCTTGTTGTGTGTTCTCCAACTCGTGGCCTCGATGTTGGGGCAGTGGAAGCAGTACATAAGTTGCTTGATGAAGCGCGCGCAGCAGGCAAAGCTATTTTGCTCATCAGTGAAGATTTGGACGAAGTGTTGACGCTTGCCGACAAGGTGATGGTGCTGTACCGAGGTTCGGTGGTTCATGAGGCGCTTGGTTCCGAAGTGGACGTCGAGGCAGTTGGTCTAGCGATGGCTGGTCTGTCGTGAACATTGGCAACCTGCGCATCGAACTTGAACCACGTTTAACGTCGCCAAAGTGGCTGTATGTAGTGGTACCTGTTGGATCGTTACTTTGTGCGTTCATAGTTGGTGGGGTGTTCCTTGCTCTCACAGGGCATGCTCCAATTGGCACATTCGCGCTGCTGATCGACCGAGGGTTCACCTCGACACGAGGCATCACTAACACGCTCGGCACGGCCACTCCGTTGATCTGTACTGGTCTTGCCGCTGCATTCGCGTTTCGTATGAATCTGTTCAACATTGGTGAAGAAGGACAGATGTATCTCGGAATGATCGGCTCAGCATGGGCAGGAATTGCCCTGGCTGGGCACTTGCCAGGTTTTGCAGCAGTGCCGGTGGTGCTGATGACTGGTGCGCTAACCGGTGCGTTATGGGTGTTGGTACCAGCAGTGTTGCGTGCAAAAATGGGAACGAGCGAAATCGTCAGCACGCTGTTGCTTAATTATGTTGCGTTGAATCTTGTTAACTATTTCATCTTTGGTAGTCGCGGTTTTTTCCGTGACCCAAGCACATCGTTTCCTCAAGGGCGTTTGATTGAAGAATCAGCACGCCTCACCAGTTTTGGTTCAACCCGCACATACCCAACCGTGATCATCGCAGTAGGGCTTGCAGTTGGCTTGTACTGGTATATGAAGCGTTCCAACTATGGATACGAAACCTCTGTATTGGCTGATTCTCCAAACACCGCTCGCTATGCGGGCATGAATGCAACAAAACTCACACTCTCGGTCTTGCTGTTCTCTGGTGCTCTCGCAGGCTTGGCGGGGGCTATGTATGTTGTTGGGCCTGCCGGAAAAGTAGATCCAGGCTTGTTGCAAGTTGGCCTTGGATATGCGGGAATCGTTGTTGCGGCTCTTGCTCGGTACAACTTCATGGCTGTTGTACTGACGGCAGTTTTGTTCGCCGGGCTTCGTGAAGGAGGTGCATCGCTCCAAATCTCTACGAACCCTGTACCAATTTCTATCGCGGTGGTGTTGCAGGGTGCTGTGTTGTTGTTTGCTCTCGGTGGCGAAGTGTTTAGACGTAATCGCTTGCGTGTGCGTCGCGTGCAACAGACGGTAAGTGTGTGATGAACGCAAACGTCTGGGTGCTTACCTTTGCTGATGCGTTCAGCATTGCTACCACGTTGATCCTTGCAACCATTGGAGCCATCTTGACCGAACGCTCTGGTGTGATCAACCTTGGCGTCGAAGGTATTTTATTGATGGGTGCGGTGACCGCGTTCTTGGTTGGCGATGCCACAGGCAACGTGTGGTTGGCGTTGTTGTTGCCAGTAGTGGTTGGGGCAGTAATGGCATTAATTCACGCCACTCTGTCAATTACGTTGCGAGCTAATCAGATCGTTGCAGGTTTGGCGTTGGTCATCTTTGGCAATGGGCTATCTCAATTCATTGGAAAGCCGGTTGAAGGAAAGACCCGTCCTGTGGTTATCAAGGCACTAGATCTTGGACCGCTGACTGATTTGCCAATCGTTGGTCCAATCATCTTTGGTCATGATCCCATCACGTATCTCACGTGGGTGGGTGCAGTGGTCTGTTCGTTGTATCTCAATCGAACACGCCCTGGGTTGGTCTTGCGCGCAACAGGTGACGCACCAGCGACGGTGGATGCACAGGGTGTGTCGGTTGCTCGCGTCAGGTTCGTGCACACCATTATCGGTGGCGCCCTGATGGGCCTTGCTGGAGGTTGGTTCATGCTTGCTCGCGGCACTGCATGGAGCCAGGCGGCAACAACAAATGGCATTGGTTGGATTGCGCTTGCATTGGTGGTGTTTGCAGCGTGGCGTC
>Ga0222714_10001815_pt1 | contig 23634 bp, 33 predicted proteins | sample C33_3DmetaG_FD_165048 | JGI IMG/M metagenome (GOLD analysis project Ga0222714, IMG submission 165048) | Estuarine water microbial communities from San Francisco Bay, California, United States - C33_3D | ecosystem: Environmental > Aquatic > Marine > Unclassified | place: USA: California...
AGCAGATTATGGAAGCGGCAGCGGCTTTGTCGCAATATACGGGATATTAGAACAAGGAGCATAATAGTATGGCTACAGCAGAAGAAATTGCGGCTTTTAATAAGGCGATGCAGGCGCAGTATGCGCCCGCATACACCAAGACTCGCGGTTTTAGCACTCCACGAGAGTCGTTCGGTGGTGGTTTGTCTGGAAGAATTGACCCAGCAGAATACGCAAAGCGTCAACAGCAGCGCCTCAAGGACATAGAGAAAGCCAAGAAAGACGAGGCTGAACTTCAGGCTGAAAAGTTGGCTGCTGCTAGGGCGGCTGCTGGTTTGCAGGCTGACCGTGAGGCTCGCCAGTGGGAGCAAACAAAACGTAAGTGGGAGATTTCTGACCGCGATTTGCAGTTGCGTTTGGCTGAGCAGCAGCGTCAACGCGAAGAGGCTGCTCGGGTGCGTCAAGGTGAAGCGTACCGCGGCATAGCAGACCTGTATAGAACTCAGGGCGAAGAGGGTTACCGAACTGCGTTGGAGAATATTGCTGCCGCATATGGTGGTGAAGAGTCTGCGTTAGGTGCGACGCGTGAACGTCAGTTGGCTGCGCTAACTAAGGCGTTGGGTGAGTCGCGTGGTCAGATTACGTCGGCTGAACAGCAAGCCCTGCAGGCGCTGGTTGCGCCGACTGCGTACCAGAATGTTCCGTTGGTGAATTTGTCCCCGCAACAGCAGGTTCTTCAGGCGGCTTTGGCTGCCGAGGGTGTGGGTGCTTCTCCTGAGCAGGTTTCTGAACAGAATTATGCGCAGCAATTGGCTGCGCAATTTAATGAGTTGGCTAGGCGGTCATCTGAGCAGTTGAATGTTGGGGAGCAGAACTATTTGGCTGCTTTGCGTAACGCTTTGACTGGTGGCGCTTTGGCGGCACGGACAGGTTTGGAGCAGCGCGGTGGTGCTGTTACGGGCGGCATTGAGGAGCAGTATGGGGCTGCTATGCGTGAGGTTGCCCGTCAGCGGGCTGCCGAGCAGGCTGCCGCTGAGCAGGCACGTCAGGAATCCCTGTTTAGGGCGGCTCAGGCTGCCGCAGAGGCTGAGGCTTTTAGTCCAGCCCCTAAGGAAGAACAGCCGCCGACTGACGCTGAGGCTGAGGCTGAGGCTGCTCGCCGTAAGGCTGCGGAGCAGTTGTTGGCGTCAATTCTCAGGGGCGAAGCCGTACAGATGCTTTAATCGGGGAACGTTTCCCGCATTATAGATATGGCTGGTGTTACCCCCGACCCAACTGAGCAGTATATTGAGAAACTGAAGCGCCAGTACGGTAAGGATTGGATTTCCAAATCCACGGGTGTTACGGCGCAAAGCAGAGCCATATTTGAGAGTCCCGATGCGTGGAGAAAGCGGGAAGATGATGGTACTTTTTCCACGACTGTCGGCGAAGAAAAAGCGAAGTTAGAAAAGGCTGGGGAAACAGCCGCGCAACGTATTAAGTATTCGTTGGATATTCCGTATGAGAAACGTCAGGAACTGATTGACCAAATCAACAGGGCTACGCGTGGTGAGCAGGCGAATGTTGATAAGTCGTTTTGGGATAAGATTACGGAAGTTGCGACGTCGCGTGTCATCGCCCCGTTCATAGGTAACTTTAAGGCGGCGGCTGCGCCAGCCGATAAGACGGAGTTGATTCCTTTCAAGAAGGAAGTTTCAACGTTGTGGAGTCGCAGCAGGGATGTGCAGAAGATTGCGCAGTCTGGTCTGAAGGAACTGCAGGATTTGCAGACACAGTTGGAGAAGAAAGGTCCGTTGGGTTACGCCGCTTCTAGTGCTGTTGAAACATTGGGTGGTGGTATTCCGCGTTTGGCGAATGCTATGCGGGATATTGCTGGTTATTCTGCGAAGTCTCCAGAGTTTAAGAGGATTGCGGAAGAGAAGGGCGACGACCTTAAGCCGTCGTTGGATGATTTTATTATGCAAGTCAAAGACCCTGATTGGGCTTGGCGTAATAGCGTATATTCGGCGTCCATTAAGGAGCGTGGCAAGGGTTGGCAGGAGAACCTGAAGGATTTGGATATTCCGTTGCCGAAAACGGATGTTGATATTGAGGTTGGGCAGTTGGCTGCCCGTTTGCCTGCGTTTATTACGGATGTTGGTGTAGATATTGCTACTGACCCGTTGTCGTATGTGACTGGTGTTGGTGAGGTTGCGTATATTGGTAAGGCTGGTCGCACACTTCTCGCCGAGAAGTTTGCGACTACTGAGATGTTGGCTAAGTATCCGCAGTTGGCGGGTAAGACAAATGAGATTCTTCGGTTGGGTCAGTGGGCTATTCCGAAGGAGATTCGTTTGGCTGAGGGCATTAACAGCGGTATCCGTATTGCTGGTAGCCCGATTGCTGGCACGGACAACATCGCGATGATGGTTGGTAAGCCGTTGTCCATGGTTCGTGCCAAGGTTGCGGATTATGCGTCGGCGTCACGTCTTGGTGACGTGTTGGGCAAGTATGGTACACGCAAATCCATTGTTGAGTTGGCTAACGCTGGCAAGAAAGGAATTCTGAGTAACGCTGGCGTATGGAAGGCTACTGACGAAGAGGCACGTCGTGGTGTTGCGGCTTGGTCAATGTTCCAGATTGGTAAGGGCACTACGAACGCGGAAGCACGTAAGGCTATGGCTGGAATTAAGAAAGTCATTAAGGAGGCTCAAGATACTGGCAACGCCAATTTGCCTGAGTTGGTTGAAATGTTGGGCACAACCCCTTACCGTTTGGATGAAACGCAGTTGCGGTTGGCTACCGATTTCAAGAATTGGCAGGATTCGCTGTATAAGTTGGTGCAGGAACGGTACGAACAATTTGGTTTGGATTTTGGTGCAACCATTAAGGATTGGTCGTGGCTGGATGATTATGTGCATCACACGATGACGCGTGAGGCACGTGACTTTTTGCGTAGCGAAGCAGGAAAGTTTGCTAGGGGTTCGTTGCGTAACGGCGACTTTACGTTGGATGAAATTCTGAATGTTGGTCGCCCGTTGCGTCACCGCAAACTGGTTGTCGGCAACAAGTTCATGGGTGAAGAAGTCACGCAGGGTACCATCACCGAAATGAACACAATTTTTAAGCGTGTAACTGGCACCGACATAAACTTCTTTGAGACGAATGTTGCTACGGTTGCTGAATCGTATGCAAATTCCATGGCAAAGATGTTGGGTCGCGAAGCGTTTACGCGTCGCGGTATGGCATTCGGTGGTGACATCGCCCAAAGGCTGATTAAGGTGGATGTGCCAGACCCCGAGTTGTCTGCCGCCTTGAAGAAGTCGTTGGGTGAGTGGCGGGCTGTCCGTGCTGGTTTGCGTGGCGAAGTTGCGTCAGCCTATAACGGGTTGGAGAAGTGGGTGCGCGAAGGTGTCCGTGAGGCTGAGCGCATTGTCAATAAGCAGGCGCGGGAAACCACCACAAACGAGGCATCCATTAAGACTGCGGTGGCGCGTCTAACAAAGTTGGAGGCTGACCTAGTTGAGGCACGTAATGCCGCTGATGCTGTGGAGGTGACGTTGCGTGGCGAGTTTGACACGCAACACGCAGTGTTGCTGTCCGAGGTTCAGAATTTGCGTATGGCGTTGGAAACAGGTAACGCCGATATGGCGTTGCAGCGTGAAGTGTTGCAGAACGCATATATGGCTATGTATCCGAATGCCAAGAAGATTCCTGATGATGTTGATGTGTTGGCTGACCGCATAATCCGCGCCCGTGGTGGCGCAGCCTCCAAAGAGGTGCGCCTGATTGAGGACGAGATAACGAAGATTAGCACCAAGTTGGATGATGTTGACCCGAAGAGTCCCGAGTATGTGGCGTTGACAAACCGTGAGGCGGAACTTAAAGAGTTGTTGAATGGTTATAATGTTGCGAGCGAGAACGCGTTGCGTCAGGATTATGCGTTGGATACGCCGTTCTTGTTTATTGACGATTCAGAGTTGTTGCTGACTGGTCAGCAGGTTCCGTTTACGATGTTGCATTCCAATCCCAGAGTGGCGGGGACGGGGAAACTGGTTGGTATTCGGGCGTTGGCTAATGACGAGATTTTGGATAGCCGCACGTTTGAGGGTGTAACCCATATTTTCGGTGCACGTAGCATGGGTGAGTCGTTGGCTGACCAGATGGATTTGGCTGGTATTGACAGCACGTTGTATCGTGAGGTGTTGGACCGCCATATGGCAGGGTTGGCTGTTGACCCGACATTCCGTAATCAGTACCCTGATTTGGCTGGGTTGATGTACCAGTTTGATGACGTTGCGAATATTGCGTCCGTGGAGTCGGATACCGCAAAGATGTTGTATGAGAATCTGGTTGACAATATGGTTGGTGTTGCCGTTAGGGCTGGGTTGCAGAATCCTGAGGTTGTGGGTAGGCAGATGGTGGATTCTGCGTTGGGTGATTTGGCTGCGGCAGCCGAAGAGGTCGGGTTTGCGAAGGGCATTATGTTGCCTGCGGATTTGTTTAATGAGGGTGCAGCGGTGGATGACATTGTGGTGTTGCGTTCACCTGATTATGCGCCAACGCCGTCGCCGCAAGCGACGGCTGAAGTGTTGTCTGCCGATAACAAGATATTGCAGTCGGTGTTGCGGTCAGATTTTTCTGCGGCGTCCGCTCAGACTGCGGATGATTTGCAAACCGTTAAGCATGCTTTGAGCCTGTTTGATGAGCAGCGTAACGAAATCAGGCGTTCCATTAAGGCGTTGAATGCGTCTCGTGCGGGGAAGATTGGTGCCGCGAAGAAACGCGTCACCAAAGCCGAGGCGGCGAAACTGGTGGCTGAGCGTGTCCGTACTGGTGAGGTTCAGGTTGTTGTTGGTGGCAAGAAGGTGCGGTTGAATCGTGCGCAGATTGAGAAGCAGTTGGAGCGGTCCACTAAGCAGGAGAATAAGTTGCGGGCGAATTTGGAGCGTACGGTTGCTCAGGCGCGGGGACAAGTGCGGGTGGATGGTCGTACGGTTCCGACGTTGGAACGTACTGTGCGGACGACTGGTGAGCATGTGGCTGTGTTGTTTGACCAGCAACGCGCCTTGAAGGCGTGGGAAGGTGGTTTGGGTGAGCAGTTGAAGGCGGATATAAACGCGTTCGGTCAGGCGTTGAGTGAGATGCCAGCCAAGGGTGCCGCTGGTGACGCGACTCGTGCTTGGGTTCGTCGTGTCCAGCGAACGATTGAGCAGTCTAATCGTATTCAAGACCCGACGGTTCGTGCAGCGTATGACAGGGTGACGACGTTGTTGCATGATGCTGAGGTTGGGTTGCATTTTGCTGAGCAGCAGGTCAAGGATTTGGAGTGGACGTTTGACGCTGTTCGCAGTGCACGTTTGGCTGCAAACACGATTGAGGTTGCCTTGAAAGGTTGGGAGGAAATCGCTGGGTTGGGTGTTCAGTTGCCTGATGAAATTGTGAAGATGTGGAAACCAAACGTTGAGGAAATCATTAAGCAGTTGTCCTCGCAGACACCGTTGCGTCAAGAGTTTGGTCAGGCGTGGGATGTAATCAACAAGTTCTTTAAGACGTATGCGATTGGTTCTGTCGGGTTCATTGTGCGTAACTCGTATTCGGCGTTGTTCATGAATGGTGTTGCTGGGGTGTCGGCACGTAACACGATTGACGGCGTTAAAGCCGTCAGGGCTTACCGCAAGTACGGTCCGAACCGTTGGTTGGATTCATTGGGGATAACGGATGATGCTGAGCGTTTGCTATATGAAGAGGCTATGCAGGCACGTTTGGTGACTGGTAACGGTTTGTTCGGCGATTTGGCTGAACCGCAAATCGGCAACACCGTTAAAGAGAAGGTATTGAACAACTTTTTTACGCGTGGTATTCGTCGCGGTAACGAATATGTTGAGGATGCTGTGCGTTTCCCAATGGCGTTGGATACGTTGCGTAAGGGCGGAACATATACGGAGGCTGTGCAGCGCATCAGCCGCTACCATTTTGATTATAGCGACCTAAGTAAGTTTGATGAGAAGATGTTGAAGGTTGTTCCGTTCTGGATTTGGACGACGCGAAACATTCCGTCGCAGTTGGCTAACCAATATATGCGTCCTAGCACGTATGCGATTTGGGAGAACATTCAGCAGAATATGCCTGTTGACGCTGGGATTACGATGCCCGCGTGGATTGAGAAGTATGAGCCGTTGGGTCTGGTGGCGTTGGGTCTGCCCAGCGACATCGTGTTGCGTCCAGATTTGCCGCATCAGCGTCTCGCTGAGGGTATTGAGCAGATATTGAACCCGCAGCGTTTGATTGGAAACATGTATCCGTCAATCAAGATTCCAGCGGAAGGTTATGCTGGTCGCCAGTTGGGCATAGATGTTGGTCCATTCAAGGAAGAGCAGCGTGTCGCTAAGGGGTTGGAGAAACCGATTGCAGATTTGATGTCCATAATTCCGTTTGTTGAGAGGGGTGTCGGTCGTAACGCTGAGGGTCAGCGTACGATTTCTGATTTCGCCAGTTATGCGGTGGGGAACTTTGTTCCGCCGATTGGCACCGCCCAACGTTTGTCGGGCGGTCGTTTGGGCGGCAAGGACACGTTGGCGGAACGTCAGTTGTCGTCCGTTGCTAACTGGTTTGGTATCCCGCTGCAGGAAGTGAAAGAGGTTCAGGAGCGTGGCGAGTTAATCAAACGCCAGTTTGATGTCAAAGATTTGGTTGCTGAACTGGTGCGCAAAGGTTACGTCCCAAAGAAAGATTAGGTTAATTATGGCTGAGAACAAAACACGTTTCTATAACTGGCAGAAGGCTTCTGCTGCTGATTATGTGAAGTTCCGTAAAGCGTCGCCGAATCTGGTTGCGCTCAAGGATTATTTGTGCAAGCGTTGGGGTGGTTCTAATGTCGGTATTCTGAACAAGCGCCCTATTCGTGGCGGTTCGTCCCCGTCGTCGCACACGTTTGGTGCCGCGTTGGATTGGCGTTATGGTGACACGGTAGGCAACAGGCATAAGGTTGAGACGGAAGTGTTGCCTTGGTTGGTGGAGCATTCTGAGGAGTTGGGCATTCAAGCCATCCACGATTATTATGGGGCTAGGATTTGGCGGTCAGTGCGTGACGGTGGTAGGCGTGGCTGGAAGGCTCAGCCTGTGAAGGCGGATATGGGTGCGTCGTGGGCGAAGTGGTTGCATATTGAGACCACTAAGCGCGGATGGAAGGACGGTAGCCGTGTTGATGGGCGAATCAGTTGAGGTTTGTCACTGCCTGAAGGACAGAACTATTCCCAAGTCTAGGGATGTGTATTGCGACCAGTTGGATGAGCAGGACGACGACGATTAGTCGTCGTTTGTGTCATCGTCGTCTGACACTAGGGCGCATTCCAGTTCGCCCATAATTCGGTTGTACTCGGACAGGCAGTTCTGTATCGCGTTTTCGTCGCCCGTGCGGGCGCGTTGCCATGTTCGCACTAGGTCACGTGCTGCTAGGCGACTGATGGTGAACTCCAGCACATATCCGTGTTGGGAGTCGCTGTAGATATGGGCGAACAACTCTGACATTTCCTGTAGGTCGTCTGGGTCAAAGTTGTCGGATTCCATACCATTATGTTTCCCGTGCCTTACGGATTGCTTGGATGGCAAGTTTGACGTGTTGCAGGTCGCCTTGACGTGCGTGAGCGATACGAAGTTTTTGTGCTTCCGCCACTAGGTCGTTCAGCATCTTCTCAAACAAATCCAAGTCAGTTTGTTTCTTTGGTGATTTCGTCATATATTCCTGCGGCGATGTTGGAGATTTTTTGGTCAATGTCTGGGAACATTAGGTTTAGCATGGCGACGGTTGCGAGGATGGTTGCGACGATGAAATCGTCGTCAACTGAAATCTCTCCACCCCCGAGATTTATTTTTCGCCCATTCTCTGACGAACCGTATTTGCTTTGAGGCGGTGCCGAACCTGTTTCTGATGTTGTGTTCTCGCTCATTTTTGATTCTCGCTTTCCGTTGTTGAGTATTTTCTTTTGGCGGTTTCATTCGGGTCCAAATCCAGTAGGAACGTTCCGTCTCTCAGCATAACCGCAATAGTTGCGTAGCCAACGATGTCCTCGTACGTGTCAATCACTGTCTCGTTCTTGACTGTATGGGCGCCACGTTTCTTCAGGTTCTTGGCTCGTGCAATCTTGTCGCACAACCGTACGGCTACACCAACCAACCCGAAGTTGTCTATGTTGCCGTGCCCATAGTCGTATTGTTTGCGACACAGCAACACCTGCAAGGTGTCGCGTGTCGGCATATGTCCCTGCTCGTGCATTATATGCAGCGCACACGCTGCACCGTGGCGCATCAGGGCTGCCGCTTGGAATATGTCCGCTTCGTGCGGTCGGCGGACGAACTCCGCCAACGACTGCGAAACAGCATCCAAATCGTTCAACCCGTGCGGGTCACTTACACGTATGGTTTTACTGTAATCAAATATTTCTTTCAGCGCCTGAGCGCATGCTTCATCCCATGAACCGATGTGCATATAGTTCTGTGAACTCCTTGTTTTCTAGTAGTTTTTCTCTTAGGTTTTCTAACGCTTTGCGTGTTTTGCGCCAAGCGTGAGACTTTGCTTTGATTCCGATGTTGCTTGCCGAATCTTCGTACGTGTTCTGCAGGAAGTACACCTCATGTAGTATCAGCCTGTCTGCGTCATTGAGTTGGTCGTAGCATTCGGTGACGATTCTAACAAGTTCGTAGTCGGTGTCGGGTGATTGTTCGTGGAACGGCTCAGCCATGAGCAGTTCAAGTAGCGACCTCCCAACGACAGCACGTGGCTCATATTTCATAGTCGTAATCTGGGCTGGTCATCAGGTCGGCTACGTCGGCGGGTTCTAGTAGGAACCCGCGTGACGGGTTCTGTGATGTCCGTGCGAACGTCTTGTAGTCTTGCGGGGACAACTGGCGTTGGCTGATGTATCGGCGCATCCTGTCGGTGGCTACCATTATGAACGCGCCATCCAACGTGAACACGTACGCCCACCATTTCGCTTTGGTGACTTGCAGCCCCGAGGGCTGCCATATTCCTTTGCGCCTAGGGTTTTGTTCCATTTCTATGACCATGCGACCGTTGCGGTACCTGTCGGTTTTCACCTCAAAGGAACCTGCTTCCATGGCATCCAGAAATTTGGTGACCAGTTTTTCGCCTTGGTGCCCATATTCCAAGTCTTTGCGGAAATCAAACTTGCGTGCAGGCAGGTCAAAGTCGGAGAATTTTTTAGACATGATACGGCGACTTTTCGTGTGTGCGGATGAACGCATGAATTTCAGCCAACAGATTCTGGGTTTGCTCCCAATGGAAGTCAGCCATCAGCCAATCCTTGTATAGCAAACAGTCGTCGTACTGTTCTTGTTCGTCAACCAGTTCGCACAAATATTTGTACGCCTGCTGGTTTCGTTTATGCTTTTTCGGCAACAACATACAACACCTGTTTGTCATCTTCCCATGCACAGCCGTTCAGACCGTCCATAATTGTTTTTATGTAGTTGTCAATGTCGCCTCTAAGTTTTGACTCACCTTCGTACGGGAACACACGGATGTGTGTCCTGTCGTTGGAGAACGTGATTTCTATGCCTACGGCGCCGTCAAATTTGCGGCGATTGCCCCATGCCTGCCGCACCAACGCCTCGGCGTCCAGTGTGCGTTGCGGGGTGAACACACGTCCCCGCCGCGTCATACGTGGTCGCCCTTTGGGGACTGGTTTGTGTGGTACCGTGACGGTGACTGCGCCACGTTTGCGTGGCTTACGGACGGTCATGTGGCGCTCCCATCAGCCCGACGTGCCAACGTCGCGCATTATAGATGTTTACGGAGCCGTACACGACAGCACCTAGTATGAATCCGTATTGTCGGGTCGCGAGCGCGAACCCGACCCACAGACATTCGTTGCAGAATGCCAGCACCCAACCCCACCAGTAGCCGCGTCCGATAATGACTAGCGCGGTCACACCGATGATGCTGAGCACGTAGGGCATAATCATGAGTAGGCTCGTACCACAAGTTTGTCTAGTTCGCGGTCGCCGCCGTCAAACCTGAGGTGGTATTTGCCCCATCGCATGTCGGCTGTTTTGAGTACGATTTTGCACATGCTGGGGGTCATGTGGGAGCGGAAACATTCGTGTGCCAACTTGGTTAGTGTGCTGGAGCGGTCACGCTCGGGGAGCGGACCGTCCCGCCAAATAACCTTGCCCAGCGGGGACAAATGTTGCATGGCGTCGTCCAACGTTTCGTCGCCTGTGATGTTGATGTTGATGTTGTGGGCTGGTTGTGCGGGCGGTTTCCATAATGCCGCCAGACGGTTCACGGTGTCGGCGTCGGTTTTCGTGGCTGATGCCCGCTCCAGAAAGTCCTGTAGCGGCATCGGCTGGTCGTTGTCGTCCAGTATGCGGCGATGTATGGCGCCTTGGTCGGCGGCATTCCAGTACGGTAGGCGCACATAGTTGCCGTATTGTGTCGCCGATAATGATTCCTGTTTGGGGTTCACTTCTCGTGCTGGGTAGTCGGCGACTTGGTGGGCGCACAGTAGCATTCGGCGCATAGCCGCCGCGGTCACTGGTTCGGATACGAACACCCACACGTGGTACCCTTTGGAGCGGGAACGTTCCACCCATGCGACGACACCTGCCGCCGCTAGCGCCTGCTGGATTGTCCGTGCCGCACCCAAGTCCTCTACGTCAATATCGGAACATCCCCACACAACCCAGAAATCTCCGCGATACGGAACCATCGGATAGACGCCGATTGCTTCCACGCCATCCAAGTGTCGTAGGTACACTTCGGGCGTGAGCGGTTGCTTGACGCAACGCCCCTCCTCGTGACCATAAACGTTTGCGCGTCCGCGGAACAACTCCACGAACTTATCCAATGTTTCCTGTGTCGTCATGTGCTACCACTCCTCTAAGTTAGCCATTTCTAGTGATTCCGTTGGTGCGGACGAACGATTGTTCGTTCGCATATTGCTGGGCATGACACCGTTTGCTAACGGCACCAGTCTGCCCGTACCTTGTCGGATTTCATAATCCATGTCATCCAACAAAGCCGATGCGGGACGTTTGCATTTCACCAAGTTCACCGTCAACGTGAACGCATGGATGCGTGCCTCGTAACGCAACGAGTCCAAACGTTCCAACAGGCGCTCAGTGTTAGCCGCCTTGTCTAAACGTTCTTCAATTTCGCGGATTTGTGACTCTATCTCAAACTTCTTGCGACGCACACCGATGACATGCGTAGCCTGCTGTTCACCGCCGTATGCACCAGATGAAATTGTCATCTTGCGTCCGTCCGCGCCAGCGGAACGTGACGACTGATGTAGAACCAACAGCGGTATATTGTGTCGTTTGCCGAACGCTTTGATGCTGTTTGCCTTGGATGGGACATCTTCGCCCCCACCGTTTAACAACTCCAAATAGTCAAACACCATCAGCGACGGCTGACCGAACATTTCGCGCACTTCACCCAACGCACGTTCCATATCCGCGAGACTCATAATCTGGTCAAACACCGCCAGATTAGGAAAGTCCTCGGTTGCGGTTTTGCGTAGCAAATCTATGGCGCGTTGTTCGCCGCTGGCTACGTCCTGCTCCAGAACGTTTGCGTCCACATTATGCGCAAGACATGCCAACTTAATCAACGTTAACTGGCGTGGCTCATCGGGGCAGAAGTACACGACACGCTTGTCGCGGTTCGCGTTAAGAATCTGCATGAGAAACAGTGTTTTGCCTGAGTGGCTGTAGCCGTTAATCAGACACATTTCGGATGGGGCTATGCCGCGCATCTGGGTGTCAATGTCGGGGAATCCCAGATACACACGTTCGTCTGGGTTCTGTGCCCAATGCACGAATTCGTCGGCGGCATGCACCAACGGCGTGAAGTAGTGAGGTTGCGGAACTGCCGCAGACGCAGATGGAGCGGGGATTTCTCCCCGCTCCAATGCGCCCCAGCGTCCCGAGAAGTCGGGCGCCATTATGGGTTACCGCAGATTACGCGGCGCCCAGAAAGCGTCGTCGCTGGTCGTGGACTTGAACCATGGACGCTTCGGGTTCTGAGCCAAACGGTCACGGTTGTCCCACACCTCGGTCACACCCTTCTTGGCGCACTCAGCCGCAAGCCATTCGGGCACTGGTCCGTGCTGCTTGCCCTTAATGCGTACGGAGAACCCGCTGGCGGGTGCCGATGGCATCTGTGGCTGGGATACAACCTGAGCGGTTGGGAACGTCGTGGTCACTGCCTCAACGAACTGCTCTTCGGTGGTGATGGTGGTGCCGCCGCGGGTCATGTTATGCGCCCCCAACAGTGCTTCGGTCGTGACGTCAAACGCGACCAAGAAATCTGCCAGATTCTTGTTCACATCCTCAGTCTTTGGTGTCAAGTCGGCGGCAATCTTTGCCGCGACCTGCATGATAATGCTTTGGTCTTTGCTGATGGTACTCATGTCACCCTCCTGATGTGGTGATGTTGTTGTTGTTGGTATTCGGTATTGCGGTATTACAAGTCAGGCTGGCAGTGAGAGGTGCCCGCCGTTGAATGCGGCACTGCCAGCCCTTGAGAATTGCATGGACAGAATCATAGCACCTTATGTTGCGGTGACACAACCATTGACAGGTCGGACACACAGGCGCCTTTGCATTGTTTCCAGAAGTCGCACCATTTCGCGGAGCACAGGTTGCCTTGGTCGTTGCGTAACCAAGCCCCCGTGGTGCCCAAACTATGCGCCATATATACGACGGACTGCACCTGATTCTTCAGCCATGCGAAGTGTTCGCTGTTGCGATGCAGACGGACAACTTGTCCCCGCGGTTTCTGTTGGCGCACCATGACACCGTACGAGAAGTCCACGTGGCGAGGGTTCGGCACCCATCCCAGACTGGCGGCGGCATACGCATACACGGTCGCTTGGATGGCTGACGCCTGCTTGTCGCGCTCATTATAAACACGGGACGACGTTTTCCAATCCCACAGCACACCGCTTGGGGTCACATAATCCATGGTGCCTTGCACGTAAACCTCGTAGCCGTCAAGATGTATCCCGAGGGGTACGTCAAACGTTGCTTCGCATTTGCCGCCGTGTTCAACGTGCGGCAACACTTGGGTCGTGAATGCCAGAATCATGGACTCAATCAGTAGCGGCACTTCTGGGATGCCTGTTTCTTTGTGTGGTTCGGCGGCGAGTTCCGCATACTTGTCCACCGACAATTTGACGAGTTCCGTGAACTCGTATTTGTCTGGTGCGGTCAGTAATGCCTCAATGCCGTGGTGAACCGCTGTTCCGATAATCGTTGCGTCAGAACCTTGACGCAACGTCGGATACAGTGCACCGAGTCGTGCCCGCTCAGGGCACAGCATCACGTCGTTCAGCCAAGACTGACGCACGTAGATGCGTTTGTTAATGGAATCGTATTTCATAGTTCCTTCTTTCTAGTCGTTATTGGATGATACCATTTTAGCATGGACATGTTACACGGTTTCCTTTTTGCGTTTTCTAACCTTTATGGGATTGGACTTATCAAACATTACACCAGTTTCGTCAAATACTTTTCGGAGTATTTTCGTGCTGGTCATAGTTGTTCCAAGGGACAGTTCAACCATCAGCGCATGCGCCTTTTCCCAATTAACGTTCCCGTGCAACTGCTTCCTACGGTCGTCCATGTCTCGGATAACGCTGGTGATTATGTGTTCGGACAAACCAGAATTCGCAACCAAGTCCGCCATGGGCGGACGTTCACGTTTCGTCAATTCGGATTCCAGATAGTCAATCTTTTCCATAGTCATCTGACTTTGCGGTTGACCTTTGCGGGAACCTCGGCTCAACATGGAACGGTAATCGTCCGCCGTTAAACCAAGTTGGCGCAACGTGTCACTGAGGGTGCGACCGTACTGATTATAGACTGCCCGCACATAGTGACGCATCTTCGTGTGACCACCGAATTTGTCGTGACGCATTTCTTCGGGCATCGTGACAGACTCAAATTCCCCAATGATTATGGGGTTTTTCTTATGTTCGGCGTACGCATCGTAGAACGTGCACAAGTCAGTGAAGTAGTCCACCATGTCGTTACGTGTCCATGGGGCACAATAGCCCCTAAGGTCACATAGTTGACGACCCATGAACATGTCGTTAACCATGTCGCCGATACCGATTTCCACTCCCAACGTTTGCACATCGCACAAACATTCGGAGCCGTGCTTGCGGTATCCGCACGAATTGTCCTTGCCGTATCTGCGGGTCATGATTGGTTCTCCTCATCTGAATGGTCATAATACTCGTTGGAGCATTCAACACACATGCCCAATTCCTCGGCGTGTATGTCGGCGTCCACGGGGACGCCGCACTCATCGCATGGCAACGTCGCATCACCAGCGTCGTCGTACTCGTATTCCATACGCTCGGACAACGACTCCATAGTCGGCGCATCATTCACGGTGAACCATGACATGACCGTCAGAAGAAGATTGTTATAATCCCCCGACGTAGCCTCTTGATGGAATGCCTGCCATTCCGTTTCCGTCAACCCAGCGCGGAACATAATGCGCCGCACCCGTGCCAGAATCGCAAACGCGTTACCGTCCTCACCCGCAAGCGGGACGTTAATCTTCGGATAAATAGGTGTAATCATTTCGTTTCCTCCATTTGTGTCAAACCGCCCGAATGCCTAGTGCATGCGGGTCGGAACCTGAGTGGCACGTGCACCAACACCCACGACGAGCATTTAGGGCACGTATATTTCGTATTCTTCGGGAATGACCCAGCGGGGGACTTTCGCCCCCCGCCGTTACCCGCCTGCGGGTTGTCACTCATCGCTTGAACCGTTCAACATTTCCTGAACATAATTCAGGGACTTCGTGACAATTTCCTTGAAACGGTCAGGCAATTCATCCACGGATTGCGCATACACTTCATTCTCACGCGCTTCATCCGCATGGTTGCGAACATAATCCAAGTCGTCTTTCGTTATGACACCCGAACGGTACGCGATAGCGACCGCCGCGGCAAGACCCTTGGAGAATTGCATCCCGCGGATAATTTGCGGATAGATGTGCATAATGTAGTTGATGAACTCCATCGGCAAATCGTAATTCTCGCCGTCGTATGCGCCGCTCTCGGGATTAGTCCCGCTCACCAGCACAACGTCACCGACCAGTTCACGGTTGAACACGACCGACGCCAACGGATTAAGCGGCAGTTTCTGCAACAGCCCCTCGTCGTTGACGTACCCGACGAGCACCATCTGCTCGTCGTTCTCCGCATTCATCGCGCTAACTTTCACCGTGTCAATGAGTCCGCCGACGCATTTCTGTAGCACCTGCAACGAATCATCCTCGCTAAGGATAATTGGCTCAGGTTCCTTGGTCGGGTCGGCGAATAACACCAACCCCGTAGTCATCCCAAACATGGTACTTACCTCTTTCTGAGTGCATTCTGGACTCGTCAGCGTGGAAACGTATCCACGGACACGGGGGAGGGGAACCCCCGTGTTTCGTCCTAGGGCGACAGTAGCACATCGGTGCCACGTCGTCAACTAGCGGGTGCTTGGGTGGCGACGCCGCGATGAGCGGCGGCGACGTGCCCGAATCTTGCGTTGTGTATCCCACTCGTCAGACAGCGCAAGCGCCGTCACCACGACGGGAATCCACACCAGCACGATAACCAGCAAACCCAACATCGCAATACCATAATCGGTACTATCGGTCGTGTTCGTAATCACCAGCCAACTCGCGGCAACCGCACAGAACGCGGTCAACGCAACCAAGCCCAAATGCGCAAGTACGTATTTCATAATCATTCACCTCCCTCATGTTGACGGTCAATTTCCTCCTGTAGGGACAAACGAATGTCATCATAGATATGTTCTAGGACATAATCGCGGAACTCAAACGAGTACGCAACCGCATCCCACACGCCAGCGGGGCACTGTGCGTACTCGCTACCGTCTGGCGCGACCAAATTCTCGTCGCCGAACAATTCGCGACTATAAATAGTCGCTATGATTTCTTCGTCGGGGTCAAACGATTGAAGAATCGCGACCCATTCCTTTGCTTTCATAATGTCACCTCCGTGACGTGAGTACGTTCTGGACTCGTCAGGCACCGCATCTACGGTGCGACGCGGGGGCACACACTCCCCCGCGTTTCGTCCTAGCGATTATGGGTCACACCAGCCCCATGCCGCTGACCGTCTGCATCACCCACTCCACTGGGTCGGTCATGCATGTGTGGTTCCGCGACTCCAAACGCTCCATGCGAACGTCTGCACCGTACGCCTTGGCGTATTCCGTGTGAATCGTGGAGCCGTACGAGCCGCCGCGGCGGGCGCCAATCTTCTTGGCGACCGACGACATCTCACGGACACAGAACGCCATACGCCTCAGCATGGACGGGTGAGCCAGTGCGAACATCAGCGTGTCAATGTCCATCGGCTCGGTCGCATCATGCAGACGTGTGACGGTCGTGTGTATCGTGTCGCCGTTCCGCACTGCCGTCTCGCCCCAAATTTCGCACGAGACACCCAGCCGATTAAGCGTATCCACCAGCGCAAGGATGACGACGCCACGCTTGCGGATGAATTCCGCCTCGTACGATGCACTGGCACCGTAGTCAACGAACAGCCTCACGACCTTGCCCATACGCTCGGCAGGCTCCTGCACGAATTCCATCATGCACTCGGGGTCGCCCATCATGAAGCGCCCCATGTCCACGATGGCACCGCTCACGCCATAATTCGTGACGTGCGCCAAATCCAGCCGCTCGGCGAGCCGCTCGGTCAACGTGTCCAGCATCTGCTCAACCTCGGCGCGGACGTCATGCCACCCGTTCTTCGCGAGGTTGTACGCCTCCGCGAAATCCGCGGTATGCGTGAAACTATAATCGCCATGCTCGGACATGCCGAACTCGGGATTAGTCTTGCAGTACGCCAGCATTTCGCCGAACGACTCAAATTTGTCCATGTGAACGGTGCGCCCGTCCACGGTAATGCGTTGCGTGTGTTCCGTATTCATGTATGCACCTCCGTGCGTTGTGTGTGTTGTTTCATTATAGCGTGGCGGCACCATCCCGTAGGGGATGGTGCCGCCGATTGCCGACTAGGCAAGGACAACGTTCTCCCGAATCTTGTCCACTTGGTCAGCCTTGGCGCCCTTGAGGACGCGCATCTTGTACGCGGTCGCCATGTCCACGCCAGCGGCGAGCAATTTCGCGCCGTCCATAGTGGCACGTGGTGACACGATGACACGCAACCCGTAGGTCGCGACGTTCTGGCGTGACGTACGCACCGCCGTGAGCCACGTACGAGCCACCGACTCGTCCAAACCCACCGCGTCCAGCATTGACTGCTCCAGCGTCTCGTCTAGGTCAATCGCGACCATCGCGAACCTATCCAGAAACGCGGCGTCAATCGGGTTGCGACCGACGTACTCGGCGGTCGCGCCGTTGCCGAACGTGTTAGCGGACGCCATGCCCACGAACGACTCGTGGCGCTTGACCATCCCGTCGGGGAATGCCATCACGCCATTTGCCAGCGCACTATTCAGCACGTTCAGCACGTTCGGGTTGCCGTTGTCCACCTCGTCCAGTAGGAACACGCCGCCGTTCTCAAACACGTCACGGAATGGGGTACGCACCGTGTTGCCGTGCGCATCCACGAACCCCACCAACGACGCCTCAGAAGTCTGAGCGGTCACGGACTTAGCGGCGAACGGTACATCCAGCGCCTTGGCGACGTTCTCAGCGATGGTGGACTTGCCAGTGCCAGCCGCGCCCACAAGGTACACGTGGACACCCGCCGACACGGACTTGAGCACGTTCGCGAATTCCGCATGCTGACGACCCTGCACCTGCACCGTCTGCTTGGACGGGAGCGTCACGTTCGTGACGTGAGGGCGGCGGTCATTCACGAGCGCCGTCATCTCGTCACGGAATTGCGCCATTATGGGCGTCACGCCATCGGCAACCAGTGCCAACACTTGCGACTCGTCCACGCCAACCTTGGCAGACGCCAGCACCTCAGCGGCGGCACGACGTGCCACCTCCGCGATGACCGCATCTACACCCGTTGCATTATGCGTCGGCGCCGTGGGCGCCGTCACCGTGGGCGTCGGCTCCACCTGAGCGGACGTGTAGGTCACTGACTTGGCGCCGCTACGAATTGCCGCCATCATCGCCTCGCTAGTGAAGTGCATAGGTGGACGTCCCACGAATGAGACACCCAGATACCTGCACAACGCAATCAGCGTCGTCTTGCGTGCCTGCACCAAGTCTATGGTGCGACCCGCTCCGTTGTATGCGTAAGTGACGCGTTCGCTAGACGCGTCATAGCCCGTAATTACGGGCGCTTTGTTTGCGGACATTGCAATTACCTCCGTTGTGTGTGTTTCTGAACTCGTCAGCATGGACACTATCCATGGACACGAGGCACGTGCAAACCGTGCCCCGTGTTTCGTTCTCGCGAGTGTGGACTTACGCCCCACCCGTTGGCGCCCATCGTAGCCGAACCTACGACCGCACTCCCTAGCAGCGTGCCGCCTGCGGCTGAACCGCGGCGGATACACCCAACGATTGCGCCCCGTACGTCGCCACCGCGTCGTTGTCCTCCGCATTCTCGCAGCGACCATACTCCCAACGCGGCACGAATCGTGCAGACTCGCAACCGCTCCCACTACGAGCCGTGCACGATTCAGTGCCCTCACGGTACTCGCTGCAAGCCGCGGATATTCCGCATCACGACCTCAGCCGCTTGACTTGCCTAGCGCTTCACGGGGCGTCATGTCCCCTGATTGCTCCACGCCAACAGCCCATCGGGGCGTAATCGCCACCGTGGTGCTTGCCACCGCCGCTATTTGGGCGATTCCCGTGAGTCGCCGCCATGAACCACGACGACGACCGACGATGCCCAACACGGTACAGCCGCCAAATTCACTTGTCAAGTCATTGTCAAGTTTCCAACTCCCGCGGGACTTTTCCCGCGCAGTCCTTCGGACCGCGCACAAAGCAGTTCTGCGCCCGCAATACCACGCCCACATAATGCGCCCGCAGTATCGCATAGCGCACCGTTGGATACCCCGCCGAATTCCGCCCCATCGGTTTGCCTCGTCGCCTCGTGCGCAGCGCCCGACGCGGGCACGTCGCCTGAGCGTGCGTGCGCGTGGTACCACATTCGGCGGCGGTTGTCAAGTACCCCGCAAATTTGGGCGGCGATTATGGGGCGATTATGGGAGACGGAAACGGTACAGTCACGGGTCGCACCTGCCGACACGAGCGGGCACGGGGGTGCATAGGGGGGCGTACGCCCGTCACGCGTGTAATATAGTTATAGCCTAGGGCGAGGGCGTGTCGTTTTTGGGCTGGGGATACCCAAGGGTGTCTGCCGTCACACCCCCTACGGGGGTTTTGTTTGGGTCCCCTGACGGTTTGTCCGTGCTGTAATTGTATTGTTGCTGGCTCGCTAGGGCTTGAACCTAGAACCTACGGATTAACAGTCCGTTGCACTGCCGATTGTGCTACGAGCCATCGGTTGCAATTAGGTTTTGTTAACTTCCTTTAATCCATTTGCGGTTGCGGGGTTGGGCTGTTTTGGCTGGGTCCCATTTTTCTTTTGCTGCCCACCATGCTGCGCTAAGTTTGCCTTTGGCGATGTTCTTGCGATGCCGTGACTCAAACTGTTTGCGTTGTCCTGCTGTCTGGTTGGTTCGGACACCTTGTTGTCCGAACCGAATCGTCTTTACTTGGTTACCAGATTTAGCGACGACAATGTGCGACTTGGTAGGATGGTTTGGTGTACGTTTTGGTTTGTTGTAGCCGCTGACACCTGCTCTTGCTAGTCGCGGGTCTCGGGTGGTTTTACGTGCTTTAGCCATTATACGCTCCTGCGGGCTTTACGTCCCGCTGTCTTTGCTGCTTTTGTGTTCGCAACAAACTGTTTACCTTTGCGTGATGCTTGTAGTTTCTTGCGATTTGTAGCCTGCTTTTGCGACGACGATAACTGGTTCCATGCTTTTTCAGGTAAATAGCGTGTCGTGCCACTGTCTCTAATAGCAGGTTTTCCATCGGATGTCCTCCATTTTTCTTTTGTCCATTTCCCTAGGGATTGTTGTGCACGTGTGCGGCTACCTGTGTAGCCGCCTCCCGCTTTCTCGTAGCGTTGTGCCGCCAGTTGGGCTTTACGAGCAGACCACTGCCCTGCTTTGCCGCCTTTGGTGCCAGCCTTAACGGCTGCCACAATCCTTTTCCTTAGGGCTGGTTTGCTGTAACCCATTAGTAGCCGCCTTTGTGGCGGGAACCTTTCATCAGTTTGCCATCAGGCATGCGATGGTAACCCTTGGGGACTTTCTTCTTCTTTTTGTTTTTGGACATCCCAGCCTCAGACATGGCAATCGCAATAGCCTGAGAACGCGACTTGACTTTGGAACCAGAAGAACTCCTTAGGGTCCCCTGTTTGTATTCTTTCATTACTTTACGAACTTTAGATGGTTTCTTACGTGGCGTCATTTTACTTTGCTCCTAGGTTGTTTTACTTGTAGTTTGGTTACCGACTTTATCATACCAAGCGGGATATGTGTGACCTGCGAGACTTGTCCGATGCCACGTGTAGCAGCCAACACCATATAGCCATCCATATTCGGTGTCACCCAATAATAGCCGACGCTACGAATCAGAACCTCTTTTTCCTTGTAGGTGTCTTGGTCATGCCACCCTGCGGGGGCATCAAAAGCGTCTTGCCATTCTACCAACACTAAATCCCAATTCCTGAGTCCGTTAGTCGGCTTTAACACGTTACTCACCAATAGACGAATCTATGCGGTCTATTTCCCGAACCATATGCCACAACGCCATAGACACCAACACACCTGCAGCAAAGAAACCGATGACCAAACCAGCGACCATCTTAAAAATGTTTATAAGCACACCAAAACCCTAGTCTCTAGTCTGTCTTGTCCTTGCTGCCCTCGCTATGGCTCGGGCAACAGTTAACGGTTCCCTCACCCCCCCCTATCCCCCCCTCTCCCGTTCCCTAGCGGAATGTGGTTATATGACCACTCTCTGTGGTCGGGAACAACTCAAGGTTTGGTGATGGATACCGACAACGTTCTGGACCCTCGGCAAGAAAAATATTTGCAGTGGCTATGTTTGCCTGCACCCCTGCGTGAGCCGACGTCCAAAGAAAAATATGCGAAAGAACATGGCGTGGACCAATCCACGTTGCGGCGTTGGGAAAAGAAACCTGCCTTCAAGGCTGAGTGGGAAAAACGAGTCAACGACCTGCAGGGTTCGCCTGAGCGAACCCAACGTCTGCTGGATTCACTATATGAGGCTGCTCTTGGCGGGGACAACAAAGCCGCACAACTATATCTACAGGCAACCAACAGGTTCGCCCCAACCCAAATCAAAGTAGAACACAAACAGACGTTGGCAGAATTAACTGATGAGGAACTGGATGCCCTGATTGCTCAGGAGGCTAAGGTGTTGCGGCAGGAGCGAGAACAGCCGACACTATAGTGAGTAGTCTCATAGAGTGCCCCATGTGCGGATGCGAATATCCGCCTGTAGCAACTAGATGGCTATGTCCACAATGCAAGCACAAGGATTCCTGCTGCGAAGGGGAACCAAGAAAGTTCAGGGACTATGACGACAATTAACGACGCGATGCTAACAGCCCTAAAGGCGTTGCATCCAACCGTCGCCCCCACGTTGGGGGATTTGTTGCATGCCGAGAATTTGTCCCCGCGGCTGGGTTCATATGAGTATTATGCTGCGGTGGTGCCATCAGGCACCACATGGTCGGATGCCGCTTTCCTATACTGGACGGACCCCGATTATGTGGTTTCCAACCTAGAGTTGGAGGATGGGAACGATTTACTATTAGAGGACGGCTCTTTTATTCTTTTGGAGGCTGGAAATGTCTGACCTAAAAATTTCACAACTAACGGCACTTACCAGCATTACGGCTGACGCTGCCGACGTACTACCTGTTGTTGACACTAGTGCGACGACAACGAAAAAGATTTCGTTGTCTGATGTGGCGGAGTTTGTTGTTGCAACAGGTTCGTTCACGTCTGCTTTAGGAACCCCTATTGACGAAACCCTGATTGACGCTAAGGGTGATTTGGTTGTTGGGTCTGCCGCCGATACGGCGGTCCGTTTGGCTGTCGGGGCTAACGACTATGTTTTGACTGCCGACTCGGCAGAGGCTTCTGGGGTTAAGTGGGCTGCGGTGCCCGCAAGCCCCGTAGATTCTGAGAATGCTGTCGTTTGTGCGGCAGTATTCTCTTAAAAAGGAACAATAACCCTTAGGAGTAGATATGGCAACATTTACCAAACAGAAACTTTCTGCCTCAACTGATGGTCGTGCCGTCAAGGTTGCCGCTACGGCAACTGCTGGTACGACGATTCACACGGGGTCGGCTACGGCAACCACCTATGATGAGGTGTGGCTGTATGCGGTCAACACCAGCACGTCGGCTGTTAAGTTGACGATTGAATGGGGTGGCACTACTGCGCCCGATGACCACATTGAGTTGACGATTGCAGCCGAGTCGGGTCTGGTGTTGGTATCCCCTGGGCTTGTCCTGAAGGGTAATGCTACTCCGTTGGTGGTTCGTGCGTTTGCTGCGACTGCTGATGTGATTACGATTCACGGGTACGTTAATCAGATTACTGTCTGAGGTTGACTGATGCCTTTGCGTTACGGTCAACGGGAACGAGTTTCTACCTACACGGCTAATTGGGTAAATGTTCCGACCTCTGTTCAGGTTGAATATTTAATTATTGCTGGTGGTGGTGGCGGTGGTTCTGGTTCTGGCACAAGTTATAACGGTGGCGGTGGCGGCGCAGGCGGATATCGTTCATCAGTAAGCGGTGAAAGTTCGGGGCGAAATTCGTCAGCGGAAACGATGATTAGTTTGACAAAAGACACCTACACCATAACCATTGGTGGCGGTGGTGCCGCTAATGTAAGTGGCAGTAATTCCTCTGCTCTTGGGATTACTTCCACTGGTGGTGGACGTGGTGCGTCTAATCTTGCGGCTCAGTCTGGTGGTTCGGGCGGTGGTGGCGCAGGTCCGAACACTGGTGGTTCACAAGGACTTGCAGGTGGAACAACCGCTCAAGGTTTCGGCGGTGGCGATGGTTACGGTGTATCGCCAACCTATTACGGTGGTGGTGGCGGTGGCGCAACGGAAGCAGGCAATACCGACGCTGCTGGTTTTGGTGGCGATGGTCTTGCTTCTACAATAACTGGTTCATCGGTAACTCGTGCTGGCGGTGGTGCTGGTGGTGGCACAAGTGCAACTCCTCGCACTGGCGGTGATGGTGGTGGCGGTGATGGTGGCGCATACAATGGAGGTCAGCAGGCTGGTTATGCTGGAACGGCGAACACTGGTGGTGGCGGTGGTGGAGGCGGTGGCGCAACTGGTGGTGCGGGTGGTAAGGGCGTAGTCATTATTCGCTATCCAAATGTTTTTGGCACAGCGTTTAACATTACTGGTGGAACAATAAGTTATGCAAATGGTTACACGATTCATACTTTTAATGACACGGGAAGTTTGGTAGTGGCGTGAGTCGTTCAGGTGCCCGTACTCGTCCCAGCACTATTGTTGGTCAATGGTTTGGCAATGCTTGGGTTGCTCCTGTTTACAATTTTGATGTTGAGTATTTGGTTATTGCTGGTGGCGGTGGCGGCGGTCGTG
>Ga0222714_10001816_pt1 | contig 23627 bp, 22 predicted proteins | sample C33_3DmetaG_FD_165048 | JGI IMG/M metagenome (GOLD analysis project Ga0222714, IMG submission 165048) | Estuarine water microbial communities from San Francisco Bay, California, United States - C33_3D | ecosystem: Environmental > Aquatic > Marine > Unclassified | place: USA: California...
TACGGTACGTTCTACTTCATGGTGCCGCGTCTGGTCGGCAGCACACTCTACAGCGTGCGACTGGCCAACCTGCATTTCTGGATGGCACTGGCCGGCACCATGCTCTACATCGTCGCGATGTGGGGGGCAGGAGTGTCACAGGGCTTGCTGTGGCTCAGCGTGGATGAAATCGGCGAGTTGAGCTTCAGTTTCCGCGACGTGATGTCCAGCATGACACCATTCTATGCATTGCGTCTGATCGCCGGACTCATCTTCCTCACTGGTACAGCGGCGATGGCCTATAACCTGTACATGACCGTGGTTGGCAGATCCACCGTTACAGTGAACATTCCCGCCGTTGATCCTGCCTATGGAGTAGGCCGATGAGTGGTTTGTCCTTACATCGCAAGCTGGAGGAACATGTCGGTCTGCTGATTTTTGGCATCCTGTTTGTGTCCTCGATTGGCGGGCTCGTGCAGATATTGCCGGTTCTGGAACAGGAGAGCCTGGAGACCCCGGCGGCCAATACCCGGGTTTACAGCGCGGTCGAACTCACCGGCCGCGACATTTACATTCGCGAAGGTTGCAGTGTGTGCCACTCGCAGCAGATCAGACCCTTGATTGCCGAGGTAGAACGCTACGGTCCGTATTCCCGCGCAGGTGAATTCGTCTATGACCGGTCGTTTCTTTGGGGATCCAAACGTACCGGTCCCGACCTGCACCGGGTCGGCGGCAAATTCTCAGATGCCTGGCATCGGGTCCACCTGATTAACTTAAGGGAAGTCGTGACTGAGAGCATCATGCCCGCCTATCCCTGGCTCGCCACCCGCGCTGCCAGTGCAACGGGTGACATTCGGGCGAAACTGCGCGCTTTGCAACGTCTCGGTCATCCTTACACCGAGGCCGACATCGACGCTGCACCCGAGCAGCTGGCGGGTCTGCAGGAGATCGACGCGCTCATCGCCTATTTGCAAATGCTGGGCACAGGCTTGCCCGCGGAGCAGACCCTATGACGCTGTTTATCTTCATAGGGGACATGCTGGTCATGGCATTCATGATCGGACTCATCGGCTGGCTTGGCTTCAAAGGCAACAGTCGGGACATCGAATTTGCTGCCAACATTCCCCTGGATGATGAGGAGCACAATGGCTGATTTGCCTACAGGTTTCTGGAGCGGCTGGGTGCTGGTGATGACGTTAGTCTCGCTCGCCGGGCTGGCATGGCTGGTGTTGAGTGTCCACTTCACTCCCGATGATGAGCACACGGGAACCGCGGAACCGGTGTGGGATACCGATCTGCGCGAGGGCAATAGTGCGCCTCCATTCTGGTGGTTCTGGATGCTGCTCGCCGCCATGGTGTTTTCACTCGTCTACTTGATGCTGTATCCGGGACTGGGCTCTTTCTCCGGCCTGCTCAACTGGTCGCAGGGCAGCCGCATCATGGAAAGCTACGGTGCGTTCGAGGAAAATTTCGATGCTCGACGCGCCGCCATTGCGACAGCAAGCCTGACGGAAATCCAGAACGACCCGCAACTCGTGGCCACCGCCGAACGCATCTTCAAGCGGGAGTGTGCAGCGTGCCATGGTCCCGACGGTCGCGGGCAGGCCGCCTTGTTCCCGAACCTTAAAGACATCGATTGGCAATGGGGCGGATCACCGGAATTGATCGAACAGACCATACGCCAGGGTCGCTCGGCAATGATGCCGGCGTGGGAACAGGTGCTGGGGTATGAAGACATCGAATTCGTCGCCGACTATGTCATCGCACTCGGAGCTGGGGCCGCGAACAACAGCCGGGGTCAGGCGGTCTTCGCTCAGTACTGCGCCGCCTGTCACGGCGCTCAAGGTAGTGGCAATCCGCTGCTGGGAGCACCGAACCTGACCGACAACAGCTGGCTCTACGGCGGCAGTCGCAGGGCGGTCATCGCCTCCATCACGGCGGGGCGCAATGGCATCATGCCCGCATTCAGTAACCGTCTCGATGCCGCCCAAATACGCTTGTTAGTAGCGCTTCTGGCCCGTTGAGTTGCCCACAGTGAGCATCACCGCTCGCCCCTGGGCGTGCGCGCGAACAGATGCCTGGCGCCGGTGGTGTTCTAGACCTGATACAGCGGCAAAACTTTTTGCACAGCCGCACGCTGCAGCATGCGTTCGGCGTGCTCAGCAACCCGGGGAAAGTCGGCAATGTCCACCCCGTCACTTGCAAGCCACTGTGCGACCGTGAACAGGTAGCCATCACTTACCGAATACTCCGCACCCATCACCCAGGGACCTTGCAACATGCCGTCCTCGATCAGCTGAAAACACTCGGCCATGTTTTGTGGGACCTTCACCTTCAGTGCCTCGATCGCCACGGGATCATCCACCCAGCGCACGCCTCGCACGCGATGCGCATGGGCGACATGCACGGTCGCACACAGGTAGCAATTGAACTCCTGCATCTTCGCAAACAGAAATGGATTCTCGATCGGGCCCAGCCGCGCCGCTGGAAATGCCTGCGCCAGATAGGCGAGTAATGCCGGAGTCTCAGTCAGAATGCCTTCATCAGTGGCGAGTGACGGAACCCGCCCTTTCGGATTGATACCGAGATATTCGGCGCTGCGTTGCTCGGTGATCGAGAAATCGAGGCGGCGCGCCTCGTAGTTGGCACCGGTTTCTTCCAGTGCGATATGGGTGGCCAGGGATACGGTCTTTGGTGCGTAGTAGAAAATCATTTGTGGGCACTCGCTGTCAGGTCATTCAGTGGCGGATGGTTGAGGGCATCAGCGCGGGCGCGGCACAGAAAGCCGGGTCGCGGCGAACGACCACTGGAGCATTACCGGCACGGCGGAGAGCACAACCCGCTCGCATCATAGCCAGATGTGCAGTGAATTGCATCGTCAATCCTGTGTGCAGACGCTGGTCGAATTCGTGCAAGTGTGTGACACTCAGCCCAAACAAGAACAGGAGGCAATTATGTCGCGGCAGTGCACTCTGTGCTTCAGCGGCTTGCTGCTCATGGCAGCCACGTTCTCCAGCGCGTTCGCCCAGGCCCAGACGCCAACCAGTCCGGGTGCTAGCTTGCAGCGCACACCCTGGGGTGATCCGGACTTACAGGGCGTCTGGGATCGGCGCACCATCACGCCCCTGCAGCGACCCGATCGCTTCGCCGGCAAGGCCTTTCTCACTCCCGCCGAAATCACCGCCTATGAGCAGGCCAGTGCCGCGCGGGATGATGGTCGGCCATTGGATTATGGCCGCGCGGGCATCTCCGTACACGACCCGGCAGACCTGGACTACGGAAAAACCGTTTTGCCCACGGGACAGACGTCACTGATCGTTGCTCCTGCCGATGGCCGCATTCCCCCACTCACGCCCGCGGCGAAAGCGCGACTCGAGGCTGCGCGAACTGCACGAGCCGGTCGCGGCCCCGCCGACAGCTGGCTGGATCGCAGCCTGACGGAACGCTGCCTTACCTGGGGTGTGCCCCAGGGCATGTTGCCCCAGGCTTACAACAACAATATCCAGATAGTGCAGACTCGCAATGAGGTGATGATATTGATCGAGATGGTGCATGACGTGCGCATCATCCCATTGGATGGTCGTCCCCACCTGCCCGCGCAGATTCGCCAGTGGCACGGTGATCCGCGTGGACATTGGGAGGGCGATACACTGGTTGTCGATTCCCGCAACTTCTCATCGCAATCGAATTTTCAGAACGCGTCCGAGAACTTGCACCTGGTAGAACGGTTCACACGCCTCGGCCATGACACGCTGCTGTATGAATTCACCGTTGAGGATGACACGACATGGACACATCCGTGGACAGTCTCGTTTCCGATGCAATTGGGCGATCAACCGGTTTATGAGTTCGCCTGTCACGAGGGTAATTACGGGCTGCTCAACATTCTCGGAGCCGCGCGCGCATTGGAACGGGAAGGGCAGTAGACGCAGGAGTTGAGAGGAAGGTGATTCGCGCAATTCACGGCTTGAAAATCCCGTAAATCGGAGTACTTTGCATAGTACTTCGCATAATACTTTGCTTAGCATGTCGCAGAGCAGATTACAGAGCGATTTATCCAGAGCACCGTGTTACACAGCCAGCACTATCAGAATAATAAGGAGATGCCAATGCTGTTACGCACCTTGTCCGCGTTAGTTCTGGTTCTGCTCGCCGCGCTACCCGCGCCGGCGATGGGCCAGGACTTCGTCATGCCCCGCACCGAATACGGTGATCCGGATATTCAGGGCACGTTTACGTACCGGACACTCACACCACTCAATCGTCCTGTGGAACTGGCCGACAAAGCCGCGCTGACTGCGGAAGAGGCGGAGGAGTGGGCCGCCTATGAGCGACAGCGCCAGAATCGTGACCTGATCATCGATTCAGTTGGCGGTGCCGGCTATCCTCCTGGAGTTATCTCCTACAATGAATTCTGGTACGAGCGCGGGGTTCAGACTATCGCCGACCGCCGTACTTCGCTGATCTACGATCCACCCAACGGCAGAATGCCGGCAATGAATGCGGCCGGACGAGAGCGTGCCGCTGCGCGCGACGAGGCACTGCGCATGAGCGCAGGCCCTGAGGCTCGCACGCTGGCGGATCGCTGTCTGATGAGTGGCGGCGCAGGACCGCCCTTGATCCCGGGTTCCTACAACAACAATGTGCAGATTGTGCAGACGCGTGATCATGTGATGATACTGAGCGAGATGATCCACCGGGCTCGCATCATTCCTTTTGCCGATGAGCACTCCACGAAACAGTTGAAGTGGGATGGAGATTCGGTTGCGCATTGGGACGGTGATACCCTCGTGATCGACACTCGACATTTCTATCAAGACAACAACAGTCGCGGGACGTCGGAACAGATGCACCTGGTTGAACGCATCACGCGCGTCGACGCCAACACGCTGGACTACGACTTCACCATAGAAGATCCCTTATCCTGGGATGCGAGCTGGTCCGCCCGCGTGCCTCTGCGCGTAACGGACATGCCCGTGTACGAATATGCCTGTCACGAAGGCAATCATGGCATGGTGGGCATTCTCGCTGGCTGGCGTCGTTATGAGTCCATGGGAATGAACGGGGACGGCACGCCAATCGGCACCACTGGCAAAGTGGACGCGGACGAATAGGCAGGGCGCTTGAAGGAGCTATCGCGATACGGCATAGTGCGGCAACCTGTCTCTTCTCCCAACTGTGGCCAATGCCGTGATTCCCGCAGCCGTTTCTCTTACCCGGAATTTGTCCGGTAGCCACAACGCGCCTGGCTTTGCCTTGCCGTTAGTGGTAGCCGTCACCGGACACCGTGATCTGATTGCGGATGAAATTCCCCACATCAGGCAAGTCGTTACGAGTTTTCTGCAAGAACTGAGCGGCAGGTATCCTGCCAAGCCGCTGCTGGTCGTGACGGCATTGGCCGAAGGTGCCGACATGCTCGTCGCCGAGGTTGCTCTCGAACTCGGCATTGAATTCATTGTGCCGCTGCCAAAACCGCGGGACGCCTATTTGCAGGATTTCCTGAGCGACGAGGGTCGCGAACAGTTTCGACGCCTGTCCGCGCACGCCCGCACAATTATCGAGTTGGACTGTACCATCCCCCCTGCGGCCAATGGCTTCGATACCGATCACTGGAACGCTGCATTTCCATACGCCAATCTCGGAGTCTATCTGTGTTCCCACTGTCATGTGCTGTTGGCGATCTGGGATGGCGAAAGCTCGTCAAAACTGGGTGGCACCGCCAACGTGGTTCGTTTCCATCAAGAGGACGTGATGCCCGGGTTCACGCCAAGTGATGCGACGGCCCAGCATCTGTTGATGGATGACGAGAGCGATCTCGTCTTTCACATTCGCTGCTCGCGCAGCAGCCACTCGTCTGTCACCGCAGGCGAAGTTAATGCGATCGATTGGTACTGGCTCACGCAGGACAAAGCCACTCCGCGCAGCAAAGAGTTGTCACCTCATCATGCGCTGATCTTTCAACGCAGCGCGGAATTCAGCGCGGATGCGCAACGCTTCCAGCAGCAAATTTCCTCGGAATGCTATTCACTGATCAGCGGTGAAAATTCGGACGCGGTTCCAATCGGCGCGTCAGAGATCGATCACTGCTTTGGCGTTGCCGACTGGCTCGCCATCCACTATCAGAAACTCACGTTGCGCTCGCTGGCCATTACGCACGTGATGGCGTTCCTGATGGGTTTCGTGTTCATTCTCTATTCCGATCTGGAGTCCGTACAGACCCTGTTAGGCGGCTTCCTGATTTTTTTCGGAATCGCCTTCAGCACGCAGCTGATTGCCAAACGGGGTGCCTGGCATCGCAAATATCTGGACTACCGCACACTGGCTGAGGGCCTGCGCGTCCAGTTTTATTGGGCGGTCGCAGGGGTTTCAAGCAGTTCGAAGTGGAAATTCACCCATGACAACTACTTTCAGAGCCAGAATCCAGAATTTGGATGGATTCGGAACGTAATGCGTGTTGCGGGCATCGTCTGTGATGCCTTTGCGCACACACATCCGAACGGCATGGCATGCGTGTTGAAGCAGTGGGTGGGCGGAGCGGACTCGGGTCAACTCGCCTATTTTCGACGCCAATCGATTGTTCGCGGACGTCGCTTTCGTACCACAGAGCGACTCGGTAACCTCAGCCTGTTCACCAGTGTTATCACTGTTTTTGCGTTTCTGCTTGCGGGCCCGCTCATGTCGGAAATGACGGCTAATGTGCTAACAGTCTTGATGGGAACAACTTTGCTCCTGTATGGCGTGCGTCATGGCTATACCTACGCGACGGCGACGAAAGAACTCATCAAGCAATATGAATTTATGCTGCGAATCTTTGAAAGCGCGCATGCGCGACTCGGGGCTACCACAACGCCTGAAGAACAACGCGCCATACTTGCGGTATTGGGCAAGTCGGCGCTGGACGAGCATTCGGACTGGATTCTGATGCACCGGGAGAGGGCAGTGGATGAGACCGAAATCTGGAGGATGGGCAGCTAGTGGGGTTTTACCCCCAACCAGTGAGCTGCGTTACGTCGCCACGGTTACTAATTGCAAAACCCCTTCGACCGCCTATAATCCTTTCACTCATTCCGGATTGGCTTTTTTTATCGCTACCGCAGGCACTGCCCCGTCAGTGATGTTCTCATACCGGGCAGTAGCGAGTAATTTTTCTATTCTGTTCCATTCCTGGAGATCTACTGTATGCCCGCGAGCCCTACTCTGATCTAATCTGTCGCATTTTCCCTGGACGCCGGAACTGGTGGAGACCTGCCTCCAGCGCCGGAGAATCCAGTGATCTCCAACGAAATCACCGGAGACTATCGCAAGGATGCGCTGTTGGAGGGGCTCGAATTTCGATGGAATCACACGGCACCAGTTGGCACCAGCGTCACCGTAACATTCAGCTTTCCCTCTGAGGCGCCTGCCTATGCTGACGCCGAGGACAAAAATGGATTCCAGCCATATTCGGCAGATCAACAACAAGCGGTCAGAGGCATTCTTGCCATGCTCTCGCAGCAAGTGGGCATCGATTTCAGCGAAGTTGCAGACACAGCCAGCAGCTACGGCGATCTTCGGTTCTCAAACAATGATCAAATGGAGAAGTCGTCGGGTTATGCATTGCTGCCGAATACCAATGGCGATGCATCAGGCGATGTGTATATCGATCTGCAATACAGCACTGGTGTTACTCCAGGCAGTTACCAGTACGCAACGCTGGTTCACGAAATTGGGCACGCTCTCGGTCTCAAGCACCCAGGCAACTACAACGGAGATGAAGCGACTGACAATACAGTGATGGGGAATTTCCTCGGCGTGAAGGAAGACAAGACTATCTTCACGATCATGTCATACCGGGAATCCAGTCAGGAGATACAGGGTGACTGGTATGCGCCCTACGACATCCTGACCTTGCGCTACCTCTACGGAGGTCGTGCCTTCAATGCAACAGAAACGACTTATAACTTTACTGATGCTGTCGGGCAGAAGCTGAACAGTCTCATCGATGATGGCGGTAATGACACCATCGATCTCTCTGCCTTGACTGCTGGAGCGGTGCTCGATCTCACGCCCGGCGGGCTCAGTTCAATCGGGCGCACCGTGGCCGGTGCCGAGACGGTGCAGAATCTGGCTATTGGCGTGGATACCATCCTCGAGAATGTTGTCGGCACCGCGTACAAGGATATCATCACGGTTAACGCGGCAAGCAATCAGGTAGATGGCGGAGCCGGAGTCGACTTTGTGTTATACAACGACAGTGTCACGTCGCACTCAATCACCAAAAACGGTTCTGTATTTATAGTAAGCGGTGCCAATGACTCTGACTCACTCGTCAATGTCGAGCGCGTAATATTCTCCGACAAGAAACTCGCTCTCGATGGCAATGCCGGTCTGGTCGCGAAATTGCTGGGCACAGTGTTCGGCAAGGATGCGGTAAAGGTTCCGGAATACGTTGGCATCGGGCTGAATCTGATTGATGGCGGCATGAGCTACAGCGAACTGATGCAGCTGGCACTGAATGAACGACTGGGAGCCGGGTTCACGAATGAAGCCGAAGTGGATCTTCTGTTCACGAACCTCGCCGGGTCACTGCCTTCTGCAACGGAAAGGGCAACCTTTGCTGGTGCCATTGCGGCAGGGCAGTTTACCTAGGTCTCTCTGGCTATCGAGGCTTCCAATCACGAACTCAGCACAACCAACATCAATCTGGTGGGATTGTCCGAGACCGGATTATCGTGGGCTTGAGGCTGATTCGTCCAAACCTGAGGGCCGGCATCCTGCCGGCCCTCAATCGCAAGCTGTAAACCCGGAGTGCAGGAATTCCGGCGAGCCTGGACAGACTGTTACGAAATTACACATTCTATTCCTGGCCTGTTCTGGCCTGACTTTCAAATCTTTCTGCTCGCCTCTGAAAACTGGACAAGAGACCGCTAGCCAGCTAAGTTCTCCTCTCTGTTATGCGTGCTGTTTTGCTGCTACAGACCACAACCCAGCCAATTAGTTGGTGCAATTCACAGGAGTAAGAAAATGATAAGAAAATTCCTGAAGACCCTGACGTTTAGCATGGTGCTGTCGATACTCGCCGGTCCTGCCAATGTCTTTGCTCAGGCCATGGAATCTGTCGAGCCATTCAAGGTCGGTACCTTCGCGGTCAACGACACCCCGTTCGTGGGTCTGGTGGTGCGAAACGATTCACTGATTGTAGATGTTAACGGTGCCAATCGCGCCATGCAGTTGCAGTGGCGATACAGCAAACTGGATATGCCAACCGACATGATCGGTTTCATTGAGCAATATGAATATGGTCTGAAATACCGTGTCTATGAACTCGTGAACTGGCTGGTCGCAAACGACCTGATTAACTCTGCTGACGCCTCGTACGTGTATCCTGTTGGCGACGTCGATATTCTTGCGCCCATTCTCTACCCCAGCAAGATCATGAATGCGGCCGTGAATTTCTACACGCACGCATGTGAAGGCTGTAATGATGATGAGCTGGCGCGCCGCACTCGCGAGCGTCAAACCAATCGCGGTGTGCCCTACCTGTTCCTGAAGCCAACACGCGGTGCAGTTATCGGTGATGGCGAAGACATCCTGATGCCTTACGGTCGAGACGAAATCGAGTACGAAGTCGAGATGGCTATCGTGTTCGGCAAAACTGGCAAGTACATCTCAGCCGGCCGCGCTTATGACCACGTATTTGGCTACATGGTCGCGATGGATATTTCCGACCGCGGTGGTCGTCCGCCGGGAGGTTACGGTTCCGGTTCTGACTGGTTCGTCGGCAAGGGTCACGACACATTTGCGCCGCACGGTCCCTGGATCGTTCCGAAAGAATTTTATGGCGATCCCATGGAGCGTCTGCACCAGATCACTGTCGTCGATGGTGTAACTGTGCAGCAGGCTCGAGCTGGCGACATGATTCATAACATTCCTGAGCTGATCGAATATGCCTCGTCCCTGATTACAGTCTTCCCCGGAGACGTACTCCAGAGCGGCACTTCGGGCGGCACCGGTGCCGGCCGCGTCCAGCGTGCTTCCGGTTCCGGCTTCCTCGTCGATGGCGAGACAATCGAAGCCAGCATCGAGGGCATTGGTACACTGCGTCACAAGATCGTAGCGGAACGCGAAGTTCCCGCCGATCTCAGCGGCTCACAACTGCCACCCACTCGCACCTATCGCAATCGCTAGGCACGGGTTTGAGTGACAAGAGGGCACCCCTCGGGTTGAACCGGGCGGTGCCCTTTTTCGTTATAGGAGAATACCAACGCAATCGCAGGTTGCGACCTGTTTTGAAATCGCCAATAGTGGCCACACATAAGAGTTTCCATCCTCAATTCAGCGTCCGATGCCAAAAATACTCAGCAACGCCATTAATGATTTCATGCGGCTTGAATCGGCCAGCGGAATACTCCTGCTGGCGACGTCCCTGCTCGCAATGCTCGTCGCCAATTCGCCACTGTCAGTGCAGTACGATCGACTCCTCGATACCACCGTTGCTGTGCAGATTGGTGCGCTCGCCATCAGCAAGCCACTGCTGCTGTGGATCAATGATGGGCTCATGGCGGTATTCTTCTTCCTGATCGGACTGGAGATCAAGCGGGAGATCATGGAAGGCGAGTTGTCGTCGCTCTCACAAGTGGTACTCCCCGGCATCGGAGCGCTTGGAGGAATGCTGGTACCAGCGGCAATCTATGCCTGGATGAACTGGCAGGACCCCGTTGCCCTGGATGGTTGGGCCATTCCCGTGGCCACGGATATCGCCTTCGCGCTGGCACTTCTGGGTGTATTTGGAACGCGGGTGCCTACTGCACTGAAAGTGTTCCTGCTGACCCTGGCGATCTTCGATGACCTCGCGGCGATCATCATAATCGCGCTGTTCTATTCCGGGGATTTGTCACTGCTTTCACTGCTTGTGGCTGCCCTGACGCTTTGTATTGGTATTGCGATGAACCGCGCCGGTGTCACACGCAGCTCGGCGTATGTCTTGCTTGGTGTGATTCTGTGGGTCGCCGTTTTGAAATCTGGTGTGCACGCAACACTTGCCGGAGTCCTCATCGCACTGTGTGTGCCCATGCGCGATGCGCAGGGCGACTCACCCGTGCGACGACTGGAACACGATCTCCACGGCCCGGTCGCGTTTGCAATTCTGCCGATCTTTGCCTTCGCCAATGCCGGTCTGGCGCTGGGCGGCATGTCCGTAGCCGATCTCACGCATCCAGTGACGCTCGGTGTCACACTCGGATTGCTTGTCGGCAAACCCGCCGGGATTCTGTTTTTCGTCGGTCTGGCTATCGTCCTGCGTCTGGTCCGCCTGCCCACAGACATCACCTGGAGCCAACTGATCGGAGTCGCGTTCGCGTGTGGTATCGGGTTTACGATGAGCCTGTTTATCGCCGGCCTCGCATTCGAACACGGCAGCGGTGATTATTTTAGCGGGGATCGGATGGGTATCCTGCTCGGCTCCGTGCTGTCCGCACTCGTTGCCTACGGACTCCTTCAAGTCAGCCTGCCCAAATCGGACAGCCCGAGTGAAGCAGTCAGGACTGAACCAGCTGGACTCGTCTAATACACTTCGCGCTGCAGGTTCCGGTTAGCAAAGAAAATGCTTCGCAAGATGATTCGCACTGGCGTGATTCCCTTCAATAGACTCAGCAACAGTTCTTTTCAAGATCCTGGTCCGACACGCACAACAGGAGTGGTGCGAGTAAGCTGGGGGAGTTGGAGCGCCCTAAAATGCGGGCGTCCAAAATGCTACGCATTTTGTGAACCTCTGATCGGTTCAAGTCCCGGTTCTATTGGGGAGTTCTTATCGGGGTTGTACAGCCGAATTGGCACTGAGAAATGATGGTGCCCAGGAGAGGACTTGAACCTCCACGACCTTGCGATCACTAGCACCTGAAGCTAGCGCGTCTACCAATTCCGCCACCTGGGCACAGGAGCTGAAATCTCCCCGGAAGGGAGGAGCGCCACTCTAACGAGTGATCTGGAAACTGTCAACATTCGCCGGCGAATAATGACCGGCTGTCACAGACAGGACACATCCTGGCGTGTATACTGGGCCGCTGAAACCCTCTATGCCAGCCTTTAATGCCTAAATCGAAATCCCCTAAAGATCCCTTCGCCAAGCGCGAGGCGGACAACTACGCCAATCCGATCCCGAGCCGGGAATTTATCCAGCAACACCTGCAGACCCTCGGTCAGCCCGTGAGTCACGGACAGCTCTGTGAGCAGCTCAAGCTGACCGATGAGGAGTCCGTCGAGGCCTTGCGGCGCCGGCTGATCGCCATGAGTCGCGACGGCCAGATCATCAGCAATCGCCGTGGAGTCTATGGACTGGCGGCCAACATGGAACTGCTGAAGGGTCGGGTACAGGGCAACAAGGATGGCTTCGGCTTCTTCGTACCGGATGACGGCTCGGACGATCTGTTCCTGAATGCCCGCGAAATGGAGAAGCTGTTCGACGGCGACATCGTGTTGGCGCGGGTGGCAGGCGTCGACAGTCGCGGCCGCAAGGAGGGCATGATTGTCGAGGTGCTGAAGCGCCGCTATGTCCAGATTGTGGGTCGCTATTACCGGCAACAAGGGTTCGGCATTGTCGTCCCCGACAGCAAGCGCATCAGTCACGAGATCCTGATTCCCGACAAGAACGCTGGCAAGGCTACTGACGGCCAGTTTGTCGTCGCTGAAATACTCGAGTATCCGGAGCGCCATCGCAAGGCGATCGCGCAGGTCGTCGAGGTCCTGGGTGATATCCAGACCCCTGGCCTGGAGATCGACATCGCGCTGCGCAGCCATGACATCCCCCATGAGTTCCCCGCTGCTGTCAAGAAAGAGACCGATCGGTTTCCGAATGAAGTCCTGCCAGCAGATCTTCAGGGGCGCAAGGACTTGCGCGCGATTCCCTTCGTCACGATAGATGGCGAAGACGCGAAGGACTTCGACGATGCCGTGTTCGCGCATCGTCATCGCAACGGCACATTTACCCTGTATGTCGCCATCGCCGACGTTTCCCATTATGTCCGCATCGGCAGTGCGCTCGATGAAGAGGCCGCGGATCGCGCCACCTCGGTGTATTTCCCGGGGCATGTGATTCCGATGCTGCCCGAGAAGCTCTCCAATGGCCTGTGTTCGCTCAAGCCCCATGTCGATCGCCTGACGCTCGTGTGTGAAATGGAAATTGACGAAGACGGCATCATGTCGGACTACTTCTTCTATGAGGCGGTAATCCATTCCCACGGTCGCATGACCTATAACGAGGTCGCTGACATCGTGCAAATCGCCGAGACGCCGCTGCAGAAAAATCTGCAGGCGACACTGCGCGACCGTTACCAGTCCCTGTTGGAACCACTCGACAATCTCTATGCTCTGTATCACGCCCTGCGAGAGGCGCGTGAGAGCAATGGAGCACTGGATTTCGATACCACCGAGACACGCATCGTGTTCGGTGAGAACAAGAAAATTCGGGAGATCGTGCCTGTTTTCCGCAATGACGCGCACCGGTTGATCGAAGAATGCATGTTATGCGCAAACGTAGCTGCGGCACGCCTGCTGGAAGGCGCGGATCTGCCTGCACTCTATCGCATCCACGAAGGCCCGAACCCGGACAAGCTCGAGAAGTTGCGGCAGTTCCTCGGTGGATTGGGTCTGTTTCTTCCGGGTGGCGAGAAACCAACCCCCACTGACTATCAACAGGTCCTGCGACAACTTGCGACGCGACCGGACCGGCATCTGCTGCAGACGATGCTGATCCGTTCTTTGATGCAGGCCGTCTATCAGCCGAACAATCTGGGCCATTTCGGTCTCGGCTATCCGGCCTACACCCATTTCACCTCGCCGATTCGCCGCTATCCCGACCTCCTTGTGCATCGTGGTATTCGCCATCTGATTCGCAATGTGCGCAATGGCCATGTCGAGAAGCAGAAGGATGCTGCTCCGTTATCGAAGCAGGATATCTATCCGTATGGCCTGTCAGAGTTGGCAACGCTAGGTGAACACTGCTCGATGGCGGAACGTCGTGCGGATGCTGCCAGCTACAGCGTAATGGATTGGCTGAAATGCGAATACATGCAGGACAAGATCGGCGACGAGTTCACCGGCACTGTGTCTTCTGTGACCGGCTTCGGCTTGTTTGTGGAGCTCAATGACATTTTCGTCGAAGGTCTCGTGCATATCTCCGAGCTGAGCAACGACTACTATCATTTCGATCCGATACGTCACTGTCTCGACGGCGAACGCAGTCGTCAGCGTTACGGCCTCGGCGATATCGTCCAGGTCAAAGTCGTGCGTGTCGATCTGGATGACAAGAAGATTGATCTGCAAATTGTCGGTACGCCAGGCGCCAGACCCGGTGAACTGCGCCGACGCCTCGCAGCCGGCGAGTTCAATGACAAAGGCAAAGGCAAAGGCAAGGGCAAAGGCAAAGGCAAGGGACAAGGAAAAGGCAAAACAAAGGGTAGAGACCAGGGCAGAGACCAGGGAAGAGTCAAGGGCAGAGACAAGAGCAGAGACGAAGCCAGAGACAAGCACGCCAAGTCCGCGAAACAGGGAGAGTCGCGCGGTCGCGACAAGTCACGTGGCAAGGCCGACAAGAGCCAAGCGCTAAAGGGCAAGGCTGTCAGTGCCAATACCGGTAGCAAGCCTGCTGCCAAGACCAAGAGCAAGGGCGCGAAACCCGGCAAAAAATCGCGCTCGCGCGGCACACCCAGCTCCGGCAGACGTTAACAGCCATGAGTGAGAAACACACCTGGATCATCGGCATCCACGCCGTCACCGAAGCACTGAAACAGCGGCCCGACGCAGTGGTAGAGCTGGTGGTGCAGGCCGGGCGAAGTGATCAGCGTCTGCAGGCCGTGCGCGAGCTGGCCCAAGCCGCTGGCGTACCGGTGGCCGAGCTCAGCAAGCAGGAACTGGACAAACAGGTACATGGCGTACATCAGGGGATCGCGGCGCTGAGCGCCCGCGCCGGAGCGGTCGGTGACGAGAAACAGCTCGGCACGCTCCTCGACGGTCTCGATCACGATCCGCTGCTGTTGATTCTGGACAGCATCACCGATCCCCACAATCTCGGCGCCTGTCTGCGCACCGCCGATGCGGCTGGTGTCGATGCCGTCATCATTCCCAAGGACAAGTCAGCGCCGGTCAATGAGACGGTGCGCAAGGTCGCGTGCGGTGCAGCCGAGACGGTCACGATCATCGCGGTCACGAATCTCGCCCGTTGCATGCAGTCCCTGCAGGAGCGCGGCATCTGGATCGTCGGTACCGCCGATGAGACGGCAAAATCCCTCTACGAGCTTGAGCTCACCGGCCCGTTGGCCCTGGTGATGGGGGCTGAAGGCACCGGCCTGCGGCGCCTGACCCGGGAACACTGTGATTTTCTGGCGGCCCTGCCCATGGCCGGGGCTGTAAGCAGCCTCAATGTCTCCGTCGCCACCGGTATCTGCCTGTTCGAGGCCGTGCGCCAGCGGGCGGGAAGCCGTTGAATATCGCCGCGCGGAGCCATTTTGGCACGGATCAGGGGGTCTAGACCCCCCAAAAGCCGGGTCAGGCACGCTATTGGCCTTGCATCCGGTCGGCAGTTTCTCTAGAATTCCGGCTCTTTTATTGGCGGGGCCCAAAAATCCCGTCCCGACATAACTCCTTGTCTTACCACGCACGCCTGTGTTCGATGGAAGACGCTAACCCAAGAGGAGTCTCTATGAGACACTATGAAGTAGTATTCCTGGTGCATCCCGACCAGTCCGAGCAGGTCCCAGGGATGATTGAGCGCTATTCCCAGCTGGTCAACGAAAGCGGTGGCAAAGTGCACCGTCTGGAAGATTGGGGTCGTCGCCAACTCGCCTATCCGATCAACAAGATCCACAAAGCCCACTACGTGTTAATGAACATTGAGTGCGGCAATGAGCCCTTGGACGAAATCACCAAACTGTTCCGCTACAACGACGCGGTCCTGCGCAATCTGGTCATCAAGACCAAGGATGCCGTGACTGAGGAGTCGTTGATTCTGAAAGGCGAGCGCGAAAACAAGGAGCGCAAGCAGCGCGCCGAACACAAGCGTCGTCTGGAAGATGAAGCTGCTGCTCGTGCCGCTGAAGCCGAGGAAGAAGAATTTGATGAGGACACTGATGAGGCATTGGCCGACGAGTAAGCCTCGTGCTGACGTCCGCTGCCCATCAGACACTTTCCTAATCTCAAAATATTGAACAGGTAATTATTATGGCTCGTTATTTTCGTCGACGTAAATTTTGCAAGTTTACAGCCGAAGGCACTGTAGAAATCGATTATAAAGATCTCGAAACGCTGAAGGCGTATGTGTCCGAGACCGGCAAGATCGTTCCCAGCCGCATCACTGGCACCAAGGCGCGTTATCAGCGTCAGCTGGCGACAGCGATCAAGCGTGCACGTTATCTGGCGCTGATTCCCTACACGGACAGCCACCAGGTATAGCGTAAGACTCATGCGCGGCCTTGCTGAATTCGTAATGACCGGACGCAAGCAGGCCATTATTGCAGTCCTGCTGCTGGGCCTGATTCCTTTGGTGAATCTGCTCAACCCGGTCGTCGTCGGCCTGGTCATGTTGCGCAAGGGTGTGAGTGAGGCCAGCATTATTCTGGCCTGGGCCATTCTTCCGGTAGGAGGTTGGGCCATCGCGGGAGACATCGTCCCGCTGATCATGCTGATCGGAATCAGCGGATTGAGTTTGTTGTTGCGGGAAACCGAGTCGTGGGAATTCACACTACTCGCCGCCATCGCGATTGGCATCGCAGTCGAAATCTACCTGCGGGTACGACCGGCGATGCTGGATCTGATGTTTCAGCAACTCGGCCCCTATCTGGATAGCAATAATCTGCAGGGAATGCAGATCGAAGAATTTCGGGAACTCGTGACGAGCTTTATTGGTTCAGTCTACATGTTCCTGGCGGTGGTGTTGCTCATGCTGGCCCGCTGGATGCAAGCGGTGCTATATAACCCGGGCGGGTTCAAGCAGGAGTTTCATCAACTGCGGATAAAGCAAACTGTCGCGCTGGGCTTGATGGCGCTGACCTTGTTAGCCAATTTTGACATCGTAATACCGTCAGGCTGGGTGCTGTATCTGGTGCTACCGATGCTGTTTTCAGGGGTAGCCCTGGTTCACGCGGTAGTCGCAAAGAAGCAAATGTCGGGCATGTGGCTCGTCGTCTTCTACGCGGTGATCATGTTCCCACTGGCCGTGCAGATCGTGGTGTTATTGGCACTGATAGACAGTTGGTACGATTTTCGAACCCGGATCAAGACGCCGGTGTGAAGCAGATATTGAGATGAGGATTGAGACATGAACGTTATTTTGCTGGAAAAAATAGGCAAGCTCGGTGGCATCGGCGATACCGCCAATGTGAAGGCCGGCTATGCCCGCAACTTCCTGTTCCCGCAGGGTAAGGCGATTCAGGCAACGAAGCAGAACAAGGCCGAGTTCGAACTGCGTCGCGCCGAATTGATGGCAGCGCACAACGAGAAGGTAGCGGTTGCCCAGAAGCGCGCCAGCGTGGTTGATGGCATCACTCTGACCATGTCAGTAAATGCCAGCGACGAAGGCAAGCTGTTCGGTTCAGTCGGTACTCGCGACATCGCCGATGCGATCAATGCCCAGGTTGGCAGTGATCTGGTCAAGGCTGAGGTGCTGATGCCGCATGGTGTGATTCGCACGCTGGGTGAATACGAGATTGATCTGGACCTCGGTTATGACGTTGGCGCCACTGTGAAGCTGTCAGTCATCGGTCTGGATTCCGCGGCGGGTGTTTCCGATGATGGCCGCATTGAGGAAGACGACACCTCTGCAGACGCCGAAGACGACAATTAATCGGCGTCCCGGCACGGTCATCCTTGACCTGCCTATCTTCATCAAGCACCATCTGTACACGCAGATGGTGCTTTTTTTTGCTCCCTGAACCACCAGAAAATCCATGTCAGAATCCTTCGAGACAAGCGGTCAGCCCAGTCCTGGCAGAGACAGCAACAAGCTGTCGACGCTGAAGGTCCCGCCGCATTCCGTCGATGCCGAGCAGGCGGTTCTCGGAGGCCTGATGCTCGACAACACCGAGTGGGACAACATCGCCGACGCCATCCTCGCCGAGGACTTCTACAGGCCTGAACACCAGATGATCTTCCGCGTCATGAGCCAACAGAGCGAGGCGAACAGCCCCATTGACGTGGTCACACTCGTGGAATCCCTCAAGGCATTGAACCAGCTCGAGAGTGCCGGTGGCCTGGACTATCTCAGCGAACTCGCCGGCAATGCCCGCGGCACCGCCAATATCAAAGCCTACGCCGATATCATTCGTGAGCGCTCCATCCTGCGGCGATTGATCAGCGTCGCCCATGGCATCGCCGACAGTGGATATAACCCAGCCGGCAAGAAAGCCGCCGAGATTCTCGATGAGGCGGAACAGCAGGTCTTCAATATTGCCGATGAGCGGCCGCAGGATCAGGGGCCGGTCTACATCAATCCGTTGCTGACGAAGGCCGTTGACCGTATCGACGAGCTGGCCGGCCTGAACGGGGGCCTCACAGGCCTTTCCACTGGTTACACCGATCTCGACCGCATGACCTCGGGCCTGCAAAAATCCGATCTCGTGATCGTTGCCGGCCGCCCGTCCATGGGCAAGACGGCGTTTGCAATGAACCTTGTCGAACACGCGGTGCTGACCAACGAGAAACCGGTGCTCGTGTTCAGTCTGGAGATGCCAGCCGAGAGTCTGATCTTTCGTATGCTGTCGTCGATCGGTCACATCAACCAGACTAAACTGCGTACCGGGCAACTCAGTGAGGACGACTGGCCGGGCTTCAACAGAGCCGTCGCCCGACTGAAGGACCGCCCACTGTTCATCGATGACAGCGCCGGGCTTTCGCCCATGGAGATGCGGGCGCGCGCTCGCCGCATCGTGCGTGAACATGGTCAGTTGGGCATGGTCGTCGTCGACTACCTGCAACTGATGCAGGTGAAGGGCACGAGCGAGAATCGCGTAGGCGAAATCTCGGAGATTTCACGTTCACTGAAATTACTGGCTCGGGAATTCGAGTGTCCGGTCGTGGCATTGTCGCAACTCAACCGTTCACTCGAACAGCGTCCTAACAAGCGCCCTGTGATGTCGGATCTGCGTGAGTCCGGTGCCATCGAGCAGGATGCCGACCTGATTGCGTTCATCTATCGTGATGAGGTCTACAATGAAGATTCGCCCGAGAAGGGTATCGCCGAGGTCATCATCGGCAAGCAGCGTAATGGCCCGATCGGTACAGTTAAGCTGAGTTTCATCGGCGAGTTCACGCGCTTCCAAAATTTCGCGCCACCCCGCTACGACGACAGCTACACACACGGACATTAGCTGGCAGGGCAGAGAGCAGAGTATGGACACGACCGAGCAACGCGCCTGGGCCACGATTAACCTGCAAGCACTCAAGAAGAACCTGGGTCTGGTGAAGTCCCAGTGCCCCGAATCGCGCATCGTTCCTGTCATCAAGGCCAATGCATACGGTCATGGTATGGTGCCGGTAGCGCGTGCACTTGCCGCAACGAACAGCCGGGTCGCCGGCTTCGCCGTGGCAACACTGGACGAGGCTCTGGAACTTGCGGCGCTGGAACTCGGGGTTCCGGTGATTTTACTCTCGGGATTTCGCAACGATGCGGAGCTGAGTGAGATACTCGCGCGGGGTATTGAGCCTGTCGTGCATTCGCTGTGGCAGGTGACGAGTCTGCAGCGGCACTTCGACGGCGACTTCTTTGCCGGCTGCCTCAAGCTCTGGATCAAACACAATTCCGGTATGAACCGACTCGGCATGTCGAGTGGGACCTGTCTGGAAGCCTTTCCCGCGCTGCACCGGTTTCCCGACACCGAGCTGGTATTGATGTCCCACCTGGCCTGTGCCGATGACCTGGAGTCGAGCACTGCCAAGGCAGTTACTCACAAGCAGCTCGCCGAGTTCAGTGGCCTGCGCCAGCGTCTCATGCAATTCACAAATGCCGCCGTCGATTGCAGCTTCGCCGCCTCGGCCGGCATTCTCAGCTGGCCCGACACTCACTACCAGTACGTGCGTCCCGGTATCATGCTCTATGGCGGCTCACCGATGGCTCACGCGACGGGGGACGAGCTGGGCCTGCAGCCAGTCATGACCCTGAAGGCGCGCCTGCTCGCGATCAATGAGGTCAAGGCAGGCGGCACTATCGGGTACGGCGCGCGCCATGTCTGCAAACAGACGACCCTGGTTGGAGTGGTCGGCATCGGCTATGGTGACGGCTATCCCCGCGCCGCTGTCGACGGTACGCCGGTACTGGTGCACTCCGACGGCAGGACTCACCGCACCAGCCTCATCGGCCGCGTGTCGATGGACATGATCACGGTAGACCTGACCCCGATTGCAAACGCGCAGGTGGGAGACGAGGTCACGCTGTGGGGTGAGGGACTGTCCGCCGATGAGGTGGCCCGCAATGCCGACACGATTTCCTATGAACTGTTTTGTCAGGTAACCAATCGCGTAAGACGCGAATACCGATAACCCCAAACCCAGTCCGAAACTCGGACACGACTGAGCGAAGATGGCGAAGACGAAGACAGCCTATGTATGCACCGACTGCGGCGCCGAGCACGGACAGTGGCAGGGACAGTGCGCGATGTGCAAGGCCTGGAATACACTGTCACAGATTAATCTCGGTGCGGCCAGCGGATCCCCCGCGACGAAGGCCGACTTCCGCAAGCAGGGCTATACTGGCATGGCCTCGGCAGTGCAGGATCTCGCTACCATCGACCTGCAGGCGTTGCCCCGCTATTCAACCACGATCAGCGAACTCGACCGTGTACTGGGCGGTGGCCTGGTACCCGGTTCGGCGGTGTTGATTGGTGGTAATCCTGGCGCCGGTAAAAGCACATTACTGTTGCAGATCATGTGCCTGCTGGCCAATGGCGGCAAGTCGGCACTGTACGTCACCGGCGAAGAATCGCTGCAGCAAGTCGGGATGCGTGCCGAGCGCCTGCAATTGCCCAAAACCAACCTGAAAATGCTGGCCGAGACCAACGTCGAGAAAATCTGCGAGGCGGCGCAACAGCATCGGCCAGATCTGCTGGTCGTGGATTCGATTCAGGTCATGCACAGCGCCGAGGTGCCGTCTGCACCCGGCAGCGTTTCCCAGGTGCGAGAGTGCGCCGCGTATCTCATCCAGTACGCAAAGCAGACCAACACCGTTCTGTTTCTCGTGGGTCATGTCACGAAAGACGGCAACCTGGCCGGTCCGAAAGTGCTGGAGCACATGATTGACTGCTTCATCATGCTCGAAGGTGACAGCGATACGAAATACCGTATTCTGCGCGGTCAGAAGAATCGCTTCGGCGCGGTGAACGAACTGGGCGTGTTTGCGATGACCGAACTCGGTCTGAAGGAAGTGAAGAACCCGTCAGCCATTTTTCTCGCCCGCACTGAGGAAGACACGCCGGGCTCCGTCGTGATGGTGTTGTGGGAAGGCACGCGTCCGCTGCTGGTCGAGATCCAGGCCCTCGTGGATGGCAGTCAGCTCGGCAATCCGCGACGTGTCGCGGTCGGTCTCGAGCAGAACCGGCTGGCGATGCTGCTGGCGGTTTTGCACCGCCACGGCGGCTTGTACATGGCCGATCAGGATGTGTTTGTTAACGTTGTCGGCGGCGTCAAAGTGGCCGAGACCAGCGCCGATCTGGCTCTATTGCTGGCGATCGTGTCGAGCTTCAAGGATCAGGCCTTGCCGAAGGACCTTGTCGTGTTCGGTGAGATTGGGTTGGCGGGGGAGATCCGGCCAGTGCCGAGTGGTCAGGAGCGGTTACGCGAGGCGGCCAAGCACGGCTTCACGCGTGCTATCGTGCCGAAGGCGAATGTGCCGAAGACGCCGATCCCCGGCTTGCAGGTCATCGGCGTCACCAAGATAGCCCAGGCCCTCGAGGCGATCTAGTTTTCCGCTTGCGCCGCCAGGCGCGCAATCAATACCGCGCTCAATTGCGCGCGCTCCACGAGCGAAGAGATGCGAGCCTGCTCGCGATCGGAGTGGGCGCCGGTGCCGGCTGCGCCAAGGCTGTCCAGTGTTGGCAATCCGGCCGCCTGGGTCAGAGAGCCGTCCGTGCCTCCGCCGGAGTCGGTGACACCCAGTTCCTGTCCTAATAACCGTCCTACGGCAATGGTCTTCTCGAGTAAGGCATCGGATTCGGGCGTGGGAATTTTCGGCGGACGATGCAAATTGGTCCAGCTCTCGGTGCTGAGTTCACCGCTGTTCACGGCGTAGCTGTAGACCGAATCGAAGATTGACTCGAACGCGGCGACCGCGTCGAGACCCTGCTGCGGTTCAGGATAGCGCAGGTCGACGAGGGCCTCGGCGCAGGGGGCGATCGTGTTGCGGGCCTCGCCACCACTGATCACACCGACATTCACGGTGACGCCGGATTCATAGTCAGTGAGCTTCTCGATTTCGACGACCTTGTAGGCGAGTTCCTTGATCGCGGAGCGTCCTTGTTCATGAGCGCCGCCCGCATGTGCTGCCTTGCCGTGTACCACGAAGCGTGCCTGACCCAGACCCTTGCGCTGTCGCACCATGGAATTGTTGCCGGACGATTCATAGACCAGCCCGAAGTCGTGCTCTGCGGCCTGCGCTTCGAGATATTTGCGTGAGGAAAGCGAGCCCATCTCCTCGTCGCTGTTGAGCAGCACCGTGATTGCCTTGTCGTCCAGATAACCGCTGGCGGCGAGCGCCTTCAGGGCGTAGAGCATGATAATGAGACCGCTCTTCATATCAGACACACCCGGTCCATACATCGTGTCGCCATCGCGACTGAATTGCTGAAACGGACTGTCTGGAGGGAAAACAGTATCCAGGTGTCCCATCAAGAGCAGGCGGGGACCGGTACCTGAATGCACCGCCAGCAAGTGATCGGCAAGATCGACTGTGTACTCGCTGCCCGGGCAGCTCGGCATCTCGATCACATCGCCTGGTAATCGGCTGGTGGCAAATCCGAGGGCACGCAGTTCACTGCCAAAGATGTCCGCCATCGCATCGATACCGGATTTGTTGAGGCTGCCTGAGTTGAGGTTCGACAGCCGTTCCATCAGGCTCAGCATCGCGGCTTCCTCGGCAGCCAGCCACTGCACCATACTGACTTCCTCAGCGGTAAGTGCGGGCTCGATATCCTGGGCGGAAACCGTTGCCGGCATTGAGGCGGTTCCGCACAGCGCGGCAAGCAAGCACGCGCCTGCCAGTCGACGGAATTTTGGAGTGGTTTGGTTCATGTCAGGCTGACTCCTGCGCGACGTCGAAAGTAGAGAAGAGAGCGGCCTCAGGCACGCCCAGAGCGTCTCATCATACCGGGCCTGTCGAGGATTGCGAGTCGGGGGTCTGACTTTATTTGTCCTGGCGTTGCCCGTTACGGAATTCGCGCCGCTCCGGACTGCCCTGTGCCGGGTAGTACATACCCTCACCATCGCGTTGACCGCGCGCCGCGCTGCACCATCAACACGTTGTTCTTTTCTTCGAGTAGGATGCGGGTAGTCAGTCGCTGGTTCTGGCACAGACCGGCCGGTACCTGGTCGTTGAAGCGCACGCGTCCCGTGACCTGGTTGTCGATAATCTCCGGGGATACGGCGACCAGTGTCGCAAGGTACAGCGAAGAACCGGTACGAACCTCGGCCTGCAT